>RCUK01002099.1_pt1 | contig 11242 bp, 5 predicted proteins | sample 2166381 | NCBI WGS metagenome assembly RCUK01 (sample SAMN09932809, study PRJNA488358) | compost metagenome | isolation source: compost soil in an enriched community | place: Germany: Experimental Botanical Garden
TGATTGAGATTTCGGATGAAATTGATGGCGGAATCCGATTAGCGGAAAAAATTACAGATACTGCTTTGATGATTTCCACCATAATGAATCGCCTTCCTTTTATTCTGATTTTAATTCTGCTTTTTTTCAGCAGTGAATTATTAAACCGAAGCGAAAATTCAAGATTTGAAATGCTGGAAAATACCGCACCTTATTCTCAGTTCATAGTTTTACTATCCAAACTGACAGCGCTTTTTATCATTCCGTTAATCATTATCAGCATTAGTATTTTGATTGGATGTGCCTTTCAGATTGCAAATGCAAATGCTCCAATCGAAATTGGGCTTTATCTTTCTCTGCTTTATTATCTCGGTTTTCCGTTGTTGCTGATCTCAATTTTGATAATTGCGATTCAGACTTTTATTAAAAATAAATACATCGGACTTTCGGTTGCTTCTTTTGTCTGTATTTTGTTTTGTACGGGAATTGGAGAACAATTGGGAATTTCGCATCCTTTACTTCGATTTGGAGATGCTTTTAAAAGAGAATATTTTGATATCAATGGTTTCGGAAAATACACTTATCCATTTCATATTTCGATGTTGTACAATTTTGGATTGGCTTTACTGCTTCTTACTTTGACTGGAATTTTATGGAAAAGAAATGCTTCAATCGTAAAAACCTTCCGAAGAAATTCCTGCAATGCCATTCAAAAAGCAACTTTCTCATTAGGAATTATTCTTTTTATTGGTTTTGGAAGTTATTTTTTCTATAAAACGAATATCGAACATCCGTATTTGACCGAAGACGATCAAAACAATTGGAGCGAACAATACGAAAAGCAGTTTAAAAAATATACGAATCTTACACAACCCACGATTGTTTCTGTAAAAAGTAAAGTCGATTTATTCCCTGAGGAAAATCGTTATGAAGTAAAAGGCAGTTATGAATTGATTAATAATTCTGAAAAACCAATTGATAGTTTACTCCTATATATAGATCGAAATTCGAAACTGACTTCTGTTGAAATTCCGAATTCGAAAAACCTGGACGATGTTTCGGCATTTCATCATTATTGGTATCGATTGGAAAAACCTTTGTTACCTCAACAGAAAATGAAAATGAGTTTTTCTTTTGAGTCGTCGTGGTCACCATTTAAAGGACATACTGCTTTTAATTCTATAATCGAAAATGGTTCGTTTATGCGAATAAGCCGTTACTTTCCGCTTTTTGGTTATCAGGAATCGAATGAAATCAGCAGTAAAAAAGAACGAGTAAAAAGGCATTTGAAACCGCAGACGCCTCTTAAAAAACTGGAAGATAAATCGGAAATTAAATATGATTTTGTTGATTATGATGCTGTTGTTTCGACTTCTAAAAATCAAACCGCGATTGGTGTTGGAGATTTAATTGAAAAATGGACAAAAGACAACCGCAATTATTTTCATTATAAATCTAATGATAAGATTCCGTTTCGATTTGCTTTTTCTTCTGCCGAATATGAAATCCAAAAAACGAATTATAAAGGCATTTCTATTGAAGTTTATTATGATAAAAGACATTCGAGAAACATTAAAAAACTAATTCAGGATGTAAAAAATACTTTAGATTACTGCCAGAATAACTTTGGTAAATATCCGTATAAAACGATTCGTTATGCCGAAGTTTCTGCTTTCGCTGATGGATTTGCTGCAACTTCTTATCCATCAACGGTTTTTATGAAAGAGAATTTTGGCTTTTACAGCGACCTAAATAATAAGGATAAAGAAGATGTAATTAATCAATTAACGGCTCATGAATTGTCGCACGAATGGTGGGGAAATTCGCAGATAAGTCCGGAACAAAAAGAAGGAAGCTGGATTTTGACCGAGACTTTGGCGCAATACACGGAACTGATGTTGTATGAAAAAGAACATGGTTTGGAAAAAGCGCTCAAAACTTTAAAAATTCATCTGGATTTATATTTGAGCAGCCGAAGTTATGATCCTGAAACGCCTTTGTATAAAACGAATTATGATACGCCGCATTTACCTTATGATAAAGGAATGTTGGTGATGCATCAGCTTCGGATTTTAATTGGTGAAGAAAAAGTAAATATGGCTTTGAAAAATTTCCTGAATCATTATAAATATCCAAATCAGTTTCCTGATTCTGAAAGTTTATTAAAAGAGATTTATGCCGTAACAGATCAAAAATTGCATCTTAAATTAGATGAAATGTTTAAGCAGATTATCACGTATTCTTCAAAAATAGAATCGGTTTCAAGTAGTAAAAAGAATGGTTTTTATGAAGTTTCTTTTAAAGCAGGTTCCAAAAAGTATTGGGAAAATGCAACGGGACAACGAAAACAAATCGCAAACGATGCTGCAATTGATATTGGGATTTATGATGAAAACGGAAAATTATTTAATTATACTTTTCCAATTCAGAACAATACAATTGAAGGCAAAGTTAAACTCAAAACAAAACCTCAACGCATTGTTATTGATCCGTATTTAATGAATATCGATACTTTTATAAAAGACAACGAAAAGGAGATTGATTAGTTTTTTTGCCACTAATTCCACGAATTTCCACTAATTTTTAATTTTAGTTTTTCGCAAATGCTCAAAATATAGCTCGCGGTTTCAACCGCGAGAAACGTTACGAATCGGGTGTAATTATATATTGTGTACCCGTGGTTGAAACCACGGGCTATGTTTGAAATAAAAACCAGTCAAAAAGTAGGAATTAGAGAAATTTGTGAATTGCTTCGCCTGTTCGCTATCGCTCGGGTCGTGGCAAAAAAAAATCATTTTAATCCTTTTATCCCGATAGCTATCGGGAGTGGTAAAAAACTTTTACTTCAGCTGAATCAAAATCTGTTTGTGAGTTGTTTTTCCATCGTTTTTAATTTTTAAATCTTTATTTGATTCGATTTCAAATTTTGAAGAAGTATCAACTGCTAATGAAATATCATGGTAACGAAAGTTTTCTGGAATTTCAGGCAATTCAATCGTAATTTCTATTTCTTTATTTTTTTGTTTGTAATCGACTTTAATTCTGTCTCTTAACCAAATATATTCGTAAACTTCCTGCCACGGCGCCATCCAGATGGAATCGTTTCCTTTTGCGCCGTATTTATTGGCAAGCGTTGTCATATAGTATTTAAAATCAGGAAAACGCATGCTTAGATTCCACAAATTTGTATTTCCGGTTCCATGTGTAAATTCGTTAAACCAAACTATATTGGGTTGTTTTACAATTGAATCTATTGTTTTTAAATAACGATCCATTGTTTTGAAACTGGTTGTATCTTTTGAACTCAATACAAAAGTTCTGGCCGTAATCATTTTATCTAGATTTATTTTTGAATCTACATTAAAAACGGGTCCAACACCATAATAAGACGCTACTGAAAAATGTCCGTTATTAAGTGCTTCTTTTTCATATTCCAAATAATATTTCTCATCACCTTCTCCGCCAGGAACCACAAAATGAGACATGGTAAAATCTAGATTTTGTTTTATCGAAGTGGTGTTTTCGGTTACTTCTGTTTTATAATTTGTTCCGTGTTTTGTTGCGTGGTGAAAACTGTGATTTAAAATATCCCAGCCTGCATTGTACATTTCTTTAATTTCAGGCCATGAAAGATGCCCGCGGTTTTCTGGCAGATTTCGAATTGAACCACCATTAACCGCCAAAGCCAATTTAAAAGGAATTTTATTCCCGAATCCGTCTGAATAAAAAAGCCCTTCCGAAGTTGTTCCGTCTCCACCTTGATCAATTTTCCATTCGTTAATTGATGAATTGCTGATTTTCCCTCCATTCAACAAAGGAAAAGCTGTTAAATAAGCAGATCTGTAACCATCGTCAAGTGTAAAACTATACGCCAAATGTTTGTTATATTTTAATGGAGAAACGGCAATTTTAATTTTATCTGCCGATTTCAGTTTTATTGTGAATGAAATGGTTTTCGTTTTTGAAGAATCTTTTTGAACAATTCCGTTTGAAAAACTATTAAAGCTTCCAAAGATTACTATAGCTATTATAAAGAGAATCCGTTTTGACATAAATTTTAGCGATTCATTTTCGATCTAAAAATACATTTCTTTTTGAAAAAATATTTTAAAACTGATTCTACTACTTAAAATAATTTCTATTGATTCAAAAAAGAGAACAGATTTTAAACCTAAATTTGTACATCAAAACACCAAATTCGGTTTTAGCTTATCTGCAAATGACACACAAAATTTTAATTATAGACGACGAAGAAAAACTAAGAAGTCTATTGGCACGAATTATAAAATCGGAAGGGTTTGAAGTTTTTGAAGCCAAAGATTTAAAGTCTGGTTTTAAAAAATTGGAACAAACCGAAATTGATGTCGTTTTATGCGATGTAAAACTTCCCGATGGAAATGGTGTTGATTTTCTTCAAAACATAAAAAGCAGTTTTCCTTTAACAGAAGTAATTCTGCTAACCGCTTTTGGAAATATCCCCGACGGCGTTCAAGCAATGAAAAATGGCGCTTTCGATTATATTGTAAAAGGCGACGATAATGATAAAATTATTCCACTTCTTTATAAAGCTGTCGAAAAAGTACAGCTACAGAAAAAAGTGCAGCAGTTAGAAAAACGCATTAACGATAAATATTCTTTCAATACCATTATTGGAAAATCGAAAGGAATAGAGCAAGTTATTGATTTGGCACAAAAAGTTGCCAAAACCGATTCGACCGTTTTACTTATGGGTGAAACCGGAACTGGAAAAGAGGTTTTTGCACAGGCGATTCACGAAAACAGTAATCGTGCTGGAAAATCTTTTGTGGCGTTGAATTGCAGTACTTTTACAAAAGAAATTTTAGAAAGCGAACTTTTCGGTCATAAACAAGGCGCTTTTACGGGAGCTGTAAAAGATAAAAAAGGTTTTATTGAAGAAGCAAATGGAGGAACTCTATTTCTCGATGAAATTGGTGAAATGCCGATTGATCTTCAAGCCAAATTATTGCGTGTTTTAGAAACTAGCGAATATATTCCCGTTGGAGACACGACTCCGAAAAAATCAAATTTCAGATTAATTGCGGCTACAAATCGTGATTTAAAAGTAGAAAGCGACGAGCATCGTTTCCGTTCTGATTTGTATTTCCGTTTGAATATATTCGAAATAAAACTTCCTTCTTTAAGAGAACGAATCAAAGATATTGGTGTTTTGGCAAATCATTTCGTCAAACAGTTTTCTGAAAAAACGAATAAAAAAACATTACATATCTCAGATGATTTTCTTCAAAAATTAGAAAATTATTCCTGGCCGGGAAATATCCGCGAACTTAAAAACATCATCGAAAGATCGGTTATTTTGAGTAATGGCGATACTTTAACTTCAGATGTTCTGCCTTACGAAATGCAACATCAAGCTGAAAAAAGCACAAAATCAATGTCGGCTTTCTCTATGCAGAGTGTTGAAAAACTTCATATTCAAAAGGTTTTAAATTATACGAAAGGTAATAAAGCAGAAACAGCGCGATTATTAGAAATTGGAATTGCGACTTTGTATAGAAAACTAGAAGAATATGGAATTGAAAATTCCAAAATTTAAAAAATTCCAAATCCCAATATTAATGGCAAATTTCAATATCAATTTTTAAAGCTTCGGAGAAGCGTAATATTTATAGATTATTTATTGCCAATGAAAAAAAGCTCCAGAGGAGCGACACCTACGTAATCAAAAAAATATGTCGCCCCGCTGGGGCTCTGATAAATGTGGATTCATCATTTCTATAAATATGCAGTCCCGCTGGGACTTTCAAAATTCATAATTAATAATTCACAATTAATAATTAAACAAACCTTATCATTTCAATAAAAGCTTATCAAAATGATAGGCTTTTTTTATGCCTGATTTTTGGCATAAAACTACATTCCTTTTATTGACAGCAGTTTAGCTATAACTTGATTTTTTCGGAACATATTTTGGCATAAGGAGAGAGAACATTAAAAATTCATTCCAAATGAAAAATCAAGTAACCTCAATCTACAAACAAGCCGAACGGTTTGCTGAGATAACCAAAAAATCTATTATTTCTGGAAATATCGTCAGAGCGAAAAAATGTTTAGCTCTTGCTGAACGTTTGTTTATAACCGGAAGCATCGAAACTAAAAATGCAATTTCTAACGTATACGTTTTTTCGGTTTCGTCTTTTATGGAAATGCGTCACTGCAATATTTCACATCTTTTCCCTCAAACTCTTAAAGCGGAATACATCAAACAAGTTAATGCTTCGGGAGTATAAATATGTTGAATCGGTTAGCTGTTTAATCGTTTAATCGGAAAAATCTAAAGTCTACAATCTAAAATCTAAAATAATTATCCTATGATCACTTTTCTTTTACTCGTATTAGCCGTTGTGCTGTTTGCAATTTGTTTTATGTCAGTCGAATTTTTTGAAAAAATCTAAATCATGACTGCACTATTTATTATTTCAATCGCCGTTTTCGTGTATTTGGTTTATGTATTAATCAAACCCGAAAAATTTTAATAATGTAAAAAGTTATAAGTGAGATGTTAGATGTTAAACGTCTGCCTCCTTTTACAAATTACATTTTACATTTTACAAAAACTCACATATTATGAACACAGAATTATTAGGCGTCATTGGTATTTTCATCCTAACCATTGTTTTAGCAATTCCTTTCGGAAAATATATTGCTAAAGTATTTTTAGGAAATAAAACACTTCTTGACCCGATTTTCAATCCAATTGAAAAGCTTATTTTTAAAATCAGCGGTATTAATCCAACTGAAGAAATGAACTGGAAACAACACTTAAAAGCACTTTTAAGTATTAATATGGTTTGGTTCTTTCTCTGCTTTTTTGTCTTATTGTTTCAGGGATCTTTACCTTTAAATCCAGATAATAATCCATCAATGTCGCCTGATTTGGCATTTAATACCACTATTTCATTTGTTGTTAACTGCAACTTACAACATTATTCTGGCGAAAGTGGCGTTTCGTACCTATCGCAAATGATATTGATGTTTTTGCAATTTGTTTCTGCTGGTGTTGGAATAGCTGCTGCCGCAATGGTTTTTACTGCTATGCGTGAAAGAACAACAGACAAATTGGGGAATTTTTACAACTATTTTGTAAAAAGCTGTACTCGTATTTTATTACCGCTTTCAGCGATTGTTGCTATCGCTTTAGTTTTCAGCGGAACTCCAATGACTTTTGAAGGGAAAGATGCTATCACTACTTTACAAGGCGATCATGTTGAGGTTTCTCGCGGACCAGCTGCTGTTTTTATTGCTATTAAACATATAGGTACAAATGGAGGCGGATTCTTCGGAGCTAACTCGGCTCATCCTTTAGAAAATCCGACTTATTTTACGAATGCTGTTGAACTTTGGGCACAAATGATTGTTCCGTTTGCCATGATTTTTGCGCTTGGTTTCTTCCTTAATAAACGAAAATTTGCTTACATCATTTTTGCTGTCATGACGGTTGGTTTTTTACTTCTGGTTGTTCCAACAGTTATGAGCGAAATCAACGGAAATCCTGCTATTGAGAAAATGGGCATTGCACAAACAACTGGAGCAATGGAAGGAAAAGAGGTTCGGTTTGGACCTGCCATTTCAGGTTTCTGGAGTATTGCTACAACCGTAATTTCTACAGGTTCTGTAAACAGTATGCACGATAGCTCGATGCCAGTTTCTGGCGCTATGCAACTACTGTCTATGATGGTGAATGCCTTTTACGGCGGATGCGGTGTTGGTATTCTGAACTATTACATTTTCATTATTCTGGCTGTATTTATCTCCGGATTAATGGTTGGCCGAACTCCCGAATTTTTAGGTAAGAAAATCGAAGCGCGGGAAGTAAAAATTGCTGCTTTTATTGCCATTCTTCACCCCTTATTAATATTAGCGGGAACTGCTTTAGCATCTTATTTTGCTGCGCATGATACTGCAATGGGTTATTGGTTTAACGGAAACGCAACAAGCTGGTTAAATAACCCTGATAATCACGGATTCTCAGAAATGTTATATGAATATACTTCAAGCGCTGCTAACAACGGTTCTGGTTTTGAAGGTTTGGGAGATAATAATCCGTTCTGGAATATCACAACTGGAATTGTATTACTGTTAAGCCGTTTTATTCCAATTATTGGCCCGTTAGCGATTGCAGGTTTACTGGCAGGTAAAAAATACATCCCAGAGAGTGCAGGAACATTAAAAACGGACACCTCAATTTTCGGAATAATGACTTTTGCCGTAATTGCAATTATCGCTGCTTTATCGTTCTTCCCAGCGTTGGCACTTGGACCTTTAGCGGAATTCTTTACACTAAAATAAAAATGCTGGATATTTTAAACACATAGAAACATAGAATTTAAATCTATAAAAAAGAATAAAAAGAAAACTCGTTTTCGCACATAGTTAGAATAACGATTTTACCATTCGCATTTCAATATAGCCCGTGGTTTCAACCACGGGAAACAAATTGCAAGGATAGAGATTGTGACATACGTTGCCCTCAGCGGTTGAAACCGCTGGCTATGTTCTATAATCTATGTGTTTTTATCGCACAACATTTAACAAATAACATTTAACTTTTTACAAGAAAATGACAACTAATAAATCCACATCATTGTTTGAAAGTAAACAGGTAAAAGAAGCCTTAGTGCAGTCTTTTGTCAAGCTGAACCCAAAAATGATGATCAAAAATCCGGTAATGTTTACCGTAGAAATTGGAACAGCCATTATGTTTGCTGTCTGCATTTCAATTTTAATGGGCGCAAATGACCAAGGAAGTTTTACTTATAACCTAATTGTGTTTTTAATTTTACTGGCAACACTTTTATTTGCCAATTTCGCCGAAGCAATTGCCGAAGCAAGAGGAAAAGCACAAGCCGACAGTTTACGAAAAACACGTGAAGAAACTCCGGCTAAACAAATTATGCCAAACGGAGAAATTAAAAACATTAGTTCTTCGGCATTAAAAAAAGACGATATTTTCGTTTGTGAAGCTGGCGATTTAATTGCTGCCGATGGTGAAATTATCGAAGGTCTGGCTACAATCGACGAAAGTGCCATTACCGGAGAAAGTGCTCCCGTAATTAGAGAAGCTGGCGGAGATAAATCATCTGTAACTGGAGGAACAAAAGTATTGTCTGATAAAATTAAAGTAAAAGTTACTTCTGAACCTGGCGAAAGCTTTTTAGATAAAATGATTGCTTTGGTTGAAGGTGCGAGCCGTCAGAAAACACCAAACGAAATTGCCTTAACCATTTTATTAGCCGCATTTACCCTAATCTTCGTGATTGTGTGCGTTACGCTAAAACCGTTTGCCGACTATGCCAACGCACCCATCACGATTGCGGCTTTCATTGCTTTGTTTGTTTGTTTAATTCCAACTACAATTGGTGGTTTGCTTTCTGCGATTGGTATTGCGGGAATGGACAGAGCTTTACGAGCTAACGTAATTACAAAATCTGGTAAAGCGGTTGAAACTGCCGGAGATATTGATGTACTGCTATTGGATAAAACCGGAACCATTACCATTGGAAACAGAAAAGCAACGAATTTTTACCCAACAAAAGGAGTCTCTTTTGACGAATTTGTGAAATCTGCTGTTTTGAGTTCACTTGCTGATGATACTCCTGAAGGGAAAAGTATTATTGAGTTGAGCAAAACGATCAATTTAAATGGTAAAATACAGGAAGACATTTCACATTTCACAGATAACATTTCACACACTATAAAATTTACTGCCGAAACTAGAACTTCTGGAGTCGTATTAAAAGACGGAACTAATATTCGAAAAGGAGCACAAGACGCTGCAAAGAATATTGCACAACAAGCTGGAAATTCTTTTCCTGAAGATACTGCACAACAAGTTATCACGATTTCATCGAACGGAGGAACTCCATTAGTAGTAATCAAAAACAATGAAGTTCAAGGTGTTATCGAACTTCAGGATATTATAAAAACCGGAATGAAAGAGCGTTTTGAGCGCTTACGCAGAATGGGAATCAAAACGGTTATGGTTACAGGTGATAATCCGCTTACGGCTAAATTTATTGCCGAAGCAGCTGGTGTTGATGATTTTATCGCCGAGGCTAAACCTGAGGATAAAATGAATTACATTAGAAAAGAACAGGCTGAAGGAAGATTGGTTGCCATGATGGGTGACGGAACAAATGATGCTCCTGCCCTTGCTCAAGCGAATGTTGGGGTTGCTATGAACAGCGGAACTCAAGCAGCAAAAGAAGCAGGAAACATGGTCGATCTTGACAATGATCCAACGAAACTAATCGAAATTGTTGAAATTGGAAAACAGCTTTTAATGACTCGAGGTACTTTAACTACTTTTTCTATTGCAAATGACGTTGCGAAATATTTTGCTATTGTTCCTGCTCTTTTTATTACTGCGATTCCTGCGCTTCAAGGTTTGAATATTATGCATTTGCATAGTCCTGAAAGTGCGATTTTATCGGCTGTAATTTTTAATGCGATTATCATTCCGATATTGATTCCGCTTGCGCTAAAAGGTGTTGAATATCGTCCGATTGGAGCAAGTGCCATCTTAAAAAGGAACCTTTTGATTTATGGTCTTGGCGGATTGATTGTTCCTTTTATCGGAATTAAAGTTATCGATTTACTGGTAGCACTATTTATGTAAGGCGCTAAGTTGCTAAGATTCTAAGTTTTTTTCTTAGAATCTTTAAAACTTATTTATCACAATTAAAAAAACTTAGAAACTTTAAAGAAATGAAAAATCTATTTTCTATAATAAAACTTACTGCGGTTACCTTAATCTTATTTGCAGTTATTTATCCTTTAGCGATTTACGGAATCGCACAATTGGCTCCAAATCAAGGAAAAGGAGAAACTATTTCGGTTAACGGAAAAGTGGTGGGTTACCAAAAAATTGGTCAGAAATTCGATAAGTCGAATTATTTCTGGGGAAGACCTTCGGCGGTTGATTATAACGCGGCGGGAAGTGCCGGAAGCAACAAAGGCCCAAGCAATGCCGATTATCTGGCTTTGGTTCAAAAAAGAATTGATACGCTTTTATTAGTTCACCCATATTTGAAAAAATCTGAAATTCCAACTGATATGGTGACGGCTTCTGGAAGTGGGTTGGATCCAAATATTTCTCCTCAAGGCGCTTTGATTCAGGTGAAACGAATTGCCAAAGAAAGAAAACTGGATGAAACTAAAGTAAAAGCGTTGGTGGAATCTAAAATTAATTCGGCTGTTGTTGGACCAAAAACGGTTAATGTTT
>RCUK01002100.1_pt1 | contig 11240 bp, 10 predicted proteins | sample 2166381 | NCBI WGS metagenome assembly RCUK01 (sample SAMN09932809, study PRJNA488358) | compost metagenome | isolation source: compost soil in an enriched community | place: Germany: Experimental Botanical Garden
GGTCAACAAGAAGGCTTCGGCGACGAAGCCTGATCTGTCGACTGACGGTATCGATTAAGGGGCGCGTCCTTCGGGACGCGCCCCTTTTTCTTGGCCGGTCAATTTAGCTTTTCTACGCTTGGCGTCACATAATCTCGATATTCCGCGCCGTTTTCGCACCGCAATATCGTCACAGCTCATCCCTCATTGATGGGCGGGAGATGACGATGCGAATGCGCCTCTACGCCTACATTCATCGTCCGGTCGCTCGACCGGCGCGATGTCCGGCCCGCCGCTGATCCACCAGGGTCGGTCCGCCGCCGCCCTTGACGACCACTGTTACTGACGCACTGTTCCACCGTCGCTGCTCAACGGCGCGGCGCGATTCCTTGCGTCCAATCAGAAAAGCAGACCTCTCGAGATGACCCGACCTTTCGCCTACCGTTCCGCCCTGTTCCTGGCATCCTCCAGCGCCGCCCTGTTGATCGCCGGCGCCGCCTCCGCCCAGGAGGCCTCCCCCGAATCCACCGTCGTCGACGACATCGTCGTGACCGGCACGCGCGTCGCCAACCGGTCGCGCCTGGACACGGTCGCCCCCGTGGACGTGGTTACGGCTGAAGCCCTGGAGCAGCGCGGCACGACCGAACTCGCCGCTCAACTCGCGGCCTCGGTGCCCGCCCTGAACTTCCCGCGCCCCTCTGCGACCGACGGCACCGACTCCATTCGCCCCGCCACCCTGCGCGGCCAGGGCCCCGATCAGACCCTGGTGCTGGTCAACGGCGTGCGCCGGCATCAGACCGCCCTGGTGAACCTGAACGGCTCGGTCGGGCGCGGTTCGTCGGCCGTGGACCTCAACGCCATCCCCTCCTCGGCCGTCGAACGCATCGAGGTGCTGCGCGACGGCGCCGCGGCCCAGTATGGCTCCGACGCCATCGCCGGCGTGCTGAACCTTCGTCTGCGCGAGGCCCGCGACGGCGGCGGCGCGACCGTCACCTATGGCCAGTACGTCACCGACTACACCGGCTTCTACGGCCGCAAGGGCAAGATCCGCGACGGCGACACCCTGACGGTTTCGGGGTGGCAGGGCTTTGCTCTGGGCGACGAAGGCTTCCTGACGGCCTCGGTCGAGTATCGTGATCGCGACCGCACCAACCGCTCGGACATCAACCCGACGCTGGGCCGCATCACCGGCGGTCAGGGTGACGCCCAGGCTGAAGACCTGTCGGTCTATCTGAACGCGGGCGTTCCGCTGGCGGCCGACTGGGAGGCCTATGGCTGGGCCGGCTATCAGAAGCGCGACGCCTCGGCCGCCGCCTTCTATCGCACCCCGACCGACGCCACCCAGAACCCCGACTACGGTTCGGGCCGCAAGTATCCTAACGGCTACCTGCCCTTTATCCTGACCGACACGACCGACTGGACCGCCGCCGCCGGCGTGCGCGGCTCGCTGGGCGAATGGGGCATCGACATCAACCTCGGCTACGGCTCGAACAAGATCGAGTTCGGCGCCGAGAACACCATGAACCCGACCTACGGCATCGACGGTCCGACCAGGTTCGACGCAGGTTCGCTGCAATATGATCAGTTGGTCTTCGGCGTCGACGCCAGCCGCGAGTACGACCTGGGTCTGGCCGGGCCTCTGAACGTGGCGGTCGGCCTGGAAGCCCGCCGCGAGAACTATCAGATCGGCGCGGGCGAGGTGGCCTCCTACGCCCGCGGACCAGTCCTGACCGCCGGCGGCAATACGCTGGCCTTCGGCTCGCGCGGCTTCACCGGCTTCACCCCCAGCAACGAAGTGGATGAAGACCGCAGCAATGTCGGCGTCTATCTGGATCTGGAGGGCGAAGTGGTCGAAGGCCTGACCCTGTCGGGCGCCGTCCGCTACGAGAACTACTCCGACTTCGGCGACAACGTCTCGGGCAAGTTCGCAGGCCGTTACGACTTCAACCCGCACTTCGCCGTTCGCGGCGCGATCTCGACCGGCTTCCGCGCGCCCAGCCTGCAACAGCAGTACTATACCCAGACCTCGATCCTCTACATCGACAACGTCCCCTATGAGACCGGCACCTACCCCTCGATCAGCGCAGTCGGCCTGGCGCTGGGCGGTACGCCGCTGGATGCCGAAAAATCGGTCAACTACTCGCTGGGCTTCGTGGCCCGCAACGGCCCGTTCGAGTTTACGGCCGACGCCTATCGCATCGACATCGAGGACCGCATCATCCTGTCGGAGACCCTGACCGGCAGCGCCACCGCCGCCGTCGGCACCAACGCCCGCACCATCTTCGACCTGCTGGCGCCCTATGGCGCGTCAGCCGCGAGGTTCTTCATCAACGGCGTGGACACGGAAACTACCGGCCTGGACGTCGTCGCCCGCTATCGCGCGGAAACCGCGGCGGGTCATCGTCTGGACTTCACCCTGGCGGGCAACGTCAACGACTTCAAGGTGACCAAGACCCCGGTGACCGAGAGCGGCGTCCTGCCCACGCCGACCAGCCTGTTCGGGCGTCAGGCCGTCGCGCGGTTTGAAGAGGGCTCCCCGCCGTGGAAAGTCGTGTTCCAGACGGATTGGGAGGCCAATCGCCTGGGCGGCACGGTCCGCCTGACCGGCTATGGCGACGTTCTGGCGGCAGGCGCGTCCGAGGCCACGGACCTGCAGCTGGGCGAGGCCCTGGTGGCCGATTTCGAGGCGCGTTACCGCGTAACCGACAAGGTCATCGTCTCGGTCGGCGCCGACAACATCCTGGACCAGTATCCGCGCCAGAGCTTGCGCGCCAACAACACGACCGGCGCCTTCCCCTTCTCCAACTTCTCGCCCTACGGCTTCAACGGCCGCTTCGTCTATGGGCGCATCGCGGTGAAGTGGTGATCAGGACCTCCGCTTAGGCAGCGGCAGCCAGCGAGGAGGGCCGTCCCGCCCTCCTCGCTGGAGACCTGATCGCGTTCGGCGGACATCGTTCCGCCACGGATGTGCAGCCAAGCTGGGCCATTCCAATCGGAGGGGTCCGCATGAAGAAGGCCACGCTCATCCTCGCGCTCGCCGCCAGCCTCTGGGCGACAGGGGCCAGCGCCATGACGGTTCAGGAGTTCCTGACCTCGGCCAACCGCATCCCGCGCAACCCGACCGCCCTGCTGCGGTCAGACACGCGGCGCTTGATGAATGAGATCAACGGCGCCTTCAAAACAGTCGGCGACGAGCAAAAGGCGGCGCAGGCGGCGAACCGACGCCCCGCCACCTGTATTCCCGAGGGGGCCAAGATCAGTCTGTCGCCCGACATGATCCTGAACCGCTTCAACGCCATCCCGGCCGCCCGTCGCAACATCAGCGTGACCCAGGCGGTGCGCGAATGGATGGCGGCGGAGCATCCCTGCCCCGCGTAATCTGACCTCAAGGTCTCGCTTGCCCCGAGACCTTCACACCCCATCTCCCGCCGATGCCGTTGCGCGCGCTCCTGATCGCCGCCGGCCTCTGGCTGGCTGCTGCATCCTCCGTCCTGGCCTCGGACATGACGGTGCGGCAGTTCATGGCCATCGCTGACCGGATTCCGCACAATCCCACGGCCGTCCTGCGCTCGGACACGCGCCAGCTGATCGGCGAGGTCAAACAGGCGGTCCTGACCGTCAAGACCGAGCAGGCCTCGGCCATTCAGGCGGGGCAGCGGCCCGCCACCTGCATTCCGACCTCCGGCACAGGGATCACGGCCCGGACCCTGCTGGCGCGCTTCAGCAGCCTGCCCGCCTCTCGCCGTCAGGACAGCATCACCCAGGCCGTGCGCGATTGGATGGCCGAACGCTACCCCTGCGACGCCACAAGCCGCCGCTGATCCGACTGAGGTTTTCGGGACCGTCCACAGACGCCGCCGGCTGTCCACGACCAAGGCGGCGCCCGTATCTGACGCAGGGCGCGCTTAGGGCTATGCATGATCCGATGAACGCCTTCGCCCCCATGCCCTACGGAAACGATCAAGTCTCCGTCTCGTCCATGCCCCACAACCTGGAGGCGGAGCAGGCGCTGCTGGGCTCGCTGATGTTCGACAACGCCGTGTTCGAGCGGCTGAGCGACCGACTGCGCGGCTCGCATATGTACGAGCCCTTCCATCAGCGGCTGTTCGAGGCGATCGAGGATCACATCCGTCAGGGCCTGCTGGCCGAGCCGACCATCCTGATGGAGCGCTTCAAGCAGGACCCGGCCTTCCACGAGTTCGGCGGCCTGCGCTACCTGGCCGATCTGGTCGACCGCGCCCCGCCGGCGGCCAACGCCCCTGACTATGCCCGCGTCATCTATGACCTGGCGCTGCGCCGCGACCTGATCCGCATCGGCGGCGAGATGATCAAGGAGGCGCCCAACCCCGAGACGCCCGCCGACGAGCAGATCGAACAAGCGGAACAGACCCTTTATTCGCTGGCCGAGACGGGCAAGCCCTCGTCGGGCTTCGTCAGCTTCTCCACCGCCCTGGCCGGCGCCGTCGAAATGGCGGGCGAGGCCTATCAGCGCGAGGGCAAGCTGGCCGGTCTGGCCACCGGCCTGAACGACCTGGACCGCAAGCTGGGCGGCCTGCACCCCTCCGACCTTCTGATCCTCGCGGGTCGTCCATCGATGGGCAAGACGGCGCTCGCCACCAACATGGCCTTCAACGTGGCCCGCGCCTATCAGTGGGAACCGACGCCCGAGGGCCGCAAGACGGTCAACGGCGGCGTCGTCGCCTTCTACTCGCTGGAAATGAGCGCCGAACAGCTGGCCATGCGTATTCTGGCCGATGCGTCCGGCGTGTCCTCGGACAAGCTGCGCAAGGGCGAGATCGACGCCTCGGACTTCGGCAAGCTGCGCGATGCGGCGGTCGAGATCGGCGAGAGCCCCCTCTATATCGACGCCACCGGCGGCATCTCCATCTCCAAGCTGGCGGCGCGGGCGCGACGTCTGAAGCGGATGGAGCACGGCCTGGACCTGATCATCGTCGACTACCTGCAACTGGTGACGACGGGCGAAGGCGGCGGTCAGAAGAACCGCGTGCAGGAAGTGTCCGAGATCACCGGCGGCTTGAAGGCCTTGGCCAAGGAACTGGGCGTGCCGATCATCGCCCTGTCGCAGCTGTCGCGTCAGGTCGAGCAGCGCGAAGACAAGCGCCCGCAACTGTCCGACCTGCGTGAATCCGGCTCGATCGAGCAGGACGCCGACTGCGTCATGTTCGTCTATCGCGAAAGCTACTACCTGGGCCGCGCCGAACCGCGCGAGGGCTCCGAGGAGCACCTGCAATGGCAGCAGGACATGGACCGGCTGCAGGGCCAGGCGGAGGTGGTCATCGGCAAGCAGCGTCACGGCCCCATCGGCATCGTCAAGCTGGCCTTCGACGCGGACACCGTCCGCTTCGGCAACCTGGCCCACGACGACCGCTACGGCGCCTATGCGGATATTCCGGAGTAGGACCTTCGGCGCGCCGCCGCTTTTCATTGACTTGGATATCGTCGGTCGCAATAGGATTTCCCATCTCATCTGAGAGAACGAGATTCGGGGGAATCCATGAGACTGGCTATCTGCGCGCTAGCGTCAGCGTCGCTTCTTGCCGCCTGCGCAACCACGCCCGTGCCGAACGCGCGTCCGCTCAACACGGCTCAGATCGAGGCCATGGGCCCGACGCCGGTCGTGTTGGTCGAAAGCAATCACGGTGTCGAAAAGAGCTGGTTCATGTCCAGCAGCGCCGCGGCCGGAGCCCCATATGGGCTGATCGGCGCCCTGGTCTCCGTCGCCATTGACGCCGCCATGAACTATGCGCCGTCCAAGCGCGCCGAGAAATCCGCCAACGAAATGGCGGAAGTCCTTTCCCTGGATGAACTGAACGGCTCTCTGGCCAAGGCCTTCCGCGATCATGCCGCTGAGACGGCTAATGGCGGCGGCGTCCGCTTCACAGACATCACAACCGACCAGCGCCTGATCGACGACGACCCCAGCGACGACGCCGTCAATGTCACGGCCTCCTACGTCCTTTCGGAAGACGCCAGCACCCTGCGGATCATCTTCCAGGTCGAGTATCACAACGCCGCCCTGCCCTACGTGACGCCCTATACGTTCGAAGGCGCGCCGCCCAAGGCCGAGACCACAGGCCCGACCTACCGCAACGCCTTCACCTACTACTCGCGGTCGCTGCCTGCGCCCGAGATGACCCCAGAACTTCGCGAGCGCCTGATCGCCTCGATCCAGGACAGCGCACGCGACGACAACGGCGCCCTGCCGGTCGAGGGCACCAACGAGTTCAAGGCCATGACCAAGGAACTGGAACAGGCTCAGGACGACAATCTGACCAAGGCCGAAATCGCCATCTTCCTGACCCGCGAGTGGCTGCGAGAGAACGGGGCCCTGCTGAGGGCCGAGATCGCCAGCGCCCACGCCTTCGCGGCGCGCTACGCCCTGCTGGACCTCAACCGCACCGAGGTCCCGTCGTTCGAAGGCCCTGAAGACGTCAAGGTTGAAACCCTGGTCGACGGCCGCACCATCATGCGCGTCGGCGCCGGGCCCGCGGCCGGCTCCTACATGTCCTTCGCCGGAAACGTCGACAACTTCTCGACCTACGGCAACGTCACTTCCATCGCTCGCGAACGCCGCGAGCGCATGAGCGATTTGCGCAAGGCCGCCCGCAGCGCTGCGGAATAGAGCCATGCGCGACCCTGCACGTACAGGACGCCGGCTGGCGGGGAGTCTGCTTCTCTCCCTGCCGTTGGCGGCCTGTGCCGTCGGGCATGAGTACGCCCGCATCGATCCCGAAACGAAGACCTACTTCGGCTACAAGGACACGCCGAACCCGGACGGCACGCACCGGATCTTCATCCATCTGCCATCCACCATCCCTGATCCCAAGCTGGCCCGACAGTACTGGGACCGCCGGGCGACCGAAATTTGCGGCCACTCGAATTATCGCAGCAACATCTACGCCGCCATGCGTCAGACCCTACACTACGACAGCTATGGCGGCATGCCCGGCAACTACATCATGGAAGGCACGCTGGATTGCGGCACAAACACCGCAGAACCCGCGTCGCCGCCCGCCGCCGACTGAAGTCTCGCTTCGCAAACGGGCAGGTCCCGGCTATGCAAAAGCTCATGTCCCTTCCCGCCTCCCTCACCGTCGATCTCAGCGCCGTGGCGCGCAATTTCCACACCCTGCAGGGCCTGATCGGCGTGCCGGTCAATCCGGTCGTCAAGGCCGACGGCTATGGCCTGGGCGCCGCGGCCGTCGCCAGGCGGCTGATGGCCGAAGGGGCGCGGACCTTCTTCGTGGCGCGGGCGGCCGAGGGCGTGCTGCTGCGCGAAGCCATTGGCCCTGAGCCGGTCATCTATGTGCTGGACGGCTGTCACGGTTCGTCGGCGGGCATGATCAAGGCGGCGAATCTGCGGCCCGTGCTGAACCAGCCGGGCCAGATCGCGTCCTGGACGGCGGCGGGCGGCGGCGCCTGCGGCCTGCAACTGGACACCGGCATGAACCGCCTGGGCTTCCGTGTCGAGGACGCGCCCGAGCCGTTCGACGGGCTGGAACTGGTCATCACCCATCTGGCCTGCGCCGACGAGCCGTCGAACCCGATGAACCAGATGCAGCGCGACGCCTATGCGGCGGCGGTCACGCGCTATCCGGGGGTGACGCGGTCGTTCGCCAACTCGGGCGGCTGTTTCCTGGGGCCGGACTTCGCCTTTGACGTGGCGCGGCCGGGCATCTGCCTGTTCGGCGGCGGGCCCGAGGGCCGGCCCGACAGCCGCATCGCCCCGGTGGCGACGCTGAACGCCCAGATCATGCAGGTGCGCGACGTGCCGGCGGGCGAGACGGTCGGCTATTCGCAAGGCTATCGCGCCGAGACACCGATCCGGGTGGCGACCTGCGGGACCGGCTATGCCGACGGGGTCATGCGCAGCAACAGCCCGAACGGCCAGGTCTGGGTGGCGGGGACCTTGCGGCCCATCATCGGTCGGGTGTCGATGGACGTGCTGGCGGTGGACGTCACCGGCCTGGATGTGGCGGCCGGCGACACGGTCGAGATCTTCGGCGCCAACCGTCTGGTGGACGACGCGGCGACGGCGGCGGGAACCATCAGCTATGAGATGCTGACCTCGATCACGCCGCGCGTGCCGCGCCTCTACGTCGGCTAAGCTCTAGCTGAGCGCCAGCGCGCCCAGACCGACCGTGCCGACCACGAAGCTGGCGACGACGCCAGCGGCGATAGCGCCGACGACCATCCACAGGACGATGGCGGAGACGACGACGACCGCCGTGTAGCCCAGGGCCTTGTCCTGCGGCGCCTTCATCACGGTCGGCAGGCCGAGGTAGAGCAGGTAGAAGCCGTACAGGCCCAGCAGGCCGCCCAGCCAGGCCAGGGCCGGGAACAGGTTGAAGATCGACGCGACCCAGGCGGCCGTCATCGAATAGACGGCGACCTTCATCGCCTGCACCTTGTCCTTGGTCCCGTTGAAGGTTGGCGCCAGGGCGTCGATGATCAGGCCCAGAACGAAGACCGACACCAGCGACAGGCCCCAGGTGACGATGGCGCCCAGCAGGCCGCCGATCATCGGGGTGCGCATCACCGAGCCGAAGATGGAGATCGGGAACAGCTGTCCGCCGATCAGGCCGGCGACCGGACCGATCGCGGCCAGCAGCATGGCGTAGCGAGCGAACAGGCTGCGCGTGGTGGCGTACTCGGCGTCGATGACCGGCCATTCCAGCTTGGGTCGCATCAGGATGTTCTGCACGCGGGCGACGAGGCCCGGATCGATGGCGGGCGGGTTCGGAGCGGTCATGTAGGCCTCGGCAGGGGGTTGAGTCGTAACAGCGCTATAGCTTGGCAGGATGACGGGCATATGAGGTTCAATGCAACCCGGGCGCGCCATCTGGCGTCAGGATCGGTCGCAACCCCGCGCATCCCCCCTCGCCCGCACCGCGATTCCTGCTAGGTCAGGGTCATGGCGCGCGACACCCTTCTCTATGTCTGTCAGTCCTGCGGGGCGGTTCACTCCAAATGGGCGGGGCAATGCTCGGCCTGCGGCGAGTGGAACTGTCTGGCCGAGGAGTCCAAGTCGGCGCCGCCCGGCGCGATGAAGCCCGCCTCGACGGCGCGCGGACGCGGCCTGCAGTTCGAGACCCTGCAGTCCGACACGCCCGAGCCGCCGCGCATCGTCACCGGCGTGACCGAGTTCGACCGCGTCTGCGGCGGCGGCGTGGTGCCGGGCTCGGCCATCCTGCTGGGCGGCGACCCCGGCGTGGGCAAGTCGACCCTGCTGCTGGAGGTCACGGCCAAGGCGGCGCGCAACGGCGCCCGCGTGGCCTATATCTCGGGCGAAGAAGCCATCGAGCAGATCCGCGCCCGCGCCAAGCGCATGGGCGTGGCCGACGCCGCCGTGTCGCTGGCTTCGGCAACCGCCCTGCGCGAAATCCTGACGACGCTGAAGCGCGACAAGTTCGACATCGTCATCATCGACTCCATCCAGACCCTGTGGTCCGACGCCCACGAGGCCGGGCCCGGCTCGGTCACCCAGGTCCGCGCCTGCGCCGCCGAACTGGTGCGGCTGGCCAAGGACGGCGGCCCGGCCATCGTCTTGGTCGGCCATGTCACCAAGGACGGCCAGATCGCCGGGCCGCGCGTGGTCGAGCACATGGTGGACGCCGTCCTCAGCTTTGAGGGCGAGCGGGGCTATCCCTTCCGCATTCTGCGCGCGGGCAAGAACCGTTTCGGCGCCACCGATGAAATCGGCGTCTTCGAGATGAGCGACGTCGGCCTGCGTGAAGTCACCAACCCCTCGGCCCTCTTCCTGGGCGAAGGCAAGGACCGCGCGCCGGGCGCCGCCGTCTTCGCCGGCATCGAAGGCAGCCGCCCAGTTCTGGTGGAAATTCAGGCGCTTGTCGCGCCATCCGCATACGGCACGCCAAGACGCGCGGTCGTAGGCTGGGACAACGGCCGCCTCGCCATGCTGCTGGCGGTGCTGGAGGCGCGCTGCGGCCTCGGCTTCGGGGACAAGGACGTCTATCTGAACATCGCCGGGGGCCTGCGGATCAGCGAGCCCGCCGCCGACCTGGCCGCCGCCGCCGCCCTGATTTCCTCAGCGCTGGACATGCCTCTGCCGCAGGGCTGCGTCGTCTTCGGCGAGATCGGCCTGTCGGGCGAGGTCCGCGCCGTCAATCGCGCCGAGGCCCGGCTGAGAGAGGCGCAGAAGCTGGGCTTCGATCGCGCCCTCGCCCCGGCCCAGGCCAAGGGCAAGGTCAAGAAGGGCGACGTCGCCGTCACCGCCGCCGGCCTGCTGACCGAGGTGGTCGAGCGAATCTCCCAAAATCGGTATTGAACCGCTATTGAGGCGGCCTCTTCTCCTCCAGCGATTGCAGCGCGCGTGACCGGCTACGACGTCTTCGTCATCCTTGTGCTTCTGGCCTCCGGCGCCGCCGGCTGGTTCCGGGGCGGCGTGCGCGAGCTGACGGCCCTGTTCAGCTTCTTCCTGGCCGGATTGCTGGCCCTGATCACCCTGCCGTGGACCGCGCCGTTCGGACGGTCGCTGGTCGATCCCGACTGGGCCGGGTCGGTGCTGGCCGTGGGGCTGACCTTCCTGATTCTCTATTTCGGCCTGCGCTTCCTCGGGGCGGCGATTTCCAAGGGCGCGCGCGGTCATGCGCTCGGCGCCCTCGATCAGGTCTTCGGTCTGGCGCTGGGGGCGGTGCGGGCCCTGGCCCTGATCGGGGCGGTTCACCTGACCATCATGGGCGTCATGACCGACAATCCCCCGCGCTGGCTGACCGAGGCGGCTTTGTCTCCGGTCAGCGAAGGCTCGGCCAAGGCCATCCAGATCGTGCTGCCGACGCTCGGAAAGGGCGCCGACGCGCTCACTCCCGTCGTCGGTTCTTCCGTCCGCGAAGGGTTTTCCGATCAATGAGCCTTGCCCCGGCCCCAATAGCGGACTACGTGCGCGGCGCCGCCGCCTGAGTTATATTGTCCCGGTCATCGGAGCCTGACGATGCGCCACCATATCGCCGATCCCATCGTTCACCGCGAACACTGGCGCGAGCCAGAGGATGACCAGCTCCGGCTGGAGTGCGGGGTCTGCGGCGTCTGGGGCGCGCCCGAGAACGAAGCCTCCTCCATCGTGGCCCTCGGCCTGCACGCCCTGCAGCACCGCGGCCAGGAAGCCTGCGGCATCGCCAGCGTCCATGACGACCGCTTCTATACCGAGCGCCATCAGGGCCTCGTCGGCGAGGCCTTCGGCAACGCCGAGCTGACCACCCGCCTGCCCGGCGGCGCCGCGG
>RCUK01002101.1_pt1 | contig 11237 bp, 10 predicted proteins | sample 2166381 | NCBI WGS metagenome assembly RCUK01 (sample SAMN09932809, study PRJNA488358) | compost metagenome | isolation source: compost soil in an enriched community | place: Germany: Experimental Botanical Garden
ATGTAGGCCGTGGTGAAGGTCGGGTCGAGGATCTTCAGGTCGGCATGCGCCACCAACCTGAGTGTCTTGGGCGTCGTTTGTGCAAACGCCGGCAGCCCTGCGGCTGACAGAACCAAAGTCGCGAAGGCGGCCAATACGCGTCGTTTCATCGTGAACTCTCCGGTAAAAATGTCTCTATGTTTTGCGAAGAGTGTATGAACGAATTTGCGTTTGCGCAAATTGTTTGAAGGGCCTTAAGGGGAGAATCAGGGTTGGCACCTATGAAAATTTTGGGCTTTCGCAAAATATTTGATGAGTTTTCATGAGTGATCTAGAGAGCGGAATCGCAACAGGCTGGCAGAATCGGCAAGGACACAAGGAAGGAAACGCGTGCATCCACACCCGACTGGCAAGACAGCCGCCCCATCGAAGAACGCACCGCCGACGCTGGATCGAACCACTTTCGGTCATCGCTTGCGCACGGCACGTAAGAGGTTGGGCTGGACGCTCACGGAATTGGCTGAACGCGCGGGGGTGTCGATCACCACCATCTCCCGGGCAGAGCGGGGCCAGCTGGCGTTAGGCTACGAAAGCTTCACCGCGTTGGGGCGCGCACTGGAGATGGACATGAACGCGATGTTCGCGGGCCCTGGCGTCAAGCCTACCCAGCTCGACGGCCCCGTGGTCACGCGGGCCAACAAGGGCGTGGTCTACAGCGGCCTGGCGGTCGACTACGAGTTTCTCGGCACGACTGCAGTTGGCAAGCGCATGAGCCCCATCGTCGGCACGGTGCATGCACGCCGTGTCGACGGCCCGGAAGACTATGTGAAGCACAACGGCGAAGAGTTCGCCTATGTGCTGTCGGGTGAGATCGAGGTTCACTTCAGCGACGGTAATGTCGTGCGCCTTGCGCGGGGCGACTCTCTGTACTTTGATAGCCGCCTTGGTCACGCCTACATCAGCGTCAGCCGCCAACTGGCGAAGATCGTCGCCGTCACGTCGGAAGAAAGCACGTGAATGGCCGGGTTTCTCAGAAGCGCAATGGAGAGTAGGGCTTGGGGTCGATTGCAGGCGTCGTGCCTTCGATCAGGTCGGCTATCAGCCGGCCACTGACCGGACCCAATGTGAAGCCCTGATGGGCGTGCCCAAAGTTGAACCACAGGCCCGCATGCTTGGGTGCCGGCCCCATTACGGGTTTCATATCCACGGTGCACGGCCGATTGCCAAGCCATGGCTGCTGCTCCACGGACTGGGGCAAGTCGATCAATCTGCGCGCCGCCCGCTCCGCTTTGTCCAACTGCACGGGCGTCGCGGGCGCGCCGATGCGGGCAAATTCCGCTCCAGTCGTCACGCGCATGCCGCGCGACATCGGCGCGATCACGAAGCCGTTCTCCGCATCGAGCAGTGGAAGGCGCAAGCTAGGGCCGCCGAGGTAGTGGCGGTGATAGCCGCGCTTGACGAATAGCGGCAGCTTGTAGCCCAGGCTTGACGTCAATGGCGCAGCCCAGGGGCCGAGTGCGATGACTGCATGGCGCGCCGTCAACGGTCCGTCCACCGAGTGGACTTGCCATCCGCTCGCCGTAGGGGTTAGCGTTGCAGCATCGGCCTGCGCTATGGAGCCGCCGAGTGTCACGAACCGCTGTGCGTAGCGTTGGACGAGAGCTCCGGGATCGCTGACCGACCACGGATCGAGCCAATGCAGTGCGCCGACCAGCCGCACACGCAGCCCGGGCTCCGCGCGTGCTAAGGCGTCGCCGTTCAGGTGTTCGTACCGAATGCCGTAACGCTCTTGAAGCTCGGCCGCGCGCGTAGAGGCGCTGTCCATCGCGGCCTGCGTTTGAAAGACTGCGCGGTAGCCCTCCTTGCGCACGAGGTCCGCGGCGCCGGATGCTTCGATGAGTGCTGCATGCTCGGTCAGACAGTGCTCGATCAGTCGGCTGTAGTCGTGGGCGATCTGCGCGTAGCGCGCGGGGGCCGAGGCGTGCCAATAGCGCGCCAGTGGCGACATCACTGATGGCAACGCGTCTAGGTGATAGTTGACGTCCATGCGTCGCCCCAACGCCGCGCCGATGACCGCAGGCCAGTCGCGCGGAAAAGCATAGGGCTCGACCGCCTCGCGCTGAATGATTCCGGCATTGCCGTACGAGGTTTCGCCGCCAGGCGCTTGCCGGTCCACCAGCGCGACGGAATGTCCGCGAAGGGCGAGTTGCAGCGCAGTGCATGTGCCGATCATCCCTGCGCCCACCACCAAGACATCTGTGTTCATGAGTAGCGTTTAGAAATTTGCGTATTCGCAAAAATTCTAGTGGAATATGTAACGCATTCATAGGGGGAGGGTGGATCGAATTTGTGTATTCGCAAAATGTTTCAAGCACTGGAACTACCCCTCGACGTCTGGTGGGGACGGCCGCGGCGATCGTCTTGTTGGAGCTGCCCGCCCCGCTTGCCGCTGCGCAGTCGTCGGCGGTCACCGCCGGACCGACAACAGTGACGGTACCTCTCAGCGATGTGCGACACCGCTCGCAAACTGAAATGGTCTGGGACGGTAAGCAGAAAAAAGCGGTCGCGCGGTGAAGCCCTTGGAGGGCTGTGGAGTCACAGTGCGACGGCAAGACGCGTGGCTTGGTCGATCGCACGCAATGCGTCGAGCTCGGCCGCCACGTCTGCGCCGCCAATCACGTGGGCCGTGATGCCGGCGCGCTGGAGTTCATCGAACAGCGAGCGGTTGGAGTCCTGTCCCGCGCAAAGCACCACGGTGTCCACGGCGATCACTTGCGATTCGCCATTGATGGTGACGTGCAGGCCACTGTCGTCGATGGCGTCGTAAGTAGCCCCCGCCGTGTTGCTGACCTTTGCGGTGCGCAGCTTGGCTTTCAGAATCCAGCCCGTGGACTTGCCCAGATTTCTACCGAGAGATTCAGGTTTGCGCTGGAACATGTGCACGACCCGCCCGGTCGGGTGGGTACGAGTGGGCTTGAGGCCGCCCGGACTTACGATCGAGGTATCCACGCCCCAGGCGTTCATGAAAGCCTCAGGCGCCAGGGACTCCTGCGCGTTTCCGACCAGGTACTCCGCAACATCGAAACCGATGCCGCCTGCGCCGATGATCGCCACCGTCTTGCCCACCGGCGCGCCGTTGGCAAGCACGTCGAGGTAGCTGACGACCTTGGGATGGTCGATGCCGGGAATAGGAGGGCGCCGCGGGCTGACACCTGTCGCGATCACGACGTCGTCGAACTCGCCAGCCTGAACCCGCTGGGCCAGATCCTGGGCATCCACCGGTGTAGAGAGATGCGTGACCACGCCAGCGCGCTCAAGTGAGACGCGGAAGTAGCGCAGCATCTCGTTGAACTCGTTCTTGCCAGGTACCTTCTTGGCCATGTTCAGCTGGCCGCCGAGCTCGGCACTCGCTTCGAAGAGCGTGACAGAATGCCCACGGCGTGCGGCATTGAGTGCAAATGCCATCCCGGCGGGGCCGGCCCCGACGACGGCGATGCGTTTGGGCTCGATGGTCGGTTCGTCATCAAATTCGATCTCCCGGCCGGCCCTCGGGTTGACCAGGCATGTCGCGACGCGGTCGGTGAAGATCCGATCCAGGCACGCCTGATTGCAGGCAATGCAGGTATTGATTTCATCCGCTCGGTCCTCACGCGCCTTGCGTGCGAAGTCCGGATCGGCAAGAAGAGGCCGCGCCATCGACACCAGATCGGCCGCGCCGGAAGCGATGATCTCTTCGGCAACTTCCGGCGCGTTGATACGGTTGGAAGCCATTACAGGGATGCCGACGGCCTGCTTCACGTTGCGGATGGCCTCGATCCAGGCAGCCCGCGGCACCGGTGCGGCCATCGTTGGCACAGAGGACTCATGCCAACCGATACCGGTGTTGATCAGGTCTGCACCTTCGCGCTCAACGCGCCGCGCGAGTTCGGCCACCTCGTCGCCGGTCATCCCGCCCTCCATCAGGTCAATGGCGGAGATGCGATAGATGACCATGAAGTCCTTGCTCACGCGAGCCCGGACGGCCCGGACGATTTCGATCGGAAGCCGGACGCGACGCTCGAAGTCGCCACCGAATTCGTCGTCGCGCTGGTTCGTCAGGGCCGCCGTGAATTCATTGATCAGATAGCCCTCCGACCCCATGATCTCGACGCCCGTGTAGCCCGCGGCTTGAGCCAGCGCCGACGTGTTCGCAAAGCTCTCGATGGTCGCCCAAACCTCTTCAGTGCTCAGCGCCCGCGGAGCGAATGCATTGATCCGGGCTTTGCCTGGAGAGGGGGCCACGCAGGTGGCGACCTTTGCGTAGCGGCCTGCGTGAAGAATCTGAAGAACGATCTTTCCACCGGCGTTGCTGACTGCCGATGTGATCAGTCGGTGCTCGTCCAGTTGCTCTTCGCTGTTGAGCACCATGCCGCCTTCGTCCATCACACCTTCAGGAACCGGCGCGTAGCCTCCAGTGAGGATCATGGCGACTTCGCCCTTGGCGCGCGCTGCATAGAAGGCGGCCAGTCGTTGATGGGGGCGATCCATGGTTTCGAGGCGCGTGTGCATCGCGCCCATCACCATTCGGTTCGGAAGGTGGGCGCCTGCAACCTGGATGGGACTGAGGAGATGTGGGTAGGCAAACATGCTGTCTCTCGTTACTTTTATGTAAATAATTGAATGATCTGCACGAGTTATATTTGAGTCAATGCGTGGACGCAGAAGAGTTGACGCATTCTGAGAATTTAATTCTCTCTCCAATGAGTCGCATTGCGGGGAGCAGACACCACGGCGTGATCCTTGCCCCGCTCATTGGTCGACGCTGCGCCGAAACAGAATTGAGTTGCTGAATGGTGCAGCAGCTTCCGCGAGGATTTAGGACGCCTCGACGGCGATATGAGTTGAGCTACGTTCGGGCGAAGGCTGCCAATTCAGTCATGGGACACAACCCGCCATCGCGGTGATAACATTGACAACATGGTTGCGACCCATTGCTCTCAAGACTACATCGCCTTCGCGGCGATGGGTCTGACGCTGCGGTCTACAACTCCTCCTCCATTCTCTTCTGTCGCACCTCCGACGTTTGCCGCAGCGGCTCCCCCGCCTGCAGCCATCGTCTTGGGCTGAGCTAGCCCATAGCGGCCTTCGTTGACCTTCGTGCGCCGCACGAATGCGGTCGACACTGGGTCATACGCGTTCTGACAGTTGAGAAAAAATGACTTCCAAGCCTTCTTTTTTCGCGGCATACGCTGCGATGCCTACATTCGTTCTGCTCTGGGGCAGTGCGGCCATCTTCACGCGCTGGGGCCTTGATCACGCCACCGTCTTCGCGCTGCTTGTTTGCAGGTATGCAATTGCATTCGTCGCATTGTTGATACTCGGCTGGTCGAGCAAGCGTTGGTTGCCTGAGCCAGGTACCCGCCTTCAAGTTGCCGGAATCGGTTTCGTGATGGTTGGTCTCTACTCGATCTGCTATTTCCAGAGCATGGCGCACGGCGTCACCCCGGGTCTGATAGCAACATTGCTGGGGGCACAGCCGATACTCACGCTCTTGTTCACGGAGCGCCGATTTTCCGTGTGGCGCCTTGTCGGACTCTTCCTTGCTCTCTTCGGGCTCGTCCTGGTGGTGTATCAAAGCCTGGCGCTGACGAGACTTTCCTGGACGGGAATGGGGTTAGCGCTGGCCACATTGGGCTGCACGACCGTGGGGGCCTTGATGCAGAAACGAGTTCAACAAGCGCCGACTCAGGTGCTGCCGCTGCAATACGCCGTGACGTTGGGCCTGTGCTTGGCCTTTGTTCCATTCCAGCCTTTCCGCTTCAATCTCGCCGTTGGATTTTTCGTGCCGCTTTTGGTGCTTGGGCTAGTCATTTCTGTCGGAGCCCAAGTGTTGCTGTATCGCATGATCCGCACGGGAAACCTGGTCAACGTCACCAGCTTGTTCTACTTGGTTCCGGTTGTGACGATCGTGCTGGACTTCTTGATACTTGGAAACCGTTTGCCGCTTCTGGCCGTCGCTGGGATGGGCGCGATCCTTGGTGGTCTGGTACTGGTTTTTCGGCGCCCGTAAGAGATAGGAGGAAACACTGGCGCCGGCTGTGCTTTGCGTCAGCGTCTACTTCTGCTCAGGGCCCGTTCACGACGGCGGCACGACCGGCTAAAGTCGGCCAGAAGCATTCCGAGAGCATGCTGATCCAATTTCGCCGGCCGAAAACGCGCTCCTCAAAAAGGACAACCACGCCCACCTACTGAGATGAGTATCGAAGTCACCTTCTCCTACGGTCTCGTGATTCGCCAAAGCGCCTTGATTGCTCGTGGCATCACGAGGGCACAAGTACTCGAAGTGCTTGAGGCCGACCGTCCGATGGCCGAGGACAGAGAGCTTTTGTCGTTCGGGCCATCCTTCGGTGGGGAGGCGTGCGATGAGTTCGTCCGGCGTTTGGAGTCCCTCGGGCTTGTCTACGTCGACGACTTCTTTGGCCTGACGCTGAGCCATCCCGACTGGCTGAAATTCTCGGCCAGCTACGATAACCCACCTAAAGGCTGAGCACGGCCACAACCCGACATTGGAGCCACAGATGGCGCTTGAATGGAAACACTCCGCCGATGAAGTCGATTGGGAAGAACTTTCTGCCCTGTATCGGGCCGCCCCACTGGGCGAGAAGGAGCCGCTACATCTACAAAAAGTCTTCTCAAACAGCATGTTTAAGTGTTTCGTCTATGAGAATACGAAGCTCGTGGCGGCGGGGCGTGCGCTCGCTGATGGTGGAGACTGCTCGTACATCTGCGACATTGCGGTATTGCCGAGCCATCAAGGCACAGGCCTTGGAAAACAGGTTGTCAGTGACCTGGTGGAATTGTCATGCGGTCACAAGAAAATCATCTTGTATGCGGTCCCTGGCAAAGAGCCTTTCTACAAGAAGTTCGGCTTCATGCGAATGAAGACTGCTATGGCCATCTTTGAAAATCAGCAGCAGCAGGTGGAGAGGGGCTACCTCAGTGAAGCCTAGCCCTTCAATCGAGAGGATAAACACCAGCAAGCCGGTGTCTGCCTCACAAACGTCTGCTTTCGGGGAAGCCAAATGTCTGCAACGGGCCCTTGGCTGCCGTTCGATAGCTCGATTTGAGCGACTGCTTTGCAGCGGTTCCGGAACTTGACCTTTGCCAACGCAGTGAGCACGTGACGGGTCGTCCGAATGCCCCGAGCCGCCGACGGCCATGGCTACAGTCGATGGCAGCCCTGGCCGTCGCGGCCTTGATCGGCTGGGGTTGCCTTATTGGAGCGACCGAAGTGGTGGAAGGCGTGCGCACCGGGGTGCTCAACAACCGCAAAGGACCTGACATCCTCGCCGCCGAGCAGCCTGTCCTTTACTGGGCCCTGATCGGCTTCTACACGGCGGCAACCCTGACCGCCGCCGGCTTGGCGCTTTTGGTGATGGCCATTGCCGTGCGCGATCTGATTGGTGCAAGAGGCCCTGATCGATGAATGCGTCGTCTACGCGCCCGGCGAGCCTGCGCCGCGTCACAGGGCCGCTTCATGCGACAGGTCGTGGGCTGCTCGGCCGCCTTTGTATCCACACTCGCGATTTGTTTCCAGCCAAATCCAGTGTCCTTGCGCCCGTCCAGGTGGGTGGTGAGCGCATCGACCTTCATGTCCGAGTGAGCGTCGGTGCGGAAGTGCCAGTGGCCGCACTTCTCGTTCGTCAGCGCCGGCGCCTGCGACGCGTAGTTCAGGAGAAGACGATTTCCTTGCCCAGATTGCGGCGTTGTGCTCGTCGATGGCCTCGCTCAGCGGGATGCCCACGTTGGATGAACTCGCGCCCTGGACCACAAGCGGATGGCGTGCGGCCGGCTCAGGCGGGTGAATGACATATAAATTGTTTTTGACTGATCGATAAAATATTGCTCTAATCTTGAGCATGAATCGCTTTGGAGGACAGCCGCCATGAGTGGAAGACCCAAGGAGTACGACGACGTCGCCGTCATAGACGCCGCGATGGATGTTTTCTGGACGAACGGTTACGAAGCTAGCTCAACGCAAGAGCTGTGTGAGTGCACAGGCTTGGGGCGTGGCAGCCTCTACCACGCGTTCGGGAGCAAGAAGAACCTCTACGAGCAAGCCCTACGCCGCTATCAGGAACTGGGACTCCAGGCGCAGACAGCCATCCTTGATGGCCCGGGTACGGCCAAGGAACGGTTGCGGGCGTTGCTGCAATGGGGCGTTGATGGTGACCTAGATCCAATCAGCCGCCGCAGTTGCATGGCCTTGTTTTCGGTCATAGAGCGCAGTAGCAAAGATCCTGATATTGACCGGATCAACCGTGCCTACGTCAACAAGCTGGAAGCAGCGCTCTGCCACGTCATCGCTGTCGGTCAACGCAATGGTGAGTTGTCCAGCGATCGGCCCGCCTTGGAGGTGACTCGCGCGTTCTTGGCGAGCTACTACGGGCTGCGCATCCTCGGGCAATCCATGCCGGATAGAGCCTTTCTTCAAGATGTGCTGATGGGCACTTTGGCGGGGCTATGACCAACAGCGCCCTCGTTGAACCAGATATGGAGGAGCCGGTTTGTCCTCATGTTTTCCATTGTTTGCCGACTTGAACCCCGATGGTGGATTGGTTGAGATCAAGGCGATCGCATTTGCGCCATCCAGGCGCACAGTCGGCAGTGAGGTCGGCGCCCCATGAGAGAGGGCGAATGCCGGGTCGCGCTTTTATCCCCCTCAGTGGTGAAGCGACGGTAGGTTTTCTCCTCAGCAATTGATCACCGGCCTGTTGGCCGGTTTTTCTGGGGTAATTTTGTACTGAATGATAAACTTTTGAGGAGATTCACCGTGCCATTAGTGGTTTACATCCTGGGATTGACGATCTTTTCGTTGGCCACATCCGAGTTCATGGTGGCGGGCATGATGTCGTCGCTTACGCAAGCCTTCGGAGTCTCAGTGACGCAGATCGGTCACCTCATTTCGCTTTACGCCATAGGCATGGTCGTTGGTGGGCCGTTGCTCACCGTTGGCCTGATCAGGCTGCGCGTACCCAACAAGAAGGCGCTGCTCTGGCTGCTGGGCTTCTATGCCATCGCGCAATCAGTGGCCGCATCCGCGACGAGCTATGAACTCATGGCCATTGCTCGGGTCGCCACGGGAGTCGCTGGCTCCGCGTGCTTTGGCGTGTCGCTGGCGATCTGCGCTGAAATTGTGGGCATGGAGTCGCGTGGACGTGCGGCGTCCATCGTGATCGGAGGATTGATGCTGGCAACGGTGCTAGGCGTTCCCATTGCCACGGTCATCGACCAATATTGGGGTTGGCGTGCCAGTTTCTGGCTGGTGGTCGTGCTCGCTGTGCTGTGCGCGGGGGTCATCACGTTCATGGTGCCGCACGCAAGGGCATCTGCAACGATCAGCCTCGGCGCGGAACTGGCGGAGTTCAAGAATCGGAATCTGTGGGCGGCCTTCGCTACCAGTGGGTTGATCATCGGTGCGACGTTCGCGGCCTTCAGCTACTTCGCACCGATCCTGACCGAAGTGACCGGCTTTGCCGCATCCTCAATCCCTTGGCTATTAGGCGTTTACGGAGCGGCGAACGTGGTGGGAAACATGGTCGTGGGTCGATATGCAGACAGGCATGCCATGCGCATCATGGCGTGGGGCCTGATTGTGTTGGGCGCTGCTTTGGCACTATTCGCCGTGTTCGCCCAAAGCCAAATCCTCAGCCTTGCTGCGCTGATCAGCATCGGTCTGGTCGGCGTTCCCATGAATCCGGCGATGATCGCCCGCGTCATGCAGACCGCACATCCGGGTGCTCTGGTCAATACCGTTCACACCTCGGTCATTAACATCGGGCTAGGTGTCGGCGCCTGGATCGGCGGCCTGGGTATTGCGGCCGGCTACGGCGTGCGTTCGCCGCTGTGGGTCGGTGCCGGGTTGGCCATGCTCGGATTGCTCAGCCTGTTGCCTTATCTCGGGCGAAATGCACGCGATACGCGCTCGGTTGCTACAACCGCTAAGGACCAAAATCCAAGTCCCTCGTTGGGGAGTGCTTCTGACTTCGTTTCAGGTCGACGCTAGTTGCCGCCCGGTACCGAATCCCTTCGTCATTTTTTGCATGTCGCTAGTGAAGCTTCACCTGAGGTGCGACGAGTTCTTCAAGAGTCAGTCCCTTCTCACGCAGCAGTGCTTCCAGAATCGGCTGCAGTTTGCCCAAGCTTTCATTGACGGATTCCCTGACCGTATCGACAACAACCTGTGTGCCACGTTCGATCTCGATATTCAGGCGGTCACCCACCTTCTTGCCCTCAAACACGGTCATACGGCGAGTTTCTGGAATCAACCAAACTTCAAACCAGCCTTCGGTCCGATTGACTTCAGAAACAGTCAGGCTGGCACCGTTGATCGCGATGTAGCCCTTCGCAAAAATGTACCTCCGGAACTCAGGAGGAATCCCGACTCGAAGAACGCGGTTGGACTCGGAGGCCTGAATCGATATGACATACGCGGAGAAATCGATATGCCCCGACAACGGATGCCCACCGATTTCGGCGCCGTCTTTTGCGGCACGCTCTGCGTTGATGAAGTCGCCGACGGCATAGTCACCCAAGGTCGACACGTTGAGACTTTGAAGGATGACGTCGAAGGCAATCGATGTGGGTGACAGAAGCTTTGTTGCCGTCAGACAGACTCCATCGACTGACACGCTGGCGCCAGTTACTAGGCCATCGCAAAAGCCAGGTGGAAAGTCGATCGTGAAGCTTCTCAGATCTTGGGAGTCTTCAATCGCGGCGATGCGGGCCACGCCCTGGACGATACCTGTGAACATATTCCATAGTGCTGATTTCGATGAGTTTGAATCCTAGCAGCGCGCTCTCCATTGATAGGACTCACTGACTGCGGCCCAATTTCGGGGACTCAGTGGGGTGTGCTCCGGCACGACCTACTGCCCGAGAGTCCGGGCGCCTCGCCCACCCACCGGGGGCGGGCAGCCACTATGAACGGTCAGCGGACAAGGCCCACAGATAGCTACAGAAACCCGAGCAGGTCACCAGCATGAACTTGGCATCTTCGCTGGTCACCTGAACAGAGGCATCCGTCAGGGCGTGCCGAATGCCGCCGGCGTCGTTTGTGTAAGCGTAGAGCTTGATCAGCGCCTGCTCAAAATGTGGGTGCACCGTCTGAGTTTTCTTGAGCAACTTCATCGCGTCGCCAAGGGTGCCCGCAGGGTTGCCGACGATCGCTTTGCATACACTCTCGACTGCTGAGATCGATTCCTTGATGGAGTTGCGAT
>RCUK01002103.1_pt1 | contig 11226 bp, 8 predicted proteins | sample 2166381 | NCBI WGS metagenome assembly RCUK01 (sample SAMN09932809, study PRJNA488358) | compost metagenome | isolation source: compost soil in an enriched community | place: Germany: Experimental Botanical Garden
ATTATCCTTTACGGATTATTTGCTGAAAAGCACCTTCTCGTCTTGGGTAAAATTGTTTATCTGTTGTTCTGCCAACCCATTCTGCTCTATGCGAATTTGGTATTAATTGTTCTCCTGCAATTGCATAGGTTTCTGTTTCTTTTGATGCGTCATATCTTGGTGCTCCCCAACGGGTTTCGATACTAACGGCCGGTGCCGAAATATCCCAGCCCATACCCGCCCAACTGTGACCGCCGTCACTATCGTACTGCAGGTTAAAGGAGGGCTGCATACCACCTCTTCCGTTTGGAATAACAATAGAAAATCCTGTACTTGCTGTTCCTCGACCATTTGCAGAAGGCGGCGCTATTGACTGAATTCCAACTAATGGACTTGCTGCTTTTAAATCTTTTATGCTGGTTGGTGTGTATCCTGAAGTTTCGGGAGATTCCGGCATTTTAATGATACCGGCTATAAAGTCGGTGAAATGCGTGGTTTTCGCCTTAATGATTCCTTGTTTGATGTCCAGAGAATCTTTGGTTACTTCCTGCCACAATCTTTTATTTTCATCAAAATAAAACACGTTAATGTCTTTTTCTGTGTAGCCTTCCGGAATTGCTTTTTTGTCAAATGGCAGTGATAAGGTCACGGCTTTTTCGAAAATAGTTCCGTGTGGCAATAATCTAAATCCTGCATTTGTTCCGGTAACATTAACCATTGCCGAATTCAAAGGTGCAATGTCTATTTTTCTTAAAGCGCTTACCGAAACTGAAACGTTGTTTTTTAATCCTCCAACTGGAAAAACAGCTAAAAAATCTTTATAAGCCAGCTTATTTTCAGTCTGAAAATCAATTATCTTCGAAATACGTTCTTTTGCGTTTTCAATTGGCCTGAAATGAGCTACTTTTAAAAACTGACTGACTTCTAATTTTTCGTTTATAAGTACACCTAAAGTAGTTTCTTTAGTAACCTGAATAGATTTTCCTGCTGTTGAAGCGTCTAAAACTATTTCAAATTCAGGCTGATTGACATCAATCGCAATACCGCCAATGCTCATTTTTTTTATTTGTGAAGGAAAATTAGTTCCTTTGATGTACAGTTTATTCTCCGATTTTAATAATGTATACTGAAATGCAGGTGTTGCTGATTTATAAACAATTCGAACATTTTTAATTCGATATCCGTTCGAAATTCCTTCCGGTGTAGTAAACAATAAAACGTTATCCCCGGCTCTCAAAGACTTTTCAGAAAGCAATTCTGATTGTTTGGTCCAGTTTTTATTTTGAGATAAAAATTGCCCTCCAATACTAGGCTGATTGTTTAAACTTCTTGAAATTGAAGCTGCCTGATCATATCCATACAATTCATATTCCAAATAAGCATTTTCATTATCAGAAGGCAATGCATCAACTTTAAGATGAAAAACGTTATCATAAGCATCATCAACATCCGATTCGCTTTTTACACCAATAATTCCCTCAACAATATCTGCACTAAACGATTTTGTATTCTCATTTTCTTTTGTAAGAACGGCTATCGAATCTGCTTCTTTTTCTGAAATTGCCAATTCCTTTTCCGAATTATTTTCAGTGAAAAAAGCAGCTATCTTGTAAGGTCCAAAATTGGCCGCAAACAAAAAGGAACCTATTAAAAATACCAGTATTATAATTTTATTTTTCATAAAGTATGATAATCGATTATGGGGGAATCGGTTTATTTTTAAATTTCAGGCTGTAATTTTTTCTGTAAAACAGAGCTCAATTACTTCACAATTACTTTGAAAGTTTTAGTGCCAAAATCAGAATTCACAGTAACCAGGTACATGCCTGCAGCACTTTTTATAACCTCATCATGCAAATAGGTTTCTATTTGTGTGAATTGTTTTTGTTTTACAAGAGCACCAGTTGGCGAATAAATACTAATTGTAGCATTTGTCTTTGTTGGAAATTGCATTGCTATAGAAAAGCGTCCATCAACTGTTGGATTTGGATATAGAATCAATACACTCGAATCTGTTATCTCTTTTCCATCCGTTGCAACTGCAATTTTCGTCGCGGTTTTACATTCCAGATCGTTGAGTAACCTTAATTCATAAGTACCCGGCTGATCAATTAATATCTTAGGATTATTGTCAATAAAATCACCTTCATAATACCATTGATATTCATAATTTCCTGCTGGCAGACCCACACTGGCATCAAGTGTCAAAGCGTTTCCATCTTTCAGAAAATAGTCCGGTTTTAGGTTTGGAAATGTTCCTTGTTTATCTGCCACAAACACAGTTTCAGCATACAAATTTCCTTTTCCATCTCTTACAACATAATCATAAGTTCCCGATGAAAGTTTCAGTCCGGAAGTACTTTTTGCTGCCTGATTCCATTGTTTTACAACAGCCTCGCTGCCTTCTTTTTTCACAGTAACGGTAAATGGAGCTTCACCACCTTCTATCGTATAATTTAGCTCACCAGATCCGGCTACTCCGCAAGTCGCTTCGGTAATCCAGACTCTGCTAAACATTGCCGGTGCTACTTTGATTGTGAATTTCGTTTTTCCTGTTTTTTGTTTGTCCCAGTTAAAATCTGTCAAAACCAATTTTTCTTTACTGGATGTGCTTGCCAGACGAATGTATTCCGAATCTTTTTCGTCATACGTGCCTTTGCCTGAATAATCGACCAATAGCCAGTAATAAGTATCTTGTAGCAGAGTACTTTTAATAAAGTTTGGATTAAAACTCCATTCCAGACTTAAGTCGGTTGGATTGCTAAAATCTAATTGCCATTCTCTTGCAATACCAATTGGCTCTCCTTGCTCCTGTTTTTTGATCAGAAGATTTTTTCCGTTGTCACTCCAAAAAGTAAAATAGTTGTCCGGAATTGTATTTGATTTACTTTTTAGGCCAATCGTCAAAAGACCTTCCTCAATCATATTGCTGCTTTTGGGCTGTAGTAATCCACTGGCATCATCACGGCCAATTCCGGTAATCGAATTTTCGAATCCTTTATGTTTGTTTATATCCCAAATGGTTTGTCCCTGACTGTTTAAATAATTTTTAATATCAAATTGCGAAAGTGAAACACCATATTTTATCGCTAAATAACTGGCTACTTTTTGAGTTTCAACACCTGATAAAACTCTGTTATAAACCAGTATTTCACTTATATTTCCTTTAAATTCTTCTGGTGGCAGTTTTTCAAATTTTGATTTTTGACCAATCGTTAATGAAGATAACTTCGCAACACTATCTGTTACATTTTGCTGAAAAAAATGAATGTTGGTTTTATGCGGTTTGATTTTTTCCTGATACCTTTGATAGGAGTATTTTTTTAAATCGACTAATCGTTTATTCGTTGCTAACGAAATTGTTTTTTGAGGATCATTTATAGTCCATAAAAATTGCTCTTTCAAACTATCTTTTACTTTGTAAACCATAAACAAAGTCTGCTTTCTTTTACTTTCTGATCCCAATGGCAAAATCAAAGAATCCTGTGTTGTATCAAAAACAATACTTGGATTGAAATTAAAAGCTGCACCGTTGTGTTTTTTTCCTGATATTTTGGCTTCCTTTTTTGTTAGACTTTCCCAATAATAAGCGTCACCACTATTTCTGGATTTTATCCAAAATTGTGGTTCTTCTACTAATCCCGGTAAAACTTTCTTTTGAGAATAAACGGAATTACCTGCCATCAAAATTCCCAAAAAAGCTATTATAAAAATCTTTCTACACATAATTTCTATGTTTTTAAAGGATAAGCAACTATTAGAAATTCGCTAAGTCATCAAAGTCAAAAGAATAACCGATAATCAATGAAATACTATTGATTTTATTTTTATTCTCGCTGTAACGGTGACCGTTTTCTTCAGTAGCCAAAGCATCTGTAAGCCCTAAAGTATAGCGTGCTCCTATGCTTAAATTGGAATTAAATTCATATCCTGCAGCTAACATTCCATAGAAATAATTTTTCCCTGTCAAAGATTCTTTTAACACTTTTTGCACATTGGCATCCGGTTCAAAATAAGCACCTGAGTTTCCAAAAACTTCCTGGGCATTAGAGGTATATTTGATATTATCGCTTGCTATATTAAAACCAACATAAGGACCGGCTCCGATATAAAATCCTTCAGCAGGATAATACTTAAATTGTGCGCCAACATTGATATAACTATAACCAAAAGTCATTTTATATTTAAGCCCTTCATTATCTTCATAATTCAAATCGGTACTTTGGCCTGAATAGGAAAGTTCTGTCTGGATGCTTACTTTTGCATACGGGTATTTCCAATTGATGACAAGACCTGCCGTCCCGCCAAACTTTCCCTCTTCTTTTAAAGTGTAACCTTCATAAATTCCTTTTGGAACTATCACATCTGGCAGATTTGACATTTTAGAATAAATTCCACCACCAAAAAGACCATAAGTTATCTCTCTGTCACCTTGTGCAAATAGCGATTTTGTACTTACTAATAAAAGAAGTAAAATAATTTTTTTCATGTTTTTTATTGAAATTACCATTGATGAAAACTATAGCCTAACGAAAAACAAATAACACTGCTTTTGTTTTGATTTTCGATAAACTGAAAGGAAGAAGAATTACTTTTAACCACATCTTTTACTCCTAAATAATAGCGTAAATCGAAGTGAATACTTTGGTGTAATTCATACCCAACTGCAAAGCATAAAGCGAAATCGTCTTTTCCCTCCAGACCATCTATATAAAACTGCCTGGTGGCAACATCGTACATTCCGTCTGCTTCATTGGATTTATAAGTAACGTTATTAGCTGATAAACTGATGCCGTAGAATGCCCCAAAGCCTAAATTTAAGCCTTCATAAGGATAAACTTTATACAAAGCACCAAGCTGCAGATAAGAATAGTGCAGGCCTAACTCAAATTCTTTTCCTGTAGTGTCATGATAGTTAACGGTTTCTCCCGCTTGTCTGAATAAAATTTCAGGCTGAATAGCAACACGGGTATCGTAAAGTTTGCAGTTCATGAAAAATCCCCCTTCTAATCCGTAGGCTCCTTTGCTTTCCATAACACTGTTATCAAAAGTGTTATCGCGACCTTTAATGCTCTCTGGCAAATTACTAATTTTAGAAGACAGTCCTCCCAACTTTAAACCGTAGGTAATATTGGTCTCATTTTGACCATGAAGTGCAACGTTAAAAAAGCAACCAAATATTAATACGTGTAATATTACTTTCATCCACAAAATTTTTTGCGAATATATGTATTAATATCCGAAAACTGTTGGGCTAAAATTGATTAAAATCAAAATAATCGGACAAATTACACATTCTTAAAAAGAAGAAAAAAAACGAAAGAATTGACAAAAAAAATCTTAATTTGTAATCAAATTTATTTCGATTCAGGGTAGACAGATTAAAATAAACTTAATGTTTTGGAATAAAAAATCCACTCTGACCACGGTGGATTTTAATCGAAATCTTTATAAAATATCCTTATATCTCCCCAGTCATTAAAATATTTTCCTGTACACCTTTCTGCTTAAGCATTCTGAAGTGCGACCGTACGGCATGATAAAAAGGATAAGAAGTATAAGGGAGATCATATTCTTTAGCATAACGTCTTATAATTGGCGTAATATAAGGATAATACGTATGTCCAACTCCCGGAAAAAGATGATGCGCCACATGGTGTGTAAAACCTCCATATAAAAAATTAGCCAATCTACTCTCTGTACTGAAATCTTTAGTCACAATCATTTGATGCGTTGCCCATGTTGCTGAAAGATTTCCTTCTTCGTCTGTGCCCGGAAAGTGCGCATCTTCATCAACATGTGTAGATACAAGTGCCACAACACCAAGTGCACTACCACACATATGCATAGCGAGCCAGGCATATAAAACTACATACCAGGGCTGGTTTAACAGAAACATCGGAATAAAAAGCAGATACACCAAATTAATTATTTTAGCGGCAAACATTTTATAAATTTCTATCGTTGGAATTTTATCAACTACTTTTTTTACATAGTTATTTTTCTTTCCAAAAAAATCTTTAAAATCTCTGATATAAATCCAATTCAGACTATAAAGCGGATAGATAAGCCACATGTAAATATGTTGGTATTTGTGATAATTAAATAAAGGACTGTTTGGAAAAATTCTGATAATGTCGCTTTGTTTAATATCTATATCCCAATCAGGAACGTTTGGATAAGCATGATGAAGATTAATGTGACGACGTGTCCAGAGCCAGTGATTACCTCCAAAAAGCTCCAAAACATACATAAACCATTCGTTATGCCTGGATTTTTTGAACAATGCGCCGTGCGCAGCATCATGAAATGCATTGATAAAAAGCACGATCATGGTAATACCACACAAAATATAAAAGAGAAATAATAAAGCTGTGCTGTTTCCGAATAGCAAAATACAAGAATAAAATAAAAAGAAAAATACAACTAGTCCTAAAGACTTAATTATATTAAACCGATACAGAGATGTTTTTTTTAAAACCGTTTCATTTACTTCCTTTCGAATCTTTTTAAAAAAATCATCAGTACCAGGTTTTACATAAACCGGACGATTTAATTTTTCCATAATGATTATTGGCTAGAAATTCTTACAACAAATTTAATAAAAAAAAGTTAAAACATGCTATATCAAATCGTTACAAATTTAAAAAAGAAAAACAGTTGGCTTTAAGAATTAAAAAATTCCCATATTTTCAGGTTTAATCGTAAATCCTACCCGTATCATACTTTTGTGCTCCTGATAGTCAATCAAACTTTCCGTATAACCTATAAACCATTGAAGTGTCAGATAATAATTTTCTTTTTTATAAGGCCTCCAGTTCACCTGTGTCTGCAAAGAGCCGTAATTGATAAGGCCGCTTCCTTTCCTGAAAAGAATATCGGCACTCCATCTACCTGGCTGTATCTGATACGTTGCACTTGCTTCGCCATAACCTACATATTTAGTAAGTTCAGGATTATCTTCCTTATCAACAAGTGGAATCCATCCTCTTAATCCGACAACCCATCTTGGAGAAATCTGTGATTTTAGTGAGAAAGCAAGCATGTTCCAGGTTCTGGAATAAATAGAATCCCTGCCATTTGATTCATGTTCTAAAGAAATTGTTGCATATGTCAGTCTTCCGCCTTTTAAATAAAACGGACGAACAACGGCAACGCCAGGATTAAAATTGATTTCGGCAAATGGTTTTGAGTTTGCATAAATGTCCCAAAAAGCTTTTTGAGTATACATTAAATAAGGAAAGAAGCCACCCCATAATGGTTTTGATTTTAACCGAAGTTTAAAGCTCACCTGATATTTTACATCAGCAGAGTTTCGATCGATGGGCTCATCAAGCGGAACGCCAGTTAGAAAATAATTGTCTTTGTGAACAGAAAAACTAGGTTCTTTCAAAAGTGAATCTGCGGCCCGAAAGTTTTTTTTAGGTTCTAAAATTTGTGAATTTGCTTTGAATGAAAACAAAATCAAACAAAGGAATAGGTATTTTAAGTACATTATTATAGTTTAAGTTGTAACTTCTTTTTTTGCTTTTAAACTAATGTACGCTATTATTAGAAATCATATTAACTCAATAAAATAAGAGTTAACCCAATAAAAATTAATCTTCGCAATTGTTATTTTTTAATAACAGAACTCAGGAAAATTCCGTTCCGAGGGTTAAATATTTTCATAAAAAAACATCTGACATATACTATTTATATGTCAGATGTAATTACAAATCAACCTTCAATTAAAATTTTATTTTACCACATACGAAACTTTATCAGCTTCGCAAAGTCTGAAATAACCAAAGGCAAAATTATTTGGGTCACTGCTGTTTACAATGTTTCCTCTGATATTTCCCGGAGGAATAGAAAACGGACTTCCTCCGTATATTTCTAAAAGTAAGTTCATATAATTATGGAAATTCTTAGAAATGCCGCGATGCGTAATATCTACAATACTTCCCGGTTTCATTTTATCTTCGTCTGAGAATCTCGTGCTAATTTCATTTCCATTAAATAATTCGTCATTAGTTAACTCATATTCAGGAAAAAGAAGAAATCCACTTTTATAATCGGTAAGATAATAATTAACCTCATCAGCCGGATCTTTATAATAAAATGTGAGTTCGATTATATCTTCTCCTCCAAAATCAGGAACAATATTTTGTTCTACTTTATCAATTGATGTTACAGAAGTCAGCTTTTCAACAGCAGTAAAACTTTGTCCTTCTGCAGTTACATAAAGTGTATAATCCATATTAATAACCGGAACAAAATTAGTACATACATAAAGGCCGGGTCCCGTTTCATTAAAAGTAAAAATATCACCATTTTTATTTTCAATTCTTACTTGTGCTCCGGAAACTTTTGGTGTCGTATTATTGTAATAGGGAGCTGTTTTACTGATCTTTATGGTTTGTTCATTGCCCGTTGTTCCTTTTTGCCAAATAATTTCTGCATCTACAACTATTTTTGTTTCACCAGTTTCTAAATCAAGAGTCACCGTATCTTCACAAGATGAAAAAAACAGCACAAGAAGAAAATAAAGTCAGTGCTTTATTTTTAAAATTATATTGTTTAAACCTTTGCATATTCATTAAAATTTAAAATTATAAGAAATACCAGGGACTATTCCAAAAATAGACAGTCTTCTGGTCTCATTTACTCCTGTATCTTCATTTGTTGCAAATGTCATAGAAGCGGCATTTTTTCTGTTGTAAATATTATAAATGCTAAACACCCAATAGCTTTGCCATCCTTTCTTTTTATCTGGTTTAGGTGTATAAGTCGCCGCCAGATCTAAATGATGGTAAAGTGGCAGCCTGTTTTCATTTCTAAGTGAAAAATTCGGGATATTGATTCCTCCAAATTCATAATACCCATTTGCATAAGTTACCGGCTGACCCGATTGTAATGAAAAATTAGCATTAAAAGACCATTTTGGATTGTATTGATAACTTCCCACAATATTCAAATTATGCAGCTTATCGTATCCTGATAAATACCAACTACCATTTGCTATTCCCGGTTCTTCGGCGGTTCTTCCCGGCGTTTTTTGCTCTGCCCTTGACAAGGTATAAGAAACCCATCCAGTGAAATTACCAGTATTTTTTCTTAATAATAATTCCATACCATACGATCTGGCTTTACCATTTAGAATAACCTGTTCTATATTATTATTAGCCAATATATCTGCCCCATCTATATAATCAATACGATTTTGGATATTCTTATAAAAAAGTTCTCCTTCAAAGGAGTAACGGTCATCGTTAAAATTCTTAAAATATCCCGCTGCATATTGATCAAGAAGCTGCGGTTTTGTAAAAGGCCCGCTTGGTGTCCAGATATTCATTGGTAAGGGAGACTGAGTATTGGATAAAATATGAATATATTGTGCCATTCTGTTGTAACTTACTTTTACTGAAGTATTTCCATTAAAAGCATATGACAATGCAGCACGTGGCTCTAAATTATCAAATTTACTTATCGTTTCTCCACTTTTATAAGATATGCTTCCAGTGGGAGTTCCTTCCTCATAAATATTATATAATGGATTATATACTACAGCCTCACCATTTTCGTAAGTGCTGATAGTTTCACCTCCTAAACGATAAAACATACTGTAACGAAGCCCATAACGAAGATTCAGCTTCTCTGTAATCCGATGTTCGAAATCAAGATAAACAGAAGATTCGAAGGCATATTTTTTATCAAGCTGTTTGTAATTAAACTGTGAATCTGAACTGGTAGGCTGTACGGTACCAGGATTAAAATCATAATATTGGCCATCAAGCCCATAATTAAGTTTAAGCTTTTCAGATAAGGAGTGGTTCCATTTATAAGTAAGACCATAACTTTTTATGACATTGTCCCACTCAAAATTCTCTGTATTAATGCCAAGGTTAAATTTATAATCACTGTAGAAAACTGATAAATTCGTATTTATTGCATCAGAAAATTTATGCTTCCAGCTTAAAATCCCCATAGTATTTCCGTAGGTACTGGCAAAACGATCATTAATATCAAAAATATCATTTCCTAAGTATCCTGAAAAAGCAAGTGTATTATTCGCGTTCAGCCGATAATTTAATTTAGCATTGATATCATAAAACATGGCCGAATTTTTATTATCGGCCAATTTCAAAAATAAATGCGCATATGATGTTCTCCCTGCAATAAGAAAAGAACCTTTTTCTTTTTTGATAGGTCCCTGCACTAACAAACGGCTTGATATTAATCCGATTCCGCCATTTACTTTGTAATTTTCAAAATCACCAATTTGCTGGCTAACATCGAGAACGGAAGAAACTCTTCCCCCAAATTTAGAGGGAATTCCTCCTTTATATAAATCCAGTCCACTGACTACATCGGCATTAAAAATCGAGAAAAAACCAAACATATGAGAGTCTCCATAAACTGGGGCACCATCTAAAAGAGTCAAATTCTGATCAGCTGCACCTCCTCGGACATTAAAACCAGAAGAAAGCTCTCCGGCATTTGTAACCCCGGGCAATGTTAATATTGATTTTAAAGGATCCGGCTCGCCCATTGCAGCCGGAATCCTTTTGATTTCTTCCATTGTAAGCTTATTGACGCTCATTTGAGTATTTCTTACATCAACCGCTTTAGAATTTGTTATGATAACCTGTTCTAATTCCTGACTGTCTGCGTCCATGGTGAAATTTATTCTTGCATCATCAGAAACCGTAATTTGTGTTTCCTTGTCTTTTAAACCAACATAACTGATTTGCACAGTATAATTGCCTTTGTTTAACTCAATAGAAAACTTTCCCTCACTATCTGTGCTTGCGCCGGTAGAAAGTTCTTTTATGAAAATATTAGCACCAATAACAGGCTGCCTGCTGTCATCAAAAACCTGCCCCATCAGTTTAATTTTTCTTTTAGGCGCTTTTGTGGATTTTTGTCTAACAAAAATATTACTGCCTACGATTGAAAACTGAAATGGAATGCTTTTGTTTAGTTCGCTAACAAATTCTTTTATTTCGATACGGTTATAAGTCTTTTTTTTAGTAAAATATTTTTGACTGGTATCGATCTGGTCCGTAAAGGCGAATTTAAAATCCGTCTGATTCTCAATTTGTTTAAATAATTCTTTTAGCGTTACAGTATTATCAACAGTTATCGTTATATTTTGAGAAAACACACTCCAACTGAATAAAAAAAAGCATGCTGAAATTATATGCTTCATGAAATTTCGTATTTTTGAATATTATTAAATGGGATAGTTATATACTATCCTGA
>RCUK01002111.1_pt1 | contig 11190 bp, 14 predicted proteins | sample 2166381 | NCBI WGS metagenome assembly RCUK01 (sample SAMN09932809, study PRJNA488358) | compost metagenome | isolation source: compost soil in an enriched community | place: Germany: Experimental Botanical Garden
TGCTGGTGACCGCTTAAGGCGGGATGATCCAGCTCGGCTACTTCACCCTCGACACCCCTGACGTCGAAAAGGCCCGCGCCTTCTATGCGGGCCTGTTCGGCTGGACGTTCGACGAAGAAGCCTCGCACCCGACCTACGCCCACGTCAGCGGCTCCGAACCGGCCTTCGGCATCACCAAGGGCGAGCATCGGGCGTTTCCGCACCTCTACTTCCGCGTGGACGACATCCACGCCGCCTCCACGCGGGTGAAGGAACTGGGCGGACACGCGGCCATGCCGGCGGAAAGCCCGTCCGGCCTGTCCGCCGTCGTCGCCGACGACCAGGGCGTCAGCTTCAGCCTGTGGCAACCGGCGGCGGGCTATTGATGTCGCCTTCCCTCTCCCGGCGGGAGAGGGCTTGAGCGCACGGGAGCGAAGCGAGCGTTCTTGCGCGAAAGGGTGAGGGTCCGTGTGTCCAGTCGGCGTCAGCCGTAGCGCGGCGGCTTGCGCCGACGGATGCTGACGACCCTCACCCTTTCGCCTAGCCAATCGCTTCGCTCTTGGAGGCTCAAGCCCTCTCCCATTGGGAGAGGGTCCACCGCAGCGCTCCCCTTTCAACCCGCGCCGGGTCGCGCTATCAGCGGGCCATGTCCGAACACGCTTCCCTTCCCCTCGCCAACCGTATCGCCCTGGTCGTCGGCGCCTCGCGCGGCATCGGCTACGAGACCGCCCTGGCCCTGGCCAAGGCCGGCGCTCATGTCGTGGCCGCCGCCCGCACGCAGGGCGGCCTGGAGGAACTGGACGACGCCATCTTCGCCGCCACCGGCCAGCGCGCCACCCTGGTCCCGTTTGACCTGGTGGACGGCGGCGCCATCGACCGTCTGGGCGGCGCCCTGTTCGAGCGTTTCGGCAAGCTGGACATCTGGGTTCAGGCCGCCGCGACCATGGGACCGTCGGGCCTGACGCCGGTGGCCCACGCCGAGCCGCGCGAGTTCGCCAAGATCGAGAAGATCAACTTCACCGGCGTCTATCGCCTGATCCGCTCGCTGGAGCCGCTGCTGCGCGCCTCGGACGCCGGACGCGCCATCTATCTGACCACCAGCGTCGCAGCCAATCCGCGCGCCTTCTGGGGCATGTACGCCGCCACCAAGGCCGGGGCCGAGAACCTGGTCAAATGCTGGGCCGACGAGGTCGAGAGCACCCCGATCCGCGTCGCCGTGGTCGATCCCAGCCGGATGCGCACCCAGATGCGCGCCCAGGCCTTCCCTGGCGAAGACCCCGAGGTTCTGCCCCATCCGTCCGAGATCGGTCCCCTGATGGTCGAACTGGCCCGCCCCGACCTCACGCCGCCCCTGACCGTCAGCTTCAAGGACTGGAAGCAGGGTCTGTCGGCGCACGTTCCGGCCTAGGGACGCAAGCATGTCGATCCAGTCGTCGGGGGCGCGACTTTCAGGACCGACTGCACAGACCGTTCGAGCGGCGCGCGCGGCCCCCGTGGCTCGCGCCCGACCCTATGCGGACATCCTGGCCTTTCTGGCCTCCGTTCTGATCGTGCTGATCTATTCCCAGTCGTGGGCCGCGCCCATGACCGGCTACGGCGCACGCTCCGCCGACTTCCTGCGCAACGGCTATTATCCCGCCTATGCCCTGGCGGTCGGCCTGGTCCTGACCCGGCCCGGCACAGCGCTTCAGGCGCTGGCGCGCTCGCCGCTGATGATCCTGCTGCTGGCCCTGACCGCCGTCTCCGTCATGTGGTCGATCACGCCCGACGTGACGCTGCGTCGGGTGATGGCCCTGCTGTTCACGACCCTGGGCGGAGTGGCCCTGGCGTCCCGATGGCGCTGGGCCACGCTCACCGAAATCTTCGCCACGGCCATGGCGGTGATGATGATCGCCTCGCTCTTCCTCGGCGCCCTCGTGCCCGATTGGGGACGGATGCATGAGCTCTTCCCTGGCGCCTGGCGCGGTCTCTGGCTCGAAAAGAACGCCCTGGGCGAGAACATGGGGCTCGCCGCCCTGTTCATGGTCGCCGCTGCGATCATGGTCCCAGCGCGACGGCGCTTGTGGCTGCTGCTCGCCGCCCTCGCCGCGATGCTGGTGATCCTGTCGACCTCCAAGACATCCCTGGTGGTGCTTATCCTGGCCTTCGCCAGCATGGGGTTCGTCGCCCTGGTCAAGGCAGGCCCCAAGCGCGCCATCGTCGGCACATGGCTGGCCGTCGTGGTCGCCTGCGCCGCCGCGTTGCTGATCACGATGCGCAGCGATCTGGTTTTCGACCTGCTGGGCAAGGACGCCACCCTGACCGGCCGCACCCAAATCTGGACAGCCATCCTGCATCAGATGGAGCAACGACCGTGGACCGGCTTCGGCTATGGCGCGGTCTGGGACGACACGTCAGCGGGCGGGGCCCACGCCTGGATCACCCATGAGGCCAAGTTCAGCGCCGCCCATGCCCACAGCGGCTGGATGGAAGTCTACCTGGCCCTGGGCCTTCCCGGCGTCATCATCTTCGCGGCCTGGTTCATCGAGATGTGGGGGCGCTCGCTGTGGGCCGCCTACGCCCGGCCGTCGGGTTGGCTGCTGATGCCGATGATGACCGCCTACACCCTGACCATGCTCACCGAGAGCATCACCATGAACTGGCACAATCTGCGCTGGGTGCTGTTCGTCGCCCTGGCGCTGAAGGCGGTCATCGGCGATCAGGACGCCCCGCCCCGCGTCGTCCCCGTAGACGCGCGGACGCGGAGAGCCAGGATCTAGGCCCCGACCACGATCTGGGCCGTCATAGCCGCATGGAAACGGCAGGCGTAGGCGAAGGTCCCTGCCGTCCGCATCACCGTCCTCCCGGTCGCACCGGGCGGCAGGTCCACGTCAAAGGCGTGGTTTCGGGCCGTGGCCGAGTGTCGGAACAGGTCGCGGTTGACCCAGGCCACCGTGTCGCCGACGCGCACGCCCGCCGGGGCCGGTCCGAACTTCATCTTGTCGATGATGATGGTGTGGGTCCGCGCGGCGGCGACCGCCGGGAGCACCGGCGCAACCGCCAGCGCTCCCGCCGTCATCAGGAGCTTTCGCCGGGAGAGGCGCTCCGATCTCGGATCAGGGGAAGTCATGGGCCAGGTGCTCGGCGTGGGCCTGATGCTGCTGGAATAGCTCCAGTCCGGTCTGCAGCAGGGACTTCAGCTCGGCGTTGTCGGCGTCGGGGATCAGGGTCTTGCGCAGCGCCTCGTTGACGGCGCGGTGATAGGCCACCTCGTTGTCGACATAGGCCTTGTCGAAGGCCGCGCCTGACAGGCCGGCCAGCCGCTGACGGGTCGCCGCAGCCGCGTCGCTGAGCGAGGTGCTGGTCGGGTTGGCTTCCGGGGTGACGTGGAGGCGGGTGACGAGGGCCAGGGCCTGTTCATTCACCGCCGCATGGTCGCGCTGCATGGTCTCGGCGAAGGCGCGGACCTGAGGGTTGGTGGATTTCTCCAGCGCCTGCTTGGCCGCGTCGATGTCCAGCTGACCGGCGGTATAGGCGATGTGCGCGATCTGGGGATCGGTCGGACCGGCGTTCTGGGCCAGGGCGGGCGCAAGCGGGGCGAATAGCAGGACGCCGGCCAGCAGGAGGGCTTTCGACATGGGGTTTCTTCCTTTGCTGCGACGGCTTGACCGCCGTCGTCTCAGCATTGGACGTCAGGTGGGGGGAAAGGTTCCCGCCGGCGCCAACCGCCCTTCCCGCTCCATCCGCGCCAGCACCGCCTCGGTGATGCGGGCGCAGCGGGCGCCGAGGAAGGGGAAGACGCCGACCATGGTGGCGCCCAGCTGGGCGTCCAGGGCCTGACGCAGTAGGCGGCGGGCGCGATGCAGCCGGGTCTTCACCGTCTCGGGTTTGAGCTGCAGGTTGGCGGCGGTCTCCTCGATGCTGCATTCCTCGATGTCGCGCATGATGAAGACCATGCGAAAGGGGGCCGGCAGATCGTCCACCGCGCGCTCGATCAGGCCCCGGATCTGCATCCTCGCCGCGTCGACCTCGGGGCTGCCCCCGCCGAAAGCATTGGCGCCGAAGGCGTTGGGAAAGGGGATCACTTCGGCCTGCTGGGTCTGCTCGACGACATCCAGATCGACCGTCGGTCGGCGCTTGCGCACCCGGTCGCGGGCCTCATTGAGGACAATCCGGGTCAGCCAGGTCAGGACCCCGGCCTCGCCGCGAAAGCCGCCGATGGCGGCGAAGGCGCGGGCGTAGGCTTCCTGCAGCACGTCTTCCGCCTCGGCGTCGTCGCTGACCACGCCCCGGGCGATGCGGAACAGCCGCTGGTTGCCCTGCTGCATGATGGCGCGAAAGGCCTCGCGGTCGCCGGCCTGGGCCAGACGCACCAGATCGGCCTGATCCAGCACAGCGTAGTCGTTGGGTTTCCGCAGGCTCATGACGCGCTCCATCCGCAGCCTTGGACGCACGATGGGGCCGCAAGGTTCCCGAAAAGACAAAAGGGCGAGCCGTCGCTTCCGACCGCTCGCCCTTCAACCTAGCTACCTACGAGGGCGGCCTACTTCTTCGGCGCGTGCTTCTGGCCGGTGCGGACCCGGCCCGAGCGCGAGACCTGACGGGCGCCGCCGCGGGCGCCCTTCTGCACCGCGATGGACTGGCCGGCCTTCTTGCTGGAGCTGGCCTTCAGACCGCCCAGGGCCTTCACCTTGGGCTTGATGCCCGACTTCTTCTGCTCCAGCGCCTTGCCGGGCAGGTTCGACAGGGCCTCTGCGGCCTTCTCGGCCTTCAGCACCTTACGCGGCGCGGTCTTGGCCGTGCCCTTGTAGCGTTCGGGACCGGACTTGGCGCCGCCCTCGGCATAGGGGTTGGCCGAGCCCGACTTGACCGTCAGCCGGATCGGCGTGCCGGGCAGGTCGAAGCTTTCGCGCAGGCTGTTCACCAGATAGCGCTGATAGTGCTCCGGCATGTCCGAGGCGCGGCTGGCCATCAGCACGAAGGTGGGCGGACGGGCCTTGGTCTGGGCCATGTATTTCGGCTTCACGCGCTTGCCGTTGACGGCGGGCGGCGGGTGCCTCTGGGTGGCCATGGCCAGCCAGGTGTTCAGGTCCTTGGTCTTGACCTTCACCGACCAGGTTTCATAGGCCTTGATGATGGCCGGCATCAGCCGCTCGACGCCGCGACCATTGTGCGACGACAGGGCGACGAAGGGCGAGCCCTTCAGCTGCGGCAGCTTGTTTTCGGCCAGGGACTTGAGCTCGGCCATCTTGGCCTGCGGCTCTTCTTCCAGGTCCCACTTGGACGCGACATAGACCAGGGCGCGGCCTTCGCGCTCGACCAGGTCGGCCAGTTGCAGGTCCTGGGTGTCGAAGGCGTCGTCCTTGTCCATGACCAGCACGACCACCTCGGCGAAGGTGATGGCGCGGATGGTGTCGGCGACCGACAGCTTTTCCAGCTTCTCCTGAACGCGGGCCTTGCGGCGCATCCCGGCGGTGTCGACGAAGCGGATCGCTCGGCCTTCGTATTCCCAGTCGACCGAGATGGAGTCGCGGGTGATGCCGGCCTCAGGCCCGGTCAGCAGCCGGTCTTCGCCCAGCATCCGGTTGATCAGCGTCGACTTGCCCGCATTGGGGCGGCCGATGATGGCGATGCGGATCGGCTTGTCCGGCTCGTCGATCTCTTCGATGAAGATGTCGGCGGAGGCGGCCAGGAGAGCCTGATACAGGTCGGCCATGCCCTCGCCGTGCTCGGCCGAGATGGCGACCGGCTCGCCAAAGCCCAGGCTGTGGGCCTCGCCCACCCCGCCGGAGCTTTCGCGGCTCTCGGACTTGTTGGCCAGCAGGATGACCGGCTTGTGAACCTTGCGCAGGCGATCCGCGAAGATGCGGTCCAGCTGGGTCACGCCTTCGCGGGCGTCCATCGTGAACAGGATGACGTCGGCGTCCTCGATGGCCGCCTCGGTCTGTTCGCGCATGCGCGCTTCAAGGCTTTCGTCGGTGACGTCCTCGTAGCCGGCCGTGTCGATCAGCGTCAGATCCATGTCGCCGATATTGCCGTCGGCATAGCGACGGTCACGGGTCACGCCCGGGCGATCATCGACAAGCGCCAAACGCTTGCCGACGAGTCGGTTGAACAGTGTCGACTTGCCCACGTTGGGCCGGCCGACGATGGCGACTTTTAGAGCCATGTCGGCTTTCTAACTCAAAAACAGAGAAAAGGTCAGCGGATGCTGACCAGTTGCCCCTTGTCCGTCAGGACGTAAAGGGCGCCGTTGTAGGCGGCGGGAGCGATAAAGGCCGCCGCGCCCAGCTTCAGGCTGGACTGCTGCACGCCGGTTTTCGGATCAAAGGCCACGGCCTCGCCGTCCGAATTGACCAGCACCAGACGGTTCGAGGCCAGGATCGGGCCCGACCAGGTCGGACGCACGGTGCGCTTGCCGATGCCCAGGACGCCGCCTTCCTGACGCACGCGGCCCTCGTTCAGGTCGCGGGTCCAGTAGACCTGGCCGGACTCGCGATTGACCACGGTCAGTTCGCCCGCCTTGGACACCACATAGACCACGTCGCCGACCGGCAGGGGCGCATTGACGCCCGCGACCGGCAAGGACCACTTGGGCTGGCCCGAACGGATGTCCATCGACTGAAGGACGCCAGAGTGGCTGATGGCGTAGACCGAGCCGCGGCTGATGACGGGGCGTCCGGCGATGTCGCGGATTTCCGACAGGGCGCTGGTGCGGCTGGTGCGCGACAGGACTTCCTGCCAGACGGGCTGGCCGTTCGAAGCGCGCAGGGCGACCAGTTCCCCGGAAGAGAAGGGCGCGATGACCGTGTCGCCGCTGACCGCCGGGCTGGAGGCGCGCATGATGCGGGCCGGCTCGGTGATGCCGCGATAGGACCAGTCCTGCTGGCCGGTGTTCACGTTGAACGCGATCAACTGGTTATCGACATCGATGACGAAGACACGCTGTCCCGCCACCGTCGGCGCGCCGTGGATCGGCAGGTCGACGGTCGAACGCCAGACCACAGCGCCTGTGGCGGCGTCCAGCGCCGTCATGGTGCGATAACCCGAAGAGACGAAGACCTTGCCGTTGCTGACGGCCACGCCGCCGCCGAAGCCGCCGCCGCTGTCGCCGCCGCCGAAACCGATGCCCAGGAAGCGCGAGCCCTTGTCGTGCTCTGCGACCTTGACGTCGGCCTTCCACAGCACGGCGCCGCTGCCGGCGTCGACGGCGGTCACGCCGGCTTCGCCGTCCAGCACGAAGACCTTGCCGCCGTCAGCCACGACCGGGGCCATGACCTGGCGGGTGTTGCTGGAACCGACGCCGATGTCGCGCTTCCACGCGACCGTGAACTCCGGTGCGGCGATGACGTGTTCGACCGAATTCTCGGCGTTGCCGCCGGGCTGGGTCCAGGCCGTGGCGGCCTGCGGACCCGGCAGGAAGAAGTCACGGCCCGACAGGGCGGCCGAGGGCGCCAGCTGTTGTTCGAACTCCAGGATCGAGATGCGCTGGCCCTCGGTCGCCTTGGCGACGTCTTCCTTGGGCTTGCCCAGGCCGAACGGCAGAACTTTTTGCACCGTGCCGCACGAAGCGACGGTCAGGGCGAGGCCGCACAGCAGGGCGACTTTCAGCGTACGATTCATGGATGGCGTCCTGAAAGCGTCGATTACGGGCGAGCGGCGGCGGGCGCCGCTTCTGCGGCGGGAGCCGGGGCTTGGGCCGGAGCAGCGGCGGCCGGTGCAGCAGCCGGAGCGGGCGCCGCGATCGGCGCCGGCGTAGCAGCCGCAGCCTTCACAATGGCGGCCAGGCCGGCGGCGGTGCCGGAATCAACCGCCTGAACGCCGGCTTGGGCGCGCTGGCGAATCGAATCAGGCACGTCCTGACCCAGTTGCAGCTGAACGAAGATCTGGCGCGCGTCGGCGGTCTTGCCGTGCTGCAGCAGGGCCATGGCCTGGGCTTCCTGGGCGAAGGCGTGCAGCGGGCGCTTGTCGTTCGCCAGCGGCTCCAGTCGCTTCTGGATGTCAGCCAGCGGTGCGGTGTCCATGATCAGGAAGACGGCCTTCAGCGCGGCGGCGTCGGCGATGATCGGGTCGCCCGCGGCCTTGGCGGCGTCGTCGAACAGCTTGACCGCATCCTCGGTCTTGTTGGCCGTCACGGCGATTCCGGCCTGCTGCATCAGGGCCAGGGCCTTATAGGCGCCGTTGCCCGACTTGGCGGCTTCGGCGAAGGCGGCGTCGGCGCCCGACGGGTTGTTGGCCTGGAGCGCGATCATGCCGCGATCATAGGCGGCCGAGGCCTTGTCAGCCTGATTGGTCAGGTAGCTCTGCCAGCCCCACCAGCCCAGGGCGGCGACCAGGGCGACGGCCAGCAGACCCGCGCCGATCGGCAGCCAGGTGCGAGCCAGACGCTTGTATCGATCGGAGCGAAGCTCCTCCTCGACTTGTTCGAAGACATCAACCACGAAACGTCGCCCCAAAAACCGCTGCCAAGACTGGTCGCTAAACCGGCGCGACCCTAGAGGGTCGTCGTCCCGCCCGCAACGCAGGCGTTCACGCCACGACCCGAAATTTCAGCAGTAGGTCGCGACTTCGTCAGGAAAACGGCGCTCAGATTTCCTGAGACAGTTTCACGACGCCCGCCGCCAGCAGGGCGACCAGCACCCCGGCCGTGGCCCAGAACAGCTGCATTCCGCCCATCGAGCTCATGTCCAGGCCGGTCACGCCCAGCCGATCCAGCAAGGATTGAACCGCCATGCCGCCGTCTACGCCGGCCATGGTCAGACCTTGGGTCACGGGCTGGGAACCCGCCGAGGCGGAGACGGACGACGATGCGAAATTGAAATCGACGTTCAGAACCTCGCGTACGGCGATGACGCCGCCGACCAGACCTGCGACCGACAGGGCCACGGTGCGGAAGCGCGAGGTTTTCGACAGCTTCGCCGCCACGCCGGCCTCGAACTGGGCCGAATCGGCGAAGCTCGGCGCCCGCGCGAACAGGCGTTCGATAGCTGGGTCGAACTCATCAACCGACATGGGACGCGCTCCCGTGGGCAACCGGTTCCGGCTGGAGCCGGGCCCGAAGTTTATCCAGACCACGCTTGACATGAGATTTCACCGTTCCAAGCGGCAAATTAATGGCAGCCGCGATTTCGGGATGGGACAGGCCCGCCCCGTGGCACAGGGAGACGCACAGGCGCTCCGGTTCAGTCAGCCCCTTCATCGCCTCGTCCAGATCCATGCGCCCGGCGCTGTCGACATGAGGGGCGACCTCGTCGTTCTCGATCTCGGCCACATAGCGGGCGTCCTTCGAGCGACGCTTTAGATAAAGGCGGGCGGCGATGCGCTTGATCCAGGCGCCGAAGGTCCCCTCGCCCCGGAACTCGGCGCATTTCTCGAACGCCAGCAGAAAGGCGTCCTGGGCCACGTCGTCGGCGAGGGCGGGCTGCGCCCCCATCCGACGCAGCAGGCCGCGCACGGCCGGGCTGTGGCGACGCACCAGCTCCCCGAACTCGCGACGCCCGCCCGCCGCCGACAGGGCGGCGAGCTCGACATCGTGCAGATCGCGTAAAGGCTTGGCCATGACGGTTTCCCCTCCCCGTCGCCCCTCAGCCCTTGTTCTTGTTGAAGATGCTCAGGACGATGAAGGCCAGACCAATCATGCCCGGAACCGCGGCGCTGCCCGCGATGGGATAGAAGGCGTCCATCTCGGCGAAGCTGACCATGTAGCCAAAGAGCGCGACGCCCAGGCTGACCGCCAGCAGGATGACGCCGACCCGCAGGTCGCGCGCCGCCGACGCCGGGGGCTTGATGTTGTCCTTGCTCAGCGAATCGATGACTTCCGGCGGCAGCGGCTGGCCCTTTTCGATGGCCGAGCGCAGAGTCGCCTGCATCTCCTTGCGTTCCTTGCTCTTCAGCCAGGCCGGCACGAGCACGATCGCGCCGATCATGATGAAGAACGCTATGGGAATGAATTCTTCCGCCATGGGTTTCGCCCCTTCTTGATAATGGAGCCGAGCGTGACGCTGCGGCCTTCTGATAACAAGAGGCTGTGATCGGGCCAATCAGATGCAGGACCGCACATGAACTCTTTGTAAGGCGGCCGCCGACGTCACCACAGCGTGACTCGACTTCGGGCGCGCGGAGGCCAAGCGTCAGCCAGCCTCAACGGACAGAGCCCCTATGACCCGCATCATCTATCGCATCGTCCCCCACGACGGCGGCTGGGCCTACAAGCTGGGCGACAGCTTCTCCGAGACCTTCGCCACCCATGACGCCGCGCGCGCCGCCGCCGTCGCCGTTTCGCGCGAGCAGCAGGTGCCCGACCGCACCTCGTGGATCGAGTTCGAGGACGCCTCGGGCCAGTGGATCACCGAGCGCGCTGACGGCCACGACCGCCCGGAAACCGCCGTCGAGGATTAAGCGCCGAAAACCTCGGCGTAGCGTTCGGGCTTGAAGCCGACCAGGGTCCGCCCGTCGCCCAGGTCCAGCACCGGCCGCTTGATCATCGACGGCTGGGCCAGCATCAGGGCGACCGCCTTGTCGGCGTTCAGGTCAGCCTTGTCCGCGTCCGACAGCTTGCGGAAGGTGGTCCCGGCGCGGTTCAGCACCGTCTCCCAGCCATGCTCGGCGATCCAGCGTTCCAGATCGGCCTTGTTCGCACCGGCGACCTTGTAGTCATGGAAGGCGTAGTCGACGCCCTTCTCATCCAACCAGACGCGCGCCTTCTTCATCGTGTCACAGGCCTTGATGCCGTGCAGGGTGATGGTCATGGGGCGCTCCTCAGCGTGTACGGCCCTCGCATAGTCCGACTCGCCCAAGAAAAAAATCAGGCCGCCTTCTGGCTCCACAGGTCCAGGTCGGTCTCGCGGCCGATCAGGGCCAGGCCCGAGGCGATGGATTCGAACTCGCCGCCCGTCTCGATGCGGTCAGCGCCGAAGCGGCGGATGAAGATGTCGCGCACCGCCGGCACGAAGGAGGTGCCGCCGGTCAGGAAGACGCGGTCGATCTGGGTTCCGTCCAGACCCGACTGGGCCATAGCCTCGTCGACGGCGGCCTCCATGGCCTGAAGCTCCGGGGCGATCCAGCCTTCGAAGTCCGTGCGTTTGACCGGCTTCTCGATCCGCACCGACCCGGCGAGGAAGGAGAAGACGGCCCCCTCGTCGCGCGACAGGGCCTCTTTCAGGCCGGAGACCGCGCGGTAGAGGGCGTAGCCGTGGTTGTCGTCCAGCACCTCGATCAGGCGTTCGATCTTCT
>RCUK01002112.1_pt1 | contig 11187 bp, 9 predicted proteins | sample 2166381 | NCBI WGS metagenome assembly RCUK01 (sample SAMN09932809, study PRJNA488358) | compost metagenome | isolation source: compost soil in an enriched community | place: Germany: Experimental Botanical Garden
CCCTCCACCGGCTCACCCTCCACCGGTGCGCCTTCCGCCGGATCGCCTTCCGCGGGCGCAACGCCCTCGCCCAATACCTGCTGCACCTCGCCGAGATCCAGTCCCGCCAGTGCGGCAGCCGCGTGCGCGGACTCCAGCGGCGGCAGCTCATCCAAGGCGCGCAAGCCCAGGTCATCAAGGAATTGCCGCGTCGTGCCAAACAGCGCGGGACGTCCCGGGGCATCGCGATGGCCAATGACCTCGATCCACCCACGGTCCTCGAGCGCCTTGACGATCTGCGACGACACGGTCACCCCGCGGATGTCTTCGATGTCGCCCCGCGTCACGGGCTGGCGCCACGCCACGATGGCGAGCGTTTCCATCACGGCGCGCGAGTATTTGGGCGGTTTTTCGGGACTCAGACGCTCAAGGTAGCGCTGCATGCGCGGGCGGCTTTGAAAACGCCAACCCGACGCCAGCTGCACCAGCTCCAGGCCGCCGTCGGCCCAGTTGCTCTGTAGCGTCTCAAGCAACGTCCTGATGGCGCTGCTATCGAACTGTTCGTCATCTCCGAACAGCTTGCGCATATCGGAAAGTTGCATCGGCTGCACCGCACAGAGAAGCGCGGTTTCCAGCACGAGTATTGCCTCGCTATCGTTCATTGACATTCAAATTCAAAAAGGGGCTGGCTTGCGCTAGGTTGAAAATAAGGTTAAGATTCTTTTCTCAGACGCGGGGTGGAGCAGTCTGGCAGCTCGTCGGGCTCATAACCCGAAGGTCGTAGGTTCAAATCCTGCCCCCGCAACCAAATTGACGAAGGCCTGGCGAATGCGCCGGGCCTTTTTCATTTGTGCTTGCGATTCGTGCTTGCGATTCGTGCGTGCGATTCGTGCTTGCGATTCGCAAGGACCCCAACCGCGAGGACTGACAAAAACCGCGCGCGCATCCGCAGTTGCCCGGGCCGCTACATAGGCGGACCCGCGACAGACGAGGTTGGCTTGCGTTGTTATCACTGGTTTCCTGTTATACCGCCGCGCTTGCCGCCACCTGCCACGATCAAGTACCGAATCAAGTACTGAAGCGGCCTATCCCACGCATATGGGGCGGATTGCCTGCCGCGACACCCGTCGCGGCAAACGCCTTGAGCAAATTCTGGAAAAGCTGGCGCCAATCGTGCTGGCGCCAATCGCCAATATGACTGCGGAGCACGCCGGCATTTCCGGCGCGATCTTCCCGCGGCAATTGATAGCAAAGATCAGGATCATCAGGCATCGGCCAGTGCAGCACGGCGAACAAGCGCCATGACTCCAGACCAATGCGTTTCCCCTTGCGCATACGAAGACCGGCTTCGCGATGCGTCGGCCTGTCGCCAGGCCGGACTTACCTTTGTTAGGTGTTTTCTAAGGTCACATGCTAGCGGACATCGGCTTGCCGCAAAAAGCCTTCCCGGACGAATCCAAGGCAAGCCGTACCAAACACGCTGAAACAGGCCCAGATTATACCGTCATATACCCTGCCCTCAAGCCCGGAAATCAAGCAGACGCTCGGCGCCGGCTAGTCCGCGGACTTGTCCCAGGGCGCCGAACCCAGCCGCTCCACCAGAAAATCGAGCATGGAGCGCAAGATCAGCGGCATCTGGCGGCGCGAAGCGTAAACCCCGTAGATACCCAGTTCCTGCGGCTTGTACTGCGGCAGGATCGCCCGCAGGCGGCCCGATGCAATGTATTCGGCCGCGTAATAGGTGGGCAGCATTGCGATGCCCGCGCCCTCGACCGCCGCGCTCGACAATACCGACACCTCGTTCGCACTGATATTTCCGCTAACGGGCACATCGACGGGCTCCCCATCGCGCTCGAAACGCCATAGGCTCTTGCCAAAATACGAGTGAGTCAGGCAATTGCGCAGGGACAGATCCTCGATGCGAGCCGGCGAGCCTTCGCGCGCCAGATAATCCGGCGACGCGCAGACCACCGAGCGGCAAACGGCCAGCTTGCGCGCGATCAGATTGGGATCCAGGTCATTCGTGATCCGTACCGCCAGATCAACCCGCTCTTCCACCAGGTTGACGGCGCGCTCGACCAGCATCAAATCGACGGACGTACCCGGATGTTGCTTGACGTAGTCCGTGACGGCGCCGGCCAGGTGCCTTGCGCCAAACGACATGCTCGTCGTGATGCGCAACAAACCGCGCGGCGTGTCCTCGGGCGTGGAGACGGCACTGTGCAGGTCGCCCACCATATCCAGCATCTGCCGGCACCGAGGCAGGGTTTCAGCGCCCGCGGGGGTCAGGCTGAGCCGCCGCGTGGTGCGGTGCAACAGGCGCACTCCGACCCATTGCTCCATTTCCGCCAGGTAGCGCGACACCATCGCGCGCGACATATCCAGATGAATCGCCGCCGCCGACAGGCTTCCCCGGTCGGCGACCTCCACGAACACCTGCATGGCTTTCAGACGATCCATGATTGTCTCGATTTTTGCATCAGACCGTACCGGTTATACCGTATTTCCGTGCAACATCAGCAACGGAATATCGGCCAATGAAACGGGGTCCTTCCGCAATGCGCGCTCAGCCGGGCGGCTGTTCCAGCGCTTCGAGAACCGCGCCGCGCACTAACTCCACATCCAGTCCGCGCAGGATATAGACGAGCCGCGATTCGCGATCGCCGTCCGGCCACCGCGCCAGGGGCCGGATCGGATAAAGCTCGCCATGCACGGCATGCACTTCGCATGGCAAGGCATCGCCATCAAAGCAGATCAGCCCCTTCATCCGCAGCACACCACGCCCGAAGCGCTCGTGGATGCGCGACACACCCGCCAGGAAGGCTGCCCGCCCAGGGGGCAGCGATAAGGCCAACGAAAAGCTGGACACCTGTGCATGCCGGCCCGCGGCCGGACTAGAAAACGCTTGCAGCCAGTTCGCCACGGCCACCCCGTCGCGCCGCGCAAGCATGTCCGGCCCCTTCCGCAAGAGACCTTCAAGCGGCGCATCGGGCCGTTGCACGCAGCGCAGCGCACCGGGATTGATGGCGGCGACGGCCTCCTCGACCTGCGCCAGCCGCGCCGGGTCCGCCAGATCCGACTTGCTGAAAACCACGGTATCTGCAAGCGCCAATTGCCGCGCGGCTTCGGGTTGCGACGCCAATTGCTCCACACCGTGGTTGGCGGCCACCACCACGATCGCCCCAAGATAGGCGTATCGCTCCGCAAGAAATCGGTCGTGCTTCAGCGTAAACAGGATAGGCGCGGGGTCCGCCAGCCCGCTGGTCTCGATCAGCACACGCCGGAAGGGCTTGATCCTGCGGCTGACGGCAAGCATGAACAGCTCGCGCAGGGCGTCGACGACCGCGCCGCTGACCACGCAGCACAAGCAGCCTCCCTCGACCAGCACGACGTTGTCCCGCGCCAGCTTCACCATGTGATGATCGACGCCGATATCGCCATATTCATTGACGATCACCACCGCGTCGGCATAGGCGGGATCATGCAGCAGACGGTTGAGCAGCGAGGTTTTTCCGCTACCCAGAAAACCGGAAATCACCGTTACGCCGATGCGCTTGTCATCTTCCATGTCGATCCATCCGAGGCGGGCGCCGAAAGCGGTGTAAGCCCAAAGCGCTGTGTAGCACCAAAGCCGAAATCACCAAAGCCAAAACCACCAAAGCCAAAAGGGCCACTCACTTTCGTGAATGGCCCTTCTTGAATTCTATTGGCTCCCCGAGCTGGGCTCGAACCAGCGACCTGCGGATTAACAGTCCGTCGCTCTACCGACTGAGCTATCGGGGATCTGCCAAGAACGAAATTATGAACGAAAATCTCTGCGGATGCAAATCCAGATTTTTTTCGGGACTTTCGGGTCGATGGTTTCCCATCTTAAAAAAACTCTGATATGATCTCGGTCTTTCCAGATCGGGCCCCATAAAAGGCAACGAGCTGGAAGAAAAAAGATGTTTTGCTTACCGCTTTCCGGCCTGGTCCAGAAACAAAGCAAATGGTCTTGCCGGCATAGCTCAGTTGGTAGAGCAGCGCATTCGTAATGCGAAGGTCGTAGGTTCGACTCCTATTGCCGGCACCAAAATTCAAAAAGCAGCCCTTGGGCTGCTTTTTTTCATTTCCGCGCCCTATCAACCGGCGCCCTGCCCCCGCATCCGGGCCCGCCCATCCCCACTCCGGGGAACTCCGGCCGATCGCCGTGCGTCCAACCTCCTGGACCACCCAAGCGAAGACAACCATGCGCATCCTACTCGTTGAAGACGACGTCATGATCGGTGAAAGCGTATTGGACTGCCTGCGCGCGGAGCACTACGCCGTCGATTGGGTCAGGGACGGCCATGCCGCCGAACTCGCGCTGCGCACTGACACCTATGACCTCATTCTGCTGGACCTTGGCCTGCCCAAGCGCGATGGCCTGACGCTGCTGCGCGACCTGCGCACGCGCAAGGATCGCACACCGGTGTTGATAGCAACCGCGCGCGACGCAGTCAGCGATCGCATCGCCGGACTGGACGCGGGCGCCGACGACTATATCGTCAAGCCCTATGACGTGGACGAACTGCTGGCGCGCATGCGCGCGCTGATCCGCCGCAGCGCGGGCCGCGCCGAGCCGGTGTTCGAGCACGAAGGCATCACCATCGACCCGCAGTCCCACGCCGCGATGGTGGATGGCGCGCCCGTAGCCCTGACGGCACGCGAATGGGCCGTACTGGAACCGCTGATCGCCCGGCCGGGCATGATTTTTTCGCGTGCCCAACTCGAAGAGAAACTCTATAGCTGGAAGGACAGCGTCAGCAGCAATGCCGTAGAGGTATATATTCATGGCCTGCGCAAGAAATTGGGTCAGAACCTGATCCAGAACGTCAGAGGCGTCGGCTATGTCATCCCCAAAACATGAGCATCCCGCTTAGCTATTCGCTGAGAGCCCGGCTGCTTTTCTTTCTGCTGGCCGCCATCGCGGTCGGGGCGCTGGTGCAAGGCGCAATCGCCTATCGCAGCACGCTGGCGCAAGCCGACGATATCTTCGATTCACTGCTGCAACGCACCGCCCTGTCGCTGGGCACCGGCGACGGCCTGCTCAGCACGGGACCGACCCACGCCCGCGGCGCGGGCTCGCCCGTCGCCGATGACCTGATCATCCAGATCTGGACGCCCGATGGCGTCCGGGTCTTCAATTCGCGTTCGCGCCTACGGCTTCCGAGCCAGATCGTGCTGGGATTTTCCGACGCCAAACTGGAAGGCGGAACGTATCGCGTGTATTCGCTGGCGACGCCGTTCCAGGTGATCCAGGTGGCGCAGGACATGGGCGTGCGCACCAACATGGCGCGCGCGCTGGCCCTGCGCACCGTCGCCCCCATCGCGGCGGCCGCGCCGCTGCTGATGCTGATCATCTGGTGCGTCGTCAGCTGGTCGCTGCGGCCGGTCAAGCGGGCACGCGCCCAGGTGGCCGCCCGCCAGCCCGAGGACCTGTCACCCGTCAGCGTGCGCGGCCTGCCCGACGAGATCCGCCCGCTGGTCCTGGAACTGAACCTGCTGCTGGAGCGCATGCGCGGCGCGTTTGCGCAACAGAAGCAATTCGTAGGCGACGCCGCGCACGAACTGCGCTCCCCGCTGGCGGCGCTACGCCTGCAAATGCAGGCGCTGCAGCGCGCCGGGGACGCCGAGACACGCCAACTGGCCGAACAGCGGCTGGCCGCGGGCATCGACCGCGCAACGCGGCTGGTTGAACAGCTCTTGTCCATGGCCCGCCACGAAAGCGCCGTGGAACAGGCGCCCCCGGCGCCCGTCGATCTGGCCGACGTGCTGCGGCAGGCCCTGTCAGAAACACTGACGGCGGCCAATGCCAAATCCATCGCCATCGAACTGGATGGCGCACCGCAGGCCTTGGTGCAGGGCCATCGCGAATCGCTGGCCTTGCTGGCCCGCAACCTGCTGGATAACGCCATCAAATATTCGCCCGAAGGCGGACGCATCGCCCTGCGCCTTGAACAGGAGGCAGGAAGGACCTTGCTGACGATCGACGACGAGGGGCCCGGCATTGCCCCGGCCGAACGCGAACGCGTGTTCGACCGCTTCTATCGTGTCGAAGGCAATACACAACACGGCAGCGGCCTGGGCCTGGCGATTGCGCGCGCCATCGCGGACCGGCACGGCGCGGCCATCACATTGCAGGACACGCCCGCCGGCCGCGGCCTGCGTGCCAGAGTGGATTTCTCTACTTAAGTTTCACCTAAGTGTCAGGCCCGAAGATAGCGCCATGTCCTTAAACATGAACGCAGGAGCCGACATGAAGACCAAGCAAATGCAACCCTCGCGCCTTGTCCTGGCGCTGCTGGCCGCCGGCGCCATCGGCGGCGCGGGCGCCACCGCCTTGACCGGCGGTGTTTCGATGGCGGCCGACGCGCCGGCCGTCGCCCCCGCTACCCAGGCAATCAGCACATCCAGCCCCCCCAATTTCGCGCAGATCACGCGCGACTTCGGCCCGGCCGTCGTCAACATCAGCGTGAGCGGCACGCGCAAGGTGTCCGCCGCGGAGAGCGATGATCCCCTGGCGCAGTTCTTTGGACAGATCCCCGGATCCCGCGGCCGCGCACCGGATCGCGAAGTGCCGATGCGGGGCGAAGGCTCCGGCTTCATCGTCAGCCAGGACGGCATCATCCTGACCAACGCGCACGTGGTCCAGGACGCCAAGGAAGTGACCGTGAAGATGACCGACCGGCGCGAATACAAGGCCAAGGTGCTGGGCGCGGATCCGCAGACGGACGTAGCCGTCATCAAGATCGAAGCGAAGAACCTGCCGGTGGTGAAGGCGGGCGACGTCAACAAGCTGCAAGTGGGCGAATGGGTGCTGGCCATCGGCTCGCCCTACGGCCTGGAGAACACCGCCACCGCGGGCATCGTCAGCGCCAAGGGCCGTTCGCTGCCCGACGACACTTCGGTCCCGTTCATCCAGACGGACGTGGCGGTCAACCCCGGCAACTCCGGCGGCCCGCTGTTCAACGACCGCGGCGAAGTCGTGGGCATCAACTCCCAGATCTACAGCCGCACGGGTGGCTTCCAGGGTCTGTCGTTCTCGATTCCCATCGACCTGGCCTACAAGATCAAGGACCAGATCATCGAGCACGGCAAGGTGCAGCACGCCCGGCTGGGCGTGACGGTGCAGGAAGTGAACCAGGACCTGGCCAACTCCTTCAAGCTCGATTCGCCCTCGGGCGCGCTTGTGTCCAGCGTCGAGAAGGGAAGCGCCGCCGAAAAGGCTGGATTGCAGCCTGGCGACGTGGTGCGCAAGATCGACGGTAAGACGATTGTGTCTTCTGGCGACCTGGCCTCCACCATCACGATGGCGGCCCCCGGCGAGAAGATCAAGCTCGACGTGTGGCGCGCTGGCGCCCAGAAGGACCTGGTCGCCACCCTGGGCGGCGCGCCCAAGGACAAGACGCAGGCTTCGGCGGACGGCCAGGAAGTGCGGCCGGGCCAACTGGGCTTGGCGCTGCGCCCCCTGAGCCCGCAGGAGCAGCAGTCGTCGGGTTCGGAAGGCTTGCTGATCGAGCGGTCGGCGGGTCCTTCGGCCAAGGCCGGCATTCAGCCGGGCGACGTGCTGCTGTCCCTCAATGGCGTGCCCGTGCACAACATTGGAGAGGTCAAGGAAGCGCTGTCCAAGGCGGGCAAGACCGTTGCCCTGCTGGTCCAGCGCGGCGAGGACAAGATCTTCGTGCCCGTGCAGGTCGGCTAAGCCGGCCCGTGCATCACTCCGCGTCGGGCTGCTTGCCCGGCGCGGCCGCATCGAACGCCGGCAGCGCCCGGCAAGCCGCGTCGATGCGCACCACATTGGGCATGGCCGAGAGGTCGCACTCGAAGCGCTGCGCATTGGCTACCTGCGGCACCAGGCACAGATCGGCGATGGTGGGCGTATCGCCATGACAGAATCGGCCCGTCGCGCTGGAATGGGCCAGTTGCGACTCCAGGGCTTCCAGCCCCTGATGCACCCAGTGCTTGTACCAGGCGGTCTTGGCGGCTTCGTCCACGCCCAGCGTGTGCTTCAGGTACTTCAGCACGCGCAGGTTGTTCAGCGGATGGGTGTCGCAAGCGATGCCGAGCGCCAGATCCCGCACGCGTGCGCGGCCGATGGGATCGGCCGGCAGCAGCGGCGTCTGGGGATGCGTTTCTTCGAGGTATTCGATGATGGCGAGCGACTGTCCGATGACCGCATCGCCATCGACGAGCGTGGGCACCAGCGCCGTCGGATTCATCTTGCGGTAATCGGCGGATAACTGCTGCCCGCCATCCTTCAGCAGATGCACAGGCAGGTACTCGTACGCCAGGCCCTTCAGATTCAGGGCAATGCGCACCCGGTACGCGGCCGAACTGCGGAAGTAGCTGTACAACTGCATGAAGTCTCCTCGGTGTTTTTCTGGCGCCGCCCGCCCGGGCGGCGCTTGTTCATTCCAGCGATTCCGTCTTCGCCGCCTTGCGGGACAGGCCCTTGGGCAAGGGAAACGCCACATTTTCTTCAAGTCCGGGCATCTTGCGCACCGAGACGGCGCCTAGTTCCTTGACCCGGGCGATCACCTGCTGAACCAGGATCTCGGGGGCCGAGGCGCCCGCCGTCACGCCGATCCGCTTGCGGTCGACCAGCCAGGCCGGATCGATGGACTGCGCGCCGTCGATCAGATAGGAAGCCACGCCCTTGCGCTCGGCGACTTCTCGCAAGCGATTGGAGTTGGAGCTGTTCGGGCTGCCCACGACCAGCACCAGGTCGCAATCCGGCGCCATCACCTTGACCGCGTCCTGGCGGTTCTGGGTGGCATAGCAGATGTCGCTTTTCTTGGGTTCGGCAATGCTGGGGAAGCGCGCCTTGAGCGCCTGGGAGACCGCGGCCGCGTCGTCCACGGACAGCGTCGTCTGCGTCACGTAGGCCAGGTTTTCCGGGTCCACCACTTGCAGGCTGGCCACGTCCTCCGCCGTCTCGACGAGGTACATGCCGCCCTGAGCCTGACCCAGGGTGCCCTCGACCTCGGGATGGCCTTTGTGGCCGATCATGATGATCTCGCGGCCGGCGGCGCGCATCCGAGCCACCTCGATATGCACCTTGGTGACCAAGGGGCACGTAGCGTCGAACACCTGCAGCCCGCGCGATTCCGCTTCGGCGCGCACCGCCTTGGACACGCCATGCGCCGAGAACACCACAATGGAACCGGCCGGCGCATCGTCGAGCTCGTCGATGAAGATGGCGCCCTTTGCACGCAGGTCTTCCACCACATAGCGATTGTGGACGATTTCATGGCGCACGTAGATCGGCGCGCCATGCAGTTCGATCGCGCGCTCGACGATATCGATGGCGCGATCCACGCCCGCACAGAAGCCGCGCGGCTGCGCAAGCAGGACTTCGGCGTCGGGGGCGGTTACGGCCTGGCTCATCAAAGAACCCCCAGCAGCGCCACATCCACTTGCAAGCTGATGCCCGCGAGCGGGTGGTTGAAATCGAACAAGGCCGACTCGCCGTTGATTTCTTTCAGGACGCCGGAGTACCGGCCGCCGTTGGGCGCGGTGAATTCCACCAGGTCGCCGGGCTCGAATGTGGCGTCGGCGCCCGCGTGCTCGGCGAGCATTGCGCGCGTCACGCGCTGGATCAGTTCCGGGTTGCGGTCGCCATAGGCATCGGCCGGGGCCACCGTAACACTGAAGCGGTCGCCTTCGGCGCGGCCGATCAAGGCAGCCTCGAGGCCGGGCGCCCACTGGCCGCTGCCCATTTGCAGCGTGCCCGGACGGCCGTCGAAGGTATCGGCAAAGACGGAGTCCTTGCCCGGCCCGGAGGCCAGCGTGATCCGGTAATGCAACGTCAGGTAGGAATCCGGACGGACCAAAACGTTCACTTCGTTAGAGGCGATGCTCAAGATCTGCCACCGTATGGAGATTAGGTAAACCTTGATTTTAGAGCTTCTTATGAAATTGTCCGTGCAACTGCCAAAACAAGAGCGTCCCCGAGAGCGGCTTTTGCGTCACGGGGCCGCTTCGGTCCAGGACGCGGAACTGCTCGCCATCGCGTTGCGCACCGGCATTCCCGGGCTGAACGTGGTGGACCTTTGCCGCAGGCTGCTGGATCGGTTTGGCGGTTTGCGGGGGCTTTTGGGCGCCCCGCCCGAAGATCTGATGGCCATTCCGGGGCTGGGGTCGGCCAAGGCCTGCACCCTGGCCGCCCTGCTCGAGCTGGCCCGGCGCGCCCACGAGGAAAACCTGGCCCGCGACAGCCCCATGAACCACCCCGCCCGCGTGAAACAATATTGCAAGGCCGCGCTGGCGCATCGGCAGGTAGAGCATTGCATCGCCCTCTACCTGGACAACCAGTTGCGTCTGATCGCCACGGGCGAGCTGGCGCGAGGCACGCTGTCTCAAGCGGCCGTCTACCCGCGGGAAGTGGTGCGCGAGGCGCTGCGCCATCATGCCGCTGCCTTGATCGTGGCGCACAACCATCCCTCGGGCCTGGCCGAACCCAGCGCCGCCGACCACGGATTCACCCGGCACCTGAAAGAGGCCCTGGCGCTGGTGGACGTCAAGCTGGTGGACCACCTGATCGTGGCGGGGGGAACCGCGGTTTCCCTGGCCGAACTGGGCTGCCTGTAACCGCCAGGCGCGCCGGAATTCGTTAGACTACCGCTCGTTATTGCTTTAGGCTTAACCTAATTCCGGCCCCCGCGACCCTTTTTGCGCCCGACATGAAACGCCTGTGGGATATTTCCCCGCCCGTCTCCACGGCTTCGCCCGTTTTTCCGGGCGACACGCCGTACCGCCAGCAATGGAAGTGGTCGCTCGCCCCTGGCTGTCCGGTCAACGTCAGCGAAATCACGCTGTCCCCGCACATTGGCGCGCACGCCGACGCCCCTCTGCACTATCAGAACGGGGCAGCGGCCATCGGCGCGGTGTCGCTCGAACCATTCCTGGGCCCCTGCCGCGTCATCCACGCCATCGATTGCGGGCCGCTGATCACCCCTGACCACCTGGCCCATGCGGCCCTGAATCTGCCGCCGCGCGTACTGGTGCGCACGGCCAAGCATGCCGCGCAAGACTGGTGGACCGACGATTTCTCCGCCTACGCACCCCAGACGATCGAATGGCTGGCCGAACGCGGCGTCATGTTGATCGGGCTGGATACGGCCAGCATCGACCCCGCGTCCAGCAAGACCCTGGACAGCCACCACACGATCTTGCGGCACGACATGC
>RCUK01002116.1_pt1 | contig 11175 bp, 4 predicted proteins | sample 2166381 | NCBI WGS metagenome assembly RCUK01 (sample SAMN09932809, study PRJNA488358) | compost metagenome | isolation source: compost soil in an enriched community | place: Germany: Experimental Botanical Garden
CGGTCAGCGTGGTCTTGCCGTGGTCCACGTGGCCGATCGTGCCGATGTTCACGTGAGTCTTGTTGCGCTCAAACTTCGCTCGTGCCATCTTATCCTCTCTTGGTACGGGTTTTAATCTTCGTTTAACAGGGATCCATTATCGCCCTAACGGGCCGAAAAGTCCACTAGGTGGACTTTTGGCCTGAGGGGATGAGATTGCCTGAAGGGGCTGGGACCGCGGGGGCCTTGGGCCACTGCCAGGACTTATCGTTAAATTGGGCCTAAACCTTGCTAAAAAAGGATCTCCCGGGGACCGTGGCCCCCGGGAATCCAGTTGGGTTAGGCCTTGACGCCCTTGCTCTTGGCGATGATCGCCTCGGCGACGTTCTTGGGAACCTCGGCGTAGTTCTCGAACTCCATCGAGAAGGTGCCGCGGCCCTGCGTCATCGAGCGGAGCTCGGTGGCGTAGCCGAACATCTCGGCCAGGGGCACGTGCATCTTGATGACCTGGAGACCCGAACGGCCCTCCATGCCCTGCACGATGCCGCGACGGCGGCCCTGCAGGTCACCGATCACGTCGCCCATGTTGTCGTCCGGAACCTCGACTTCGACCTTCATGACGGGCTCGAGGAGCACGCCACCGGCCTTCACGACGCCTTCCTTGAGGGCCATCGAACCGGCGATTTTGAACGCCATTTCGTTCGAGTCGACGTCGTGGTACGAGCCGTCGAAGATGGTCGCCTTGAGGTCGATGACCGGGAAGCCGGCGAGAACGCCGCCCGACATCGCTTCCTTGACGCCGTTTTCGACCGCGGGAACGTACTCGCGGGGCACGACGCCGCCGACGATCTTGTTCTCGAAGACGAAGCCGGTGCCGGGCTCCAGCGGGGTGAGCTCGAGCCAGACGTGACCGTACTGACCGCGGCCGCCCGACTGACGGACGAACTTACCCTCGACCTTGACGGTCTTGCGGATGGTCTCACGGTACGCAACCTGAGGCTTACCGACGTTGGCATCCACCTTGAACTCCCGGAGGAGGCGGTCGACGATGACTTCGAGGTGAAGCTCGCCCATGCCGGCGATCAGGGTCTGGCCGGTCTCGGGATCGTTCTTCACGCGGAAGGTCGGATCCTCTTCGGCCAGCTTGCCGAGGCTGATGCCCAGCTTGTCCTGGTCGGCCTTGGTCTTGGGCTCGATGGCGACCTCGATGACGGGCTCGGGGAAGACCATCCGCTCGAGGATGATGGGGTTCTTCTCGTCGCAGAGGGTGTCGCCGGTGGTGGTGTTCTTGAGACCCACCGCGGCGGCGAGATCGCCGGCGTAGACTTCCGAGACCTCTTCGCGGTGAGCGGCGTGCATCTGGAGGATGCGCGAGATGCGCTCACGGTTGCCCTTGGTCGCGTTGCTCACGTAAGAGCCGCTCTCCAGCTTGCCCGAGTAGACCCGGAAGAAGGTGAGCTTACCGATGAAGGGGTCGGTGAGGATCTTGAACGCCAGCGCCGAGAACGGAGCATCCTCCGAGGCGGGACGGGTGTCCTCCTCGTTGGTGTCGGGGTGCACGCCCTTGATGGCCGGCACGTCGAGCGGCGAGGGGAGGAAGTTCAGGACGTTGTCGAGCATGAGCTGGACGCCCTTGTTCTTGAAGGACGAGCCGCAGCAGGCCGGAACGAGCTGAACCGAGATGCAGCCCTTGCGCAGGCCGGTGACGATCTCCTCCTCGGTGAGCTCATTGCCCTCGAGGTACTTGTTGAGGAGTTCGTCGTCCATCTCGGCGGCGGCCTCGATCATCTCGGCGCGCATCGCCTTGGCCTTGTCGAGCATGTCGGCGGGGATGTCTTCCTCGCGGATGTCGGTGCCCAGGTCGTTGGTATAGATGTAGGCCTTCATGTGGATGAGATCGATGAGGCCCTTGAACTGATCCTCGGTGCCCATGGGGAGCTGAACCGGGACGACGCGCGCGTTGAGGCGGTCCTTCACCTGATCCATGACGCGGAAGAAGTCGGCGCCTACCCGGTCCATCTTGTTGACGAAGATCATGCGGGGAACGCCGTAGCGATTCGCCTGACGCCAGACCGTCTCGGACTGGGGCTGCACGCCGCCGACCGCGCAGAACACGGTGACGACGCCGTCGAGCACGCGCAGCGAGCGCTCCACCTCGACGGTGAAGTCCACGTGTCCGGGCGTGTCGATGATGTTGATCCGGTGGTTCTTCCAGGTCGCCGTGGTGGCCGCAGACGTGATCGTGATGCCGCGCTCCTGCTCCTGAACCATGTAGTCCATGGTCGCGGAGCCCTCGTGGGTCTCGCCGATCTTGTGCGTCTTACCGGTATAGTAGAGGATCCGCTCGGTCGTCGTAGTCTTACCGGCATCGATGTGCGCGGCGATCCCGATGTTCCGAGTCCTCTCGAGGGGGAATTGCCTGGGCATGCGCCATTAACTCCTTCTGATTGAAAGGACTACCGACTACCAGCGGTAGTGGGCAAAGGCCTTGTTGGCCTCGGCCATCTTGTGGGTGTCTTCCTTCTTCTTGACCGAGGGACCGGTGCCCTGGTAGGCCTCGGTGAGCTCCTGGGAGAGCTTCTCGACCATGGGCTTGCCGGAGCGCTTGCGGGCGTTGGCGATGACCCAGCGAAGGGCGAGCGCGGTTCCCCGCTCGTGCTTGACCTCGACGGGAACCTGGTAGGTCGCACCACCCACGCGGCGAGGCTTGACCTCGACCAAGGGGGTGACGTTCTTGATGGCGCGAGTGAAGACCTCAGCGGGCTCCTTGCCGAGCTTCTCGGCCGAAGCGTTGAGCGCATTGTAGAAAATGCTCTCGGCGAGGGACTTCTTGCCCTCGGTCATCATCGAGTGAATGAAACGGGTCACCAGCACGTTCCCAAGGATGGGATCGGGAGCCGGCAGACGCTTGGCGATTTTTCCGCGGCGCGGCATATCCTATCTCCTCTTACTTCTTCTTGGCGCCGGCAGCGGGCTGACCGGGCTTGGGACGCTTGGCGCCGTACTTCGAGCGGGCCTGCATCCGGTCCTTGACTCCAGCGGTGTCGAGCGACCCACGAACGATGTGGTAGCGCACACCGGGCAGGTCCTTGACACGGCCGCCGCGGATCAGCACCACCGAGTGCTCTTGAAGGTTATGACCCACACCCGGAATGTAGCTCGTGACCTCGATCTGGTTGGTGAGCTTCACGCGGGCCACCTTGCGAAGCGCCGAGTTCGGCTTCTTGGGCGTGGTGGTATACACGCGGGTGCAGACCCCGCGGCGTTGCGGGCAGGACTGCAGGGCGGGGGACTTGGTTTTGTAGACAACCTTGGCCCGCTCCTTGCGAACCAACTGGCTAATCGTGGGCAACGGAACACCTCCTGAGTAAGGATAGTTTAATCCAATTTTAAAACAAAGAATGCGATCTTCGAGTTTACCGGAGCGAGCCGCAGGGAGTCAACCCATGCGACCCGCTCCGGATCAGTCTAGGACAGGGTTTCGGCTCCGCCGATCATCAGGCCCTCGGTAATCGGGGACGCTTCTTCCTCGACGGTCTCGAAGAAGCCGGTACCCGCGGGAATCAGGCGGCCGATGACCACGTTCTCCTTGAGACCGTGCAACCAGTCCTTCTTGCCCTCGATCGCCGCCTCGGTGAGCACGCGGGTGGTCTCCTGGAAGGAGGCCGCCGACACGAAGCTCTCCGTGTTGAGCGAGGCCTTGGTGATACCCAGCAGAACCGGGTGAACCACCGCCGGGGTGCCTTCCCGCTCGACGACTTCAGCCTGAAGCTGTTCGACGTCGAGCGAGTCGACCATTTCGCCGGGCAGCATGGTGGTGTCGCCCGGATCGTCGACCTTCATCTTGCGGGTCATCTGACGAACGATGACCTCGATGTGCTTGTCGGCGATTTCGACGCCCTGCGAGCGGTAAACCACCTGCACTTCGTCGACGAGGTACTTCTGGACCGCCTCGACACCCTGAATGCGCAGGACGTCGTGGGGGTTGACGGGACCCTCGGTGAGGAGGTCGCCCGCCTCGATGGTCTCGCCGTCCTCAACGAAGAGGCGGCCGCCGCCGGGGATGGCGTACTCGTCTTCGCCGCCCTCGTACACCACGTAGACCTTGGTGGCCTCTTCGGGTGCCGAGAGGAGCTTGACCACGCCGCCGCGCTCCGCGATGAGGGCCGACTCCTTGGGCTTGCGGCCCTCGAGCAGTTCCTCGACGCGGGGCAGACCCTGAATGATGTCGCCCGTCTTGACGCGGTCGTAGACCAGGGTCGCCAGCGTCTCACCGCGGACGACGATGTCGCCGTCGTCGGTCAGCAGCTGGGTGTTCGACGAGATCAGGTACGGACGCGCCAGGCGGATGGCCACGGTGTTCTTGTCGATCACGCGCAGCTTGCCGGTGACCGGCGCGATCACGCCGCCGCCGAGGTCCATGCCTTCCTGAACGAAGGAACCGTCCGCGAGCGTGTGGCCCTTGGCCGAAACCTTGATCTCCTGCTCCTCGGTGACGAGCAGCATGCGGCCGCCAGCGCCGGTGGCCGGGAATTCGACCTTACCGGTGTCGTGGCTGAGGATCTCGGTCCGGACGATCGGGGTGCCGGGCTTCACCTGCGAGCCGTTCTCGGACAGCAGGTAGGTGACCACCTGAGGCTCGCGGGCATCCGCGCGCTTCGCCAGGGCCGGGAGCTCACGCCGCAGGGGCATGGACTCCAGGATGGTGATGCGGAAGCCGCCGGTCTCGCCCGCCGTGACGTCGGGAAGCTCGACCTTGCCCGCCAGGTGGGTCAGGTTGCCAGTGATCTTGAGCACCGCCTCGGTCTTGGCGACCGGGGCATTCGCCTTGATCCGCTCGCCATCCTTGACCAAGAGACGGGTGAAGAACGCCAGGCCGATGTCGTCGGTCGACGCATCGTACGGGATCTCCTCGGTCTGGGGAGCGACGTGCAGCTCTTGGGTGGTGCGAACCACCACGATCTGCTCGGTCGCGTCCTCGCCCATGTCGAGGAACTTGACCACGCCGCCCCGGGTCGCCTTGACGCCCGCGGCGAGGGTGGCGCCCGCCTCGATCAGCTGGCCGTCCGAGACCTCGAGGTCGGTGTCCATGGCGACCTCGTAACGATCGCCGGGGAACACCACCACCTCGCGGATGATGTTGTTGCCCTCGATGATCTCGAGCACGCCGTTGTTCTTGACCTTGATGTCCTTGACGACTTCCTGGCCGGCCTCGACGACGGAACCCGTCATGAAGCCTTCCTGAAGCAGCGAGATGTCCTTGTTGACCGGGATCCGCTCATCGGGGATGAAGAGCAGGCGGCTGGGCTTGGTGAGCAGACGGCGGTCGCCCACGCTCACCTCGAGGTAGCGCACCTCGCCCGAAGTCGGGACGGTATGCGTTTCTTCGACGTGCTCGGCGATCACGGTATCCGATTCCACGCGCTGGCCGTCGGAGACGCGAAGCGCGTAGGTGCGCTCCTCGCCCTCGGGACCGACCCGCAGGATGGGATCCTTCTTGCCGGGCAGGACCTCGGAGTTGGTCACGGTCAGCTCGGCGGTCACCACCGAGACGTCGCGGCCATGCTTGATGAGGATCCGGCCGTCGGCGCCGACCTCGGTCTCGATGTCCGAGCCCAGGCGCACTTCGCCGCCGTGCTGGGTAGCCACCACGGTCTCGGCGATGACGTCGCCCTGCTTGATCTCCGTGCCGTTCTCCACCTTGAGGGTGGCGCCGGCCGGCATCGAGAAGACGTCGCCCGACTGGACCCAGATGACGCCCGAGCGGGGAGCCGTCTTGGAGACGTTGCCCTGGCGATCGCGCTTCTCCTCGGGGGTGAAGCCCTGGAACTCGACAAGGCCGCCCGCTTCCGCGGAGATGTCCTTGTACGCGCGCTCCAAGCTCTTGCGCGAGGTCCGGCCCGCTTCGGCGTAGGCCTCCGCCAGCACCGACCCGTTGGTCACGTGGTCGCCCGCCTTGAACTTCAGGTCGAAGCCCTCGGGGATGGTGATGGTGTAGGTCTTCTTGGCGGTCTTGATCTCGACCGTGATGTCCTCGTCGGTGATCCGAATGACGTTACCGTGCGCGGTACGGAAGTCGCGCAGGGGAGCGTCGGCCGCCACGTTGAACGTACCGGCATGGCGCGCCTTGACCTGAACGGCGGTCGAGCTCTTGGTGAAGACGCCACCGGTGTGGAACGTCCGCATCGTGAGCTGGGTACCGGGCTCACCGATCGACTGGGCGGCGATGATGCCGATGGCTTCGCCGATGTCGACCAGCTGGTTGTTGGTCAAGGACCAGCCGTAGCACTGACGGCAGACGCCGCGCTTCGACTGACAGGTCAGGGGCGAGCGAACGAACAGGGAGTCCGGGTTCGCCTGCTGGACCAGCTCGCGGTTGAGCGGGGTGATCAGCGTGTTGCGCTCGAGGAGCACTTCGCCGGTCGCCGCATCCACGAGGTTCTCGCCGAGCACGCGACCGTTGACGCGGTCCACCAGGGCCACGGCGACGTTGTCGCCTTCCTTGATGGCGGTCAGGCGCAGGCCACGGTCGGTGCCGCAGTCCTCGTCGCGCACGATCACGTCCTGCGCCACGTCCGCCAGACGACGGGTCAGGTAACCCGAGTCCGCGGTGCGGAGCGCCGTGTCGACGATCCCCTTACGGGCGCCGTAGGACGAGATGAAGTACTCGGTGACGTTCAGCCCTTCGCGGAAGTTCGACTTAATCGGCAAGTCGATGATCCGGCCGGAGGGATCGGCCATCAGGCCGCGCATCGCCACCAGCTGACGCACCTGCGAGATGTTACCGCGGGCGCCCGAGAAGGCCATCATGTAGACCGAGTTGAGGCGGTCGTACTCCGTCTGGATCTTGCCGGCCAGCTCTTCCGAGGCCTCGGCCCAGGTGTCGATGACCTTGGCGTAGCGCTCGACTTCGGTGATCTCGCCGCGCAGGTAGGCGCGACGGGACTGCTCGATCTCCTCCTCGCAGCGGGCGAGGATGGCCTTCTTGTCCTTGGGGATCTCCAGGTCGGCGATGGCCAGGCTGACGCCCGACTTGGTCGCCCAGCGGAAGCCGAGGCCCTTGAGGCGGTCGGACAGCAAGGCGGCGGCATCGGCCGAGATCGTGTCGTAGGCCAGCATGACGATCTTCTCGAGGGCCTTCTTGTTCACGATCTTGTTCACGAACGGGAAGGTTTCGGGAAGGTTCTCGTTGAGGATGATCCGGCCGGGGGTGGTCAGGATCAGCTTGCCCTCTTCGAGCTTCTTCGCGGCCCACTCGCGGCGATCCGCGGGGATGACCTCGAGCATCTCGGGGGTGAGGGCGGGTTCGTCGCGCTCACCCTCGTAGCGGACCAGCACCTTGGTGTGGGTCTGCACTTCATCGGCGGCGTACGCCGAGAGGACCTCGGAGAAGTCCTTGAAGACCTTGCCCTGGCCCTTGGTGGCGTTGGGATCCTCGGTCGTCAGGTAGTAGACGCCCATGACCATGTCCTGGGTGGGGGTGATGATCGGACGGCCGGTCGCGGGCGACAGGACGTTGTTGGAGGCGAGCATCAGCACCCGGGCCTCGGTTTGAGCCTCGACCGACAGGGGCACGTGGACGGCCATCTGGTCGCCGTCGAAGTCCGCGTTGAAGGCGGTACAAACGAGCGGGTGGATCTGGATGGCGCGACCCTCGACGAGGACCGGCTCGAAGGCCTGGATGCCCAGACGGTGAAGGGTCGGGGCGCGGTTCAGGAGAACCGGGTGGCCCTTGATGACTTCCTCGAGGATGTCCCAGACGATGGTCTCGCCGCGCTCGATCTTCTTCTTGGCGGACTTGATGTTCTGGACGATGCTGCGCTCGACGAGCTTGTTCATGACGAACGGCTTGAAGAGCTCGAGGGCCATCTCCTTGGGGAGACCGCACTGGTGCAGCTTGAGGCTGGGGCCGACGACGATGACCGAACGGCCCGAGTAGTCGACGCGCTTACCGAGCAGGTTCTGACGGAAACGGCCCTGCTTACCCTCGATGATGTCCGAGAGGGACTTGAGGGGGCGGTTGTTGGGGCCGACGACCGCGCGGCCGCGGCGGCCATTGTCGATCAGGGCGTCGACGGCCTCCTGGAGCATGCGCATCTCGTTGCGGATGATGATGTCCGGCGCGCCCATGTCCTTCAGGCGGTGAAGGCGGTTGTTCCGGTTGATCACCCGGCGGTAGAGGTCGTTGAGGTCGGAGGTCGCGAAGCGGCCGCCGTCCAGCTGGACCATGGGGCGGAGATCCGGCGGGATCACGGGGATCACGTCGAGGATCATCCAGGAGGGGTGCATGCCGGCGGCGTTGAAGGCGTCGACGACGCGCAGGCGCTTGATGGCCTTGGCGCGCTTCTGACCGGTGGTCGAGTTGATCTCGGCCTTCAGGTCCTCGCCCAGCTTGAGCATGTCCATCTCGCCGAGCAGTTCCTTGACGGCGTCGGCGCCCATCTTCGCGACGAAGTGGGCCTCCTCGTTGGCGTCCAGGGTCTCGAAGTCATCTTCGGTGATGGTCTGGCGCTTCTCGAGGTTGGTGTTGCCCGGATCGAGCACGATGTACGCGTTGAAGTAGACGACGTCCTCCAGCGAGCGCAGGGGGATGTCGAGAAGGAGGCTCAGGTACGAAGGGATGCCCTTCAGGTACCAGATATGCGCGACCGGGGCGGCCAGCTTGATGTGGCCCATGCGGTAGCGGCGGACCTTCGAGTCGGTGACTTCGACGCCGCAGCGCTCGCAGATGATGCCCTTGTGGCGGACGCGCTTGTACTTCCCGCAGTGGCACTCCCAGTCCTTGGCGGGCCCGAAGATCCGCTCGCAGAAAAGACCGTCGCGCTCGGGCTTGAGCGTACGGTAGTTGATCGTCTCGGGCTTGGTCACCTCACCGCGCGACCAGGAGAGGATGCGCTCGGGAGAGGCGATGCCGACCTTGATGTAATCGAACTTCTCACTCATCGTGTGAGTTTACTCCTTAATCATTCCTAGCCCCCGAAGGGGTCCGATCCTATTGAGGCGGACTGGCGGCTCCCCCGACTCGCGGGGGAGCCCAAACCCTTAGGGGGTTTCCAGGCCGATGCCCTCGGAGAGGATCGGTTTGAGGAGCTGGGTGCGCAGGCGCTGACGGGGCTCTTCCTCTTCCTCGAAGAGTTCGATTTCCGTGCCTTCCGCAGTGGCCACGTGGATGTCGAGGCAGAGGCTCTGCAGCTCGCGGATGAGGACCTTGAACGACTCGGGGATGCCGGGCCGCGACAGGTTCTTGCCCTTGACGATCGCCTCGTACGCCTTGGCGCGGCCGGGGACGTCGTCCGACTTGATGGTCAGGATCTCCTGGAGGGTGTAGGCAGCGCCGTATGCTTCCAGGGCCCAGACTTCCATTTCTCCGAAGCGCTGACCGCCGAACTGCGCCTTACCACCCAGCGGCTGCTGGGTGACCAGCGAGTACGGGCCGGTCGAACGGGCGTGGATCTTATCGTCGACCAGGTGGACCAGCTTCATCATGTAGATGGTGCCGACCGTGACGGGTCGATCGAAGGCGTCGCCGGTGCGGCCGTCGTAAAGCCGGACCTTGCCGGTGTCGGCGAGCCACTCGAAGCCGGACTTCTCGCGGGCGGCCTGCAGCTTCTCGCGAAGCAGGTCGTCCGAGGCCGTCTCGCCGAACATCTCGTCGAACGGAGGCACGGCGAGGTAGGTGTCCAGCAGCTCAGCCGCGCGACCGAGGATGGTCTCGTAGGTCTGGCCGACGTTCATACGCGACGGGACGCCCAGCGGGTTGAGGACGACGTCGACGGGGGTGCCGTCGGGCAGGTAGGGCATGTCCTCGACCGGGAGGATCTTGGCGACGATACCCTTGTTGCCGTGGCGGCCGGCGATCTTGTCGCCCACCGAGATCTTGCGCTTCTGCGCGATGTAGACGCGCACGACCATGTTGACGCCGGGCGGCAGCTCGTCGTTCTTCTCGCGGGAGAAGACCTTCACGTCGACGATCCAGCCCTTCTCGCCGTGCGGAACGCGCAGCGAGGTGTCGCGGACGTCGCGGGCCTTCTCACCGAAGATGGCGCGCAGCAGCTTTTCCTCGGGCGGATGCTCGGACTCGCCCTTGGGCGTGACCTTACCGACCAGGATGTCGTCGGGCTCGACCTCGGCGCCGATCCGGATGATGCCGCGCTCGTCGAGGTCCTTGAGGGCGTCCTCGCCGACGTTGGGGATCTCGCGGGTGATTTCCTCGTTGCCGAGCTTGGTGGCGCGGGCTTCGATCTCGTACTTCTCGATGTGGATCGAGGTGAAGACGTCGTCCTGCACGAGGCGGCGGCTCAGGAGGATGGCGTCCTCGTAGTTGTAGCCTTCCCAGGGCATGAACGCGACGGTGATGTTGCGGCCGAGGGCCATTTCACCGTTCTGGGTGGCGGCGCCGTCCGCGAGGGGCTGGCCGGCCACGACGCGATCGCCCTTGCGGACGATGGGCCGCTGGTTGATGCAGGTGTCCTGGTTCGAACGCAGGTACTTGAGCAGCTTGTAGGTCCGGTTCTTGCCCTCGTCCTCGGCGATCACGACCTCGGTGGCCGAGACGCGGGTCACGGTGCCGGGCTTCTGCGCCTTGGTGACCATCCCCGAGTCCTGGGCCACCCGATCCTCGATGCCGGTGCCCACGCGGGGACGCTCGGCCTTGAGGAGGGGCACGGCCTGACGCTGCATGTTCGAACCCATCAGGGCGCGGTTGGCGTCGTCATGCTCGAGGAAGGGGATCATCGCGGCGGCGACCGAGACGATCTGGACCGGGCTCACGCCCACGAGGTCGACCTGGTTGGGCTCGGCCTCCAGGAACTCCGACTTGAAGCGGACGGGAACCTGCTTCTCGGCGAAGGTCTTGTCGGCGTTCAGCTTCACGTCGCCAGGAGCGACGCGGTAGTCATCCTCTTCGTCCGCGGTCAGGTAGATGACCTCGTCGGAAACCTTGCCGCCGATGACCCGCTTGTAGGGGGTCTCGAGGAAGCCGTAGTCGTTGACGCGGGCGTAGGTGGACATCGAGCCGATCAGACCCGCGTTCGGACCTTCAGGGGTCTCGATGGGGCAGATGCGGCCGTAGTGGGTGGGGTGGATGTCGCGGACCGCGAAGCCGGCGCGCTCACGGCTCAAACCGCCAGGCCCCAGGGTGGAGAGGCGGCGCTTGTGGGTGAGCTCGGCCAGGGGGTTGGTCTGGTCCATGAACTG
>RCUK01002117.1_pt1 | contig 11163 bp, 10 predicted proteins | sample 2166381 | NCBI WGS metagenome assembly RCUK01 (sample SAMN09932809, study PRJNA488358) | compost metagenome | isolation source: compost soil in an enriched community | place: Germany: Experimental Botanical Garden
AGGAAGACGTCGTGAAGGGGCTCGACACCTTCCCCGAGTCGCTGAACAAGCTGTTTGCGGGGGAGAACTTCGGCAAGCTGGTGCTCCAGGTCGCCGAAGACTGACGCTGCCGAAAGCGTCCGCAGCCCCGTCGTTCGGGGCTGCCCCCCAAGCGGGACATCAGGAGGACGACGGACCGTTGGCAAGCGCAGGAGGGCCTTGCACAACGGTCGGTCAGACCTTCGACGAGATGATGGCTTCCAGCTGGGACCCTGCCGGAATCTCTCCGATCCTGGACAGCAGTTCATCCGGCCAGCGGGCGGGCGTGCTCGTGGCTTTGACCGCCGCCATGTAGAAGGCGGCGAAGATGAAAAACAAGCTGACCCATGGAAAGCCGAACACCCCGAAAAGAACGCTCCAGGGGTGCGTCTTGAGGGACTGGTGTGGCGGGATGACCCACGATGCGATGGATCGCAGAATGCTTCCTTGGGGCTGCCGGCGAAGGTCCGCGATGTCTGCGTCCATGGCACGGCTGCTGCCCATGAAGCGACGCAAGGCAGTGTTGAGCCTGGAAACAACCAGGGTGCCGCTCCAACTGTCAAAGGTCTGAGTGACCGGTATTTCGACGCTGCGTCCCTCGCTCGGTCCAGAGCATTCGATCCGCAGGAAATGCCGGTGCAGCCATTGTCCGGCGCTCAGTCGGCGGCTGGTTTCGAAGGTGTCGAAACGAACTTCTTTCCATGCCACAGGGTGCAACTGGCCATCGCTTGCCCAGTAGCCCCGCTGCGCTTCGCGATCGAAGACCGCATAGGTCGGCGCACGTTGAAACAGAAAGCTTCGAGGATACAAAAACTGCGCGCAGACCATCACCAGCAGAAACATGGCGATGCCAAGCGAGAGAAGGAAAGATGCCCATCCGTTGGGCCCGTCGTCGCCCACGATGAAGGTTGCGCACAGCACGCAGAGCAAGACCATCGAGCAGAACGATGCGAATGCTGCGCCCGTCCGCAACCTGTTTCGCGCAGGCCCGATGAGGACGATGTTGTCGCTGACCTTGTGCAGCACTGCCGACAGGGCCCCATCCGAGGGGGGATTCAATGAGGTCACCTTGATCTCGGTACAGGTTGGTATGGAAAGGGGGAAATTCTGACAACTTCCGCGCTTCGTCAGTGGCCCGGTCGTGTGACCGACCTGCACGCATGGACCGCAGCAAGATACTGGACGCTCTGGGGGCCGTCATTCAAGCAGGGCTGAAGGCCGACCCGATGCACTGGCTGTGGCCCAGAATCTCCGCACCCAGACCCATCGAGCCCTGATGGGGCGATTTTCAAGAAAATGCAGCACGATACGGCTGCATCGGAGGACGCTGAACGTGCTCAAGCATGGCGAGTTCGTGGCACCAGCCATCGCGTTGCTGCAAGGCGTCGAGCCTGCGCCGAACACGGTAGACGACCAGGCGCTCAATGGCGTGCTGGAGCGTTTCAGAAAGAACAAGCGCGCCAGCGATGAGCCCAGTGCCATGAACAATGTGGTGGCGATGTTCAAGGACGCGATCGCGCTTCAGCAACCGGGGGCATCCGCACAGATGCGCGGCTTTGCGTTGATGAGCGTGGCGGCCGGCGTTGTCGTCCAGACATGGGCCCTCTGGATGGCGGTTTCCTCGGGAATATTGAGCGTGTTCACGTCCTGGCGGCATCCGTTCCTGGCGCTGGAGATGGTGGTCGTTGCATTCCTGGCTTTCTACGTTTTTCCCCGCTGGTACCTTTTCTTCTTGCGCATGGACCTCTTTGCCCCCGAGGACGAGCCGACCGTCTTCGACCGCAAGCACCGCAAGGTCTATCGCCTGTTTCCGCCGCTCGACGGTTCTGCCGACAGCGGGTGGCAGCGCATGCGCCTCAAACCCATCGCGCTGCAGGCGGTGGAATACGACTGGGCGTGCATCACGGCCGAACACCGTGTGACGTTGGCATCCACTGGTCAGGCCCTCTCGCGCCTGCACAGCCTGACGCTGGTGGTGCGCGACTACCGCAAGCCCGACGAAAAAGAGGGCCGCCTGCTTGATGAATTCGATGTGGGCAACAGCCTGGGCATGGGCGAGTACACCGTGCCGATGCTGTGGGAGCACATCCGGCGCTTCATGGAAGACGGGGGGCCTGGTGTTCCGCAGGGCGAGCAGCTTCAAATCTTCGAGCGCCCCCGCAGCTTGTGGCAAAGCATGGGCGTGGTCAGCCCCTTCGGACCCAAGCTGGGCTGGTGGTGGAGAACCAACCGTTTTCCGACCGTTCTTTTTCTGCTCCTTTTTCCTGTGACGTTGCCGTTCTTCACCCTGTGGGCGCTGTGCAACTGGATCAGCCACATGACCATGCGCAAGGTCATCTGGCCGCAGGAGGTACTGGAACGGGTGGGGCGGCCTTTGCCAGTCAGGAAGTCGCCTTGAGCGGCGAAAGCGACAGCGTCGCCGTGCCCCGCCGATTGCACGGCGCATCGGCCGCCGGAGATCGATGCCGCAGGCGACGGGTCAATCGTCCAGGTTGGGCCGCATCGGAATGTCGCCCATCGCATCGTCCTCGCGCAGGCCGCGCGCGGCCTTCAGCAGTTCGATCGAGAGGCCGTCGCCGTGGCCTGCGAAGCCCTGGGCGATGCCTTCGAGCACGGTCGACAGGTTGGTGTCGCCGTCGGTGCGGGCGTCCATGCTGATGTTCAGGACCCGCGCCGCCATCTGCCGGTAGGTGACGGCGCCCGCGCCCTCCAGCGCGGCCACCAGGTCGAGGTACAGCGCCAGGTTCATGTCGAACACCAGCTTGGGCGTGATCTCGAAATCCTCGGTCTTGTTGTTCTTCTGATCCATGGGGGTGACTCCTTTTTCCTGAGCCTCCACTCTAGCCACAAAAAACGACAAGCTCTGTCGGGCATCGCCCTGATTTGTCTCATTTCGCACGCGTGCCCATCACGGCGGCCGAGATGATCAGCGCCGCCGCCAGCGCGATGCTGGCCGTGAGCGCCCGGCCGGTCACGGCCAGCAGCAGCGCGGTGGAGGCCAGCGGCGTGAGGTAGCTCAGGATGCCGATCTGCCGCGCGTCGCCGCGCTTGAGCGCCATGTCCCACACGAAGAAGGCCGCGCCCAGCGGGCCCAGGCCGCACAGCGCGACCAGCAGCCCGTCCTTGGCCGACAGCGCCACCGACGGCTCCAGCAGCGCATGGCAGGCCAGCGAGAGCGCGCCCGACACCAGCCCGAACAGGCCGATGGCCGAGGTCGGGAAGGGCGTGACGCGCTGCGTCCACAGCGAGTAGCTGGCCCAGATGAAGGCCGAGCCGGCCGCCGGCAGGAAGCCCCAGTACGTGGCGGGCGTGCCGGAAAGCGCCGCGCTGCCGCCACGCGCGCCGAGGATCGCGATGGCCGCGCCCGCGAAGCCCAGCAGCGCCGCCACCACATGCAGCGGGCGCAGCGACACGCCCGGCAGCAGCACCGGCGCCAGCACCACCATCAGCAGCGGCCAGAGGTAGTTCACGAGGTTGGCCTCGACCGGCGGCGCATGCCGCAGCGCGATGAACAGCAGGAAGTGAAAGCCGAAGAGCCCGTACACCCCGAGCGCCAGCGTGCGCGGCGGCACGCGCCAGGCGCGGCGGTCGCGCAGCACCAGCGGCCAGCTCGGCACGCTGCCGACGATCAGCGCCAGCCCGGTCAGGAGGAAGGGCGGCAGGTGCGACAGCGCGGTGCCGAAGGTGGCGAGCGTGGCCCACAGCGCGATGGCGAGCAGGGCGTAGAAGGTGGCGGGCATGGACGCCGAGGCTACGCGCCGCGCTCGTCGCGGCCCGACGGTGCGTCGTCGCGCAACGACGGTGTCAGCGGCGCAGCGCGGCCGTGAGCGCCGACGGCGACCGGTAGCCCGTGCGGCGCGCCGTCTCGGCCACGCTCAGGCCTTCGAGCCGCAGTTCGCGCGCATGGGCCAGCCGCAGCGTGCGCAGCCAGAGCATCGCGCTCTGGCCCTGTTCCTCGCGGCAGCGCTGCGCGAACTGGCTGGGGCTCAGGCAGGCGACCTCGGCCAGGTCGGCGACGCCCAGCGGCCGGTGCCAGTTCGCCTGCGCCCAGGCCGCGAGGGCCGGCCAGTCGATGCGGCGGCGGCGCGTGTCGGCAACCGAGGGGGCGGCGCCCCAGGCTTCGAGCAGCAGCGCCGGGCCGTGCTGCAGGGCGAGGGCCGCGTGCTGCGGCTGCTGCAGGCAGTGCGCGAGGTAGCGGGCCAGCGCGTGCAGCCGGGGCGCATCGGCCGGCGGCTGTTCGACGCAGCGCGCCCACGGGGCGTGCGGGGTGTCGAGCACGAGGCAGACGCTGCCGCCGCGCCGGGCCTCGAAGTCGTGGCGGTCGCCGGGCGCGACCACCTGGGCCTGGCCCGTGCCGATGCCCGAGCCGCGGCCTTCGACTTCGATCTCGAGCACGCCGTCGAGCCCGAGCAGCACCTGGAAGTGGTCGTGCGCGTGGCTGCCGCGCGATTGCGTGTAGTCGCGCAGCGAGAGGACGGGGGCGGGCGTGGGCATGGCGGGAGCGATTGTCCGCGCCGCCCCGCCGCCTGTCATCACCCCAGCCGCAGCAGCAGCGCCGAGGCCGCGCACACCAGCAAGAACGGAATGCTGATGCGGTGGAACTCGCGCAGCCCGTGCGGCAGCTTGGCCAGCCGCAGCGCGATGAGGTTGGCCAGCGAGCCCAGCACGCAGCCGAAGCCGCCCACGCTCACGCCGGCCGCCAGCGCGGGCAGGTCGTGCACGTAGCGGTCGAGCAGGATCGCCGCCGGCACGTTGCTGATGACCTGCGAGGCGGCAATGGCCGCGAGGTAGGCGCGCCAGCCCTCGCCGATGGGCCAGTGGCCCAGCAGCGCCGCGATGGCGGGCAGCTCGGCGGCCTGGCGCAGGTCGACGAACATCAGCGCGATGATCGCCAGCAAGGCCCAGTCGATGCCGCGCAGCACGCGCGGGTAGGTGAGCAGCAGCACGCCGAACACCGCGCCCAGGCCGGGCAGCAGCCAGTGGCGGTCGAGCGCGACCACGAAGCCGACGAACAGCACGCCGGCCAGCGCCAGCAGGCGCGGCTGCACGGGCGCGGCCTCGGTCTCCTCGCGCAGCGCGATCGGCGTGCGCGGCACCAGCCACCACACGGCCACGAAGAGCCAGAACAGCATGATCGCCACGGTCGGGCCCATCATGGCCATGAAGCCGAAGAAGCTCTCGCCCGAGCGGTGCCACAGGTACAGGTTCTGCGGGTTGCCGATGGGCGTGAGCGCCGAGCCCGCGTTCACGGCCAGCGCCTGCAGCACCACCAGCCGCGCCAGCGGCAGGTGCGCCTGCACGGCCAGCACGCGCGTGAGCGGCACCAGCAGGAACAGGCTCACGTCGTTGGTCACCAGCGCCGACAGCAGCGCGGCCGTGGCCGTGAGCGCCATCGCCAGGCCGCGCTGGCTGTGCGTGTGCGCCAGCAGGCGCCGCGCGGCGGCCTGCAGCATGCCGCTCTTCTCGACGCCCTGCGTGATGGCGAGCAGGCCCGCCAGCGCGCCCACGGTCTGCCAGTCGACCAGCCGCAGCCAGTCCATCGGCGCGCGCGGGCGCACGAAGGCGAACACGACCGCGACGGCCACGAGCACCCACAGCAGGCCGTTGCCGCCGCCGTGTTCGGGCGGGGCGGTGTCGGTGCTTGCGGCGGTCACTCGATCAGGCACTCAGGTCGCGCAGCTCGCGCTTGAGCACCTTGCCGATCGCGCTGCGCGGCAGCTCGTCGATGAAGCGCAGGCGCGCCAGCCGCTGGGTCTTGCCGACCTGCGCGTTGGCCCACTGCAGCAGCGCGTCTTCGGTGGTGGCGTCGCCCTCGCGGCGCACCACGAAGGCCACGGGCGTCTCGCCCCACTGCTCGGACGGCACGCCGACCACCGCCACGTCGGCCACCGCCGCATGGCCGCGCAGCACGCCTTCGAGGTCGCTGGGGTAGATGTTGAAGCCGCCGCTGATGATCATGTCCTTCTTGCGGTCGAACAGCGTGAGGAAGCCGTCGGCGTCGAAGCGGCCCACGTCGCCGGTGCGGATGAAGCGCTTGCCGGTGGCGTCGAACCACTCGGCCTCGCGCGTCTTCGCGGGCTGGCGGTGGTAGCCGGTCATCATGCCGGCCGAATGGCCCACCACCTCGCCGGCCACTTCGGTGTCGCCGCGCGGCAGCTCGTTGCCTTCCTCGTCGATCAGGCGGATGTCGCTGCCCGGCGCGGGCTGGCCCACGGTGTGCAGCTTGGTCGGATTCAGGTGCGCTTCGAGGATGCAGGTGCCGCCGCCTTCGGTCATGCCGTAGAACTCGACCAGCCCGCCGGGCCAGCGCTTGAGCACGTCGGCCTTGAGCGCCGCGTTGAAGGGCGCGCTGGTGCTGAACTTGTGGCGGAAGGTCGAGAGGTCGTGCGCGTCGAAGCGCGGGTGCGCCATCAGGCGCTGGTACTGCACCGGCACCAGCATGGTGTGCGTCACGCGGTGCTGCACGGCCAATTGCAGGTAGCCCAGCGCGTCGAACTTGGGCATCAGCACCACGCAGCCGCCGAAGGCGAGGGTGGGGAAGAACACGACCAGCGTGGTGTTGGAGTACAGCGGCGTCGACAGCAGCGTGACCGTCTCGGGCCCGTACTCGTACTTGGCGCCGCGCTGGATGTGCGACCAGCGCATGCCGTGGCCCTGCACGATGCCCTTGGGCTCGCCGGTGGTGCCCGACGAATAGATGATGTTGAAGGCCCAGTCGGGCTGCACCTCGACGGGCTCCGGCTTCGCGCCGGGCGCCGCGAGCCAGTCGTCGAGCGCGCGGCCGACGTTGGAGCCGTCGAGCGCGATGTGCGGCAGGCCCGTGGCCTGCGCGGCGCCCACCACCTCGGCGGCCGAGGCGTCGGTGAACAGCAGGCGCGCGTCGGCGTCGGTGATCATGCGCGCCAGGCTGGCGGGCGCCGAGCCGGGGGCCAGCGGGGCCACCGCGACGCCCGCGCGCAGCGCGCCCAGGAACACGGCGGCGTAGGGCACCGACGAGGCGGCGCAGACGGCGATGGCGTCGCCGGCGCGCAGGCCGTCGCGCTGCAGGGCGGCGGCGATGCGGTCCATGAGCGCGTCGAGCGCGCGGTAGTCCAGCGTCTGCTGGGCATCGGCCAGCGCGGGGCGCTCGGGGGTGTGCTGGGCGTGGAGGCGGACCAGGTCGGCAAGGGTGCCGAAGTCGCGCGCGGCGGCGTCCTGGAGGGCGGGGTGCAAGTTCAAGGTCGATCCTTCGTCTGGGGCCAGACGGCAGGATAGCGAAGAAGCCCGCCGCGGGGTGTGCCGCCCGCGACGAAACCCGATCAGCCGGCCGTGTCGTCGCCCTGCTGCGCCACCTCGAACAGCGCGCGGATCAGCGGCCGGTCCTTGCGCACCGCCAGGCAGCACAGCGAGTAGCTGATCGACAGCTCGTCGTCGTCGATCTCCACCATCTTCAGGCCGGGCAGCGGAATGCACTCGATCTGCGTCACGAAGCCCACGCCCATGCCGTTGGCCACGGCGTGCAGGATGGCCTCGCGGCTGTTGATCTCCATCACGCAATTCATCTGCACGCCCTGCTGCGCGCAGGCGCGCTCCACGCGGTGGCGCGTCTTGGAGCCGGGCTCGCGCAGGATCACCGGCTCGCCCGCGATGTCGCGCGTGGCGATGGTGCGTTTCTTGGCCCACGGGTGCTTCGCGGGCACCACGGCCACGATGCGCTCCACGCGGTACGGCACCTGGTGCAGGCCTTCGATCTCGGGCGGCTCCACGAGGATGCCCACGTCGATGTCGAAGTCCTGCAGCCCGCCGAGCGTGGAGGCTTCGGAGCCGATCGACACCGTCAGGTCGAGCCCGGCGTGGCTGCGCTTGAAGCTGCGCGCCAGCTCCAGCGCGATGGGCGGCGACACCGCGCCCACGCGCACCAGCCCCGTGCGCAGCTTGTGGGCGCGCTGCAGGAACTGCATCGCCTCTTCCTCCTGCCCGAACAGGCCCTGCGTGATCGCATACAGCTGCTCGCCCGCGGCCGTGAGCCGCACGGCGCGCCCGCTGCGCAGGAACAGCTCGACGTTGAAGCGCTCTTCCAGCGCCTTGACCTGGTCGGTCACGGTGGGCTGGCCGATGTGCAGGTAGCGCGCGGCCGTGGTGAAGCCGCCGGTCTTGGCGACGGCGTGGAAGCAGCGGATCCACTTGTAGTACTGGTGAAACATGGGGCGATCGTGAGGGGCGTGCGCCGAGCCTCCCTCAGATGCGGCGCCGGCGCCTATGCAGGCTTTCCCCAAGGCATCCATCGGTTTTGGACGGGTTGCACGCGCGAAATGCGATTGGACGCCCCGGTGCGCCGCTTCGACACTGCGGCCCAGACAGAAACCGGAGACAAAAAACATGCCCCACGCCTACCGCAACCCCGTGTCCATTCATTCCGGGCGAGGCAGCCTCGCACGGCTGCCCTCGCTCCTGGCGGGGCGCCGCGTCGCGCTCGTCACCTTCCCCGAGGCCCGCGGGCTCGGCCTGGTCGATCGCCTGCAGGCGCTGCTGGGCGACGCGCTCGTCACCGTGATCGACGACGTGCGCCCCAACCCCGACGTCGCCCACCTGCGCGACCTGTACAACACCTTCTGGCAATCGGACGCGCCCTGCGACGCCATCGTGGCGGTCGGCGGCGGCAGCGCCATCGACACGGCCAAGGCGCTGATGGTGGGCACGGCCAACGGGCAGTTCGACGAACTCGTCGCGCTGCTGGCCACCGGCAAGCCCTTCGTGCCCGCCAGCGTCAAGCCGCTGATCGCCGTGCCGACCACCGCCGGCACCGGCAGCGAGGTGACGCCGTGGGCCACCATCTGGGACGCCGGCAACCAGAAGAAATACTCGCTGCACCTGGACGCCACCTGGCCCGAGGCCGCCATCGTCGACCCCGAGCTCATGCTCTCGGTGCCGGCGGGCACCACGGTGTCGACGGGGCTCGATGCGCTCTCGCACGCGCTCGAAGCGATCTGGAACGTCAACGCCAACCCGGTCTCCGACACCTTCGCCGTCTCGGCCGTGCGCGACATCTTCGACTGCCTGCCGGCGCTGCTCAAAGACCTGGGCAACCTCGACCTGCGCGAGCGCATGGCGCTGGCCGCGCTGAAGGCCGGCATGGCGTTTTCCAACACCAAGACGGCGCTGGCGCATTCCATCTCCTACGAGATGACGCTGCGCCACGGCCTGGCCCACGGCATCGCGTGCTCGTTCACGCTGCCCCTCGTGCTGGAGAAAGCCTGGGCCCGCTCGCCCGACCGCGACCGGACGCTGCAGCTGCTGTTCGGCACCGACCTGGCGACCGCCACGCAGCGACTGCGGGCTTTCCTGCAGGGGCTTGGCGTGAAGACCGAGTTTGCCGACTATGGCGTTGCGGACAGCGAAGCGGCGGCCATGATCGCGCGCGCCATGGACGGGGCGCGCGGCAAGAACTTCATCGGCGCGGCGGCGTTGGCCTGACAGGCAGGGACTGCGCAGCGAGACAAGACAGAGACAGCCAGACAAGACAGACAGCATGCCGGCCATCGAGCCGGCCCCACGGGCCCCACGCCCGTCAAGACAAGGAGACATACCATGCAAGCGGCCAATCCCATCCTGCAGGCGGGCACCTACGCACGCCCCCTCGACAATTCGTTCCGCAAGGCGCAGTGGCGGATGCTGCTGGCGGCCATGTTCTGCTACTTCTTCTTCTACACGGGGCGGCAGACCTTCGGCTTCGCCATCCCCGGCATCCAGAAGGAGTTCGGCCTCTCGAAGGAAATGCTGGGCTGGGCCTCGACCTCGCTGCTGTGGTGCTATGCCGTCGGGCAGGCCATCAACGGCAACCTGGGCGACAAGTTCGGCGGACGCCGCGTGATGACCGCCGGCGCCATCCTCTCGTGCGCCGCCAACTGGGTCGTGAGCTTCGCGGTCGGCTTCAAGAGCCTGGCGATCCCGTGGGGCATCAACGGCTACTTCCAGGCCCTGGGCTGGGCGCCGGGCAGCCGGCTGCTGTCGAACTGGTGGGGCGCGGGCGAGCGCGGCAAGGTCTACGGCTTCTACGTGTTCGCCGCCGGCTGCGCCTCGGTGCTGTCGTTCGTGACCTCGATCATCGTCGTCAACGTGCTGCACCTGGACTGGCGCTGGATCTTCCGGCTCCCCGTGCTGCTGATGCTGGTGGGCGGCATCGCCTTCTACCTGATCGCCCGTGAGCGGCCGGAAGACCTGGGCTTCAAGTCGCCCGACACCGGCGTGGCCAACAACAACCCGCAGGAAGCCGACAAGGCCGGCGTGGCCGACGGCGAACCGCAGGAAAGCTCCTGGTCGCGCTACAAGGCCGTGCTCAGCAACCCCAAGCTGATGATCGCCGCGCTGGCCATCGGCTTCCAGAACGCGGCGCGCTACGGCCTCATCGTCTGGGTGCCCGTGCACTTCCTGGGCAAGGACTGGGCCAAGGCCGCCGACGGCATGATCGACCCGGCCTGGATCTCGGTGGCGCTGCCCGTGGGCATGGCCTTCGGCGCGCTCACCAACGGCTGGATCTCCGACAAGGTGTTCGGCTCCAAGCGCTACAAGGCCATCGTGCTGTACATGCTGCTGGGCGCCATCGCCTCGATGGGCATGTACCTGCTGCCCACCAGCATCCTCGGCCTGGGGCTGCTGTTCCTGGCGGGCTTCTTCGTCTACGGCCCGGCCTCGTCGTTCTGGGCCCTGTGCCCCGACCTCGTGGGCGCCAAGCGCGCCGGCACCGCCACCGGTGTCATGAACTTCTTCTCGTACCTGCTGGCCGGCCTGGGCGAACCGCTGATCGGCCGGATGCTGGACCACTCGGGCAGCACCTCGGTGGTGTTCCCCATCGTCGCGGCCAGCTGCCTCATCAGTGCCTTCATCGCGCTGTTCATCCGCCGCTGAGGCCTGCGCACCGACACACCCAACTTGCCAAGGAGCATCTCTTCATGAAATCCGATCGACTCGAAGTGAACGGCCGCAGCTACCGCTGGATGGTCCGCCCGGTGGTCGTCGTCTGCGTCGACGGCTGCGAGCCCGCGTACCTCGACGCGGCCATTGCGGCCGGCGTGGCACCGTACCTCGAGGCCATGCGCAAGGGCGGCGCCGATCTGCTCGCCGATTGCGTCGTGCCCTCGTTCACCAACCCCAACAACCTGTCGATCG
>RCUK01002119.1_pt1 | contig 11144 bp, 9 predicted proteins | sample 2166381 | NCBI WGS metagenome assembly RCUK01 (sample SAMN09932809, study PRJNA488358) | compost metagenome | isolation source: compost soil in an enriched community | place: Germany: Experimental Botanical Garden
GTCGCACTCTGTATGGAGTGCGTGAATTGAAATAACTGGAGGCTCCGCAAAACGGCCAGCCGCTGCCGGGTCGCACTCTGTATTTAGTATGCAAATACACCCCCCAACTCTGAACTCCACTGAAAAGTCAAAACAACCAATCCGCATAACTGAACTGTGACCCACAAGAGGTCACTTTTTTCATAGTGTCCTTATTTGTGGGTCACAGTTCATGTGCTCGGGCTTGTTTTCTTTTGTTAGGCTAGAGATGGCCTAGAACATTCTCATCCTCATGATTCGACCACTCAGCGATTTAGTTCGCAGTAAAGCGGTTCACGAACGCTCGATATACCGAGTGTTCGGGGATTGAACCTGCGATGGTACGCAGCATTCGCTGGCATTCCAGGAAGCAGGATCTCCCGATCCACTCTCCAGGGAGCAGCTCTTCCGGAAGGATCGGATCGCTGAGCCCCAGCTCCGCAATCGTCTCCCCAAGTTCCAGGAAGCGGACGAACAACGCCCGGTCATTCACAGGTTCCTCTTTCAGTAAGCGTTCAAGGGACGGAGAGAAGTGGCTGCGAATCCAATCCTGCTTGGTTAGATATACCTCGCTCAAGGCATTCAGGTTCCAAATCTCTCTGGCCTTCTCAGAGTTAAGCCCATTATGGACAAAACTCCCCTCGCCAATTGTAACCCAGTCGGTGATGCCTAGATTATCAGCAAGACGAAGCACATCCTCCCTATAGTCCCAAGGTGAGATATAGACGCTTTTATAAAGCAGGCCAAAACCCAATTGCAGCAAGCCGCCGCGGAAGGCATCCCGCTTCTTCCGATCCGCTTCGGGCACTTCGAACATGACCATGTGCCAGACGCCATCCCACTTCTTCTCGATTAGAAGCGGCTTGCGGTTAATGGTCTGGATGAATTCAGAACCGAGTGGTGTCACGGCATAGCGTGACCGCTCAGTGGATTCAATATACCCGTCTTTCTTCAGTCGGGATAACGAATTTCGAATGATTTGAGCGGACACATCCCTGGCTTCATAGATATCGACGAGGGTCTTTACATCAATATCGCGGGTGCTGGATATCAAATAAAGGATTTGTTTCTCTACGGATAGCATGACTCGGCTCCTCATAAATAGGATGTTGATCACGTATTGACAACTGTCATCATGATATATAATAATAAATACGACGTTCGTCACAAAATTTATTATAAATTGAAAGTGAGGACATTGTATGCTTATTCAGTTTCATGGGCATTCCTGCATCCAAGTAACAGAAGGGGATCACTCGATCATCATCGATCCGTATCTAACGGGTAATCCCGCAGCGGTCACCACCGCTGAGCATATTCATGTGCAGCATGTGATACTGACACACGGTCACTTTGATCATATCACCGATGCCGCTGCGGTTGCAAAGCAGAATGACGCGTCAATCATCGCTGTTGAGGAACTCGCTGTCCACATGGCGAAGCAAGGGCTGAGAACGGAAGCCATGCATGTTGGCGGTCAATGGAGGTTTGATTTTGGCCATGTTCATCTTACTCAGGCAACTCATACGTCTTCCATTTCAACACCGGATGGCGATGTGCTGTATGCGGGAGTTCCGGCCGGAGTTGTGCTGCAGATGGGGGATGTTACTTTATATCATGCCGGGGATACGGGGCTGTTCGGCGATATGAAATGGATCGGGGAACGATTCGACATTGATATTGCCTTCTTGCCGATAGGAGGACGGTTCACGATGGGGCCTGAGGATGCTCTTACTGCGGCTGAATGGATTCAGGCCCGCTGCGTAGTCCCGATTCATTACGATACATTCCCGCCTATCCGTCAAGACGGCAGCGCGTTCATAAGCGCCCTGGCCCGACTAGGAATACAGGGGAGATGCTTAACACCAGGCGAGACGATAACCATATAGATTAGACGGACTAGGAGTGTTGTGACATGTTGATCCTGTATACTTTCTACCACATTATCATCCCCATTCTGATTCCAGTCGGTATTGGAGCACTGCTTCATAGCAAATTCCGGTTCGACCTGACAGGATTCTCGAAGCTGATCTTATACTACTATGTACCTGCACTTGCTTTCGTCAAAATATACGAAGCCCGCCTGTCCGCAAGTCTGCTCTTCTCGGTAATTGGCTTCCTGCTGCTGCAATTCGTGGCTGTCGTCCTGATTGGACTGGTCACAAGCCGTGTGCTGCATTATCCCCGGCCGCTGGCAGCCAGCTTCTCCAACAGTATCTCGCTAACGAACAACGGGAATGTCGGTATTCCGGTTAATGCGCTGGCATTCAAGCAGGACCCATTCGCGATGTCCGTTCAGATTATCGTTGTTGTATTTGAACTATTTGCCACATTCACGTACGGTTTATTAAATGCGAGCAAGGCGACCTCCGGGTTAAAAAGCTCTCTCATCCAGTTCGCCAAAATGCCGGTACTGTATGCGATTATTGCCGGAACGGCCCTGCATCTGCTGCATGTGCAGATTCCTGATCCGATTCTGAACCCGCTGTCGGATATCGCGAGCGGCATGCTCTCATTCGCCCTCGTCTCCATCGGAGCCCAGATCGCTTCAGCGAAGCTACACCGGAACACGTCCACGGTTCTGCTCAGCAGTATGATCAGGCTGGTTATAGCCCCCATTGTGGCTTACGGCATCATCCATATCCTGAACATTCAGGGAATTACAGCTCAGGCTTTATTCATTGCAAGCGCCATTCCTACCTCACGCAACAGTGCATCCTTAGCGCTGGAATATGGGAACGAGCCAGAATTTGCGGCCCAGGCGGTGCTTGTATCTATGCTGCTCAGCAGCATTACATTAACCTTCGTCATTAACTTGTCGCAGACGCTATTCTAAAGGTTGCCCCCATGTGAAATGTTCTTACGGGTCGCTGTTGCTCCCAGATCTCTAAATTAAATTTATAAGGTGGGAATCAGTCACAAAGAATATGCTTCCGATGTAGCTTTCTTTCAGAAAGCTTGTAGGCGAACGCTTCGCTTCTCCAGAATCATTTCACACTCTAGTTCGCTGGCAAAAAAAACAACAACCAATCCGCAAACCCGCGGATTGGTTGTTATCTTGCATCCTATTTCTCTGAAGAATACTCCTTCTCCCGCAGCTCTATCCTGCGGATCTTGCCGGAGTTCGTCTTCGGAAGCGAGCGGGTGAACTCGATCTTCCGCGGATATTTATACGGCGCGGTTAACGCCTTCACGTGACTCTGAAGCTCCTTGACGAGCTCTGGAGATCCGTTCACCCCTTCCATCAAGACGACGAAAGCCTTCACTACAGAACCCCGGATCTCATCCGGGCTTGCAACCGCAGCACATTCCTTCACGGCAGCATGCTTCATCAGCGCCTCCTCAACTTCAAATGGGCCGATGGTATATCCGGAGCTGATGATGATGTCATCATTACGGCCCTCGTACCAGAAGTAGCCGTCCTCATCGACGCGGGCACGGTCTCCCGTCACGAAATACTCCCCGCGCTGATTGCTCTTCTTACGTTCCGGGTCGTTATAGTAACCCTTGAATAAGGCGGGCATGTCCAGGTGAACGGCAATGTCTCCCACCTCACCAGCAGGCAGCGGGTGTCCTGCATCGTCTACAATCTCGATCAGGCCTGGTGAGATGGCCTTGCCCATCGACCCGAGCCGTACCGGGGAATCCATAAGATTCCCGATAAGCAGCGTGCTCTCTGTCTGACCGTAACCATCACGAATGGTAAGGTTATGCACACGCCGGAAGACTTCAATAACTTCCTGGTTAAGCGGCTCTCCGGCAGATACAACACTGCGCAGAGAGGAGAGATCATAATCTCCCAAATGATCGATCTTCGCCATGATCCGGAATTCCGTTGGGGTACAGCAGAGCACTTCAATGCCGTATTCCTTGATCAGTTTCAAGTACTGATTAGGCTGGAATGACCCGTGATACACAAATCCGGTGGCTCCTTTGCCGAGAACGGATAAGAACGGACTCCAGATCCATTTCTGCCAGCCGGGTGCAGCGGTTGCCCAGACGATATTGCCGGGCTGGATGTCCAGCCACAGTGTGGAGGCGATCTTCAGGTGGGCATACGCCCATCCATGGCTGTGGATGACACCCTTCGGATTCCCCGTCGTGCCAGAGGTATAGGCAAGGATAGCCGTATCATCCCGGTGGGTAGGAACCGCTGTGAATTCATCGGCCTGACCTTCCATCAGACCGGATAGGTTAAGCCAGCCCGAAGCTTGAGTATGCGCGGAATCGTCATGGCTAACCGCAATACGGTACTGAAGGTTGGGGTGCGCTTCCTCGATATTATCCACTTCCTGAGTAAGGGTGGACCAGGCAATAACGGCTCTGGCACCGGAATGCTGGAAGCGGTAAGACAGGTCCTTGGCACGAAGCATCTCCGATGAAGGAATGATCGCGGCTCCGATCTTGAGGCATGCCAGGTAAATGACATAGGCGATAATCTGGCGCGGGACCATGACCAGTATCCGGTCTCCCTTCGTAAGCCCTAGCTTTTGCAGGCCGCCTGCCAGTCGATTGGCCTTCTTCAGCAGCTCCCCATAAGTGATCTCTTCGTATTCTCCCTGTTCGCTTAACCATTTCAGCGCAAGCTTATCTGAGGGATGGTTCTCCATTTCTGAGGTGAGATTATACTGTTCAGGTGCGTTCCATTGCTCGAAATTCAGTGGGAACCTCTCCTTTATTATCAATTTAAGATGTATTTTTATTATAGCACTTAATCTTAGTACCAAGTACTAGTATAACCCTTGGAGATATGGATTAATCAATATGAAAGTGAACTTCTTAAGAAATCTTCATATTTTCCCTGACAGGATCTAAAGAATTTGTCGTTAGGATAAGGCTAATCAAACTTATGGAGGATTAGTCTTAATGCTAAATATAGAATCGATCCAGGAGAAGTTTCTGTTTTTCTATAAATTTCTGCGGTCACCAGGAAGGATAGGGAGTGTGACGCCCAGCTCCAGATTTCTGGCCACGACCATGGTTGATGCCATTTCCTGGGATGAGGTGACAAGCGCGGCGGAACTTGGAGCAGGGACAGGGGCGATAACCAGCTACATCCAGTTGGCTAAGAAGGAGGATACGAAGGTACTGCTCTTTGAAGCAGACCGGCTTATGCGGGAGCGCTTAGCAGACAAATATCCGGAATTTGCGAGTTATCCCGATTGCCGTGATATCCAAGAGGCTGTCCATAAGGAGAAGCTCGGACAACTTGATTGTATTCTGAGCGGGCTTCCGTTTTTCAACTTCACTCAGGATCTGCGGGAGGAAATTTTGGAGCAGGTTGTCACATCCCTTAAGGATGATGGCTGGTTTGTCGCCTTTCAATATTCCCAGCAGATGAGAAGACGGCTCGAAGAGCTGTTCTGCATTGAAGAGATCAAGTTTGTTCCGATGAACGTTCCGCCAGCCTTTGTATATATTTGCCGAAAAAAAGGATAACCGCCTATGATGAACAGACTTGCAGATTATAAGCCGCTGCTCTGGATCCTTGTTATTCCTGTATTGAATGTCTTCTATGGAATTTTGAATAACGGAAATGGTCATGTATCCAGCCTGGTGACTGTCATGGATGAGCAGATCCCTTTTGTTCCGGCATTCATCGTCCCTTATTTACTGTGGTATCCTTTTGTGCTTATCATGCTTATTGTTCTATTTGTGAAAAATGCACGAGTCTATTACCGGACTTTGCTAGCGTTGGGTCTCGGATTGATCGCGTGTTACCTTATCTATTATTTCTTCCAAACAACCATAACCCGCCCTCAGGCTTCTGGCAATGGTGTCCTCCTACAGCTCGTTAGACTGGTGTACAAGGCGGACGGAGCTTACAATTGCTTCCCGAGTATTCATGTCCTAACCAGCTATTTGATGCTGAAAGGAATGTTGGACTGTAACAATTTCAGCCGAGCTTCCCGCATGGTCATTCTCACAGCTTCGTGGTCTGTGACGATATCAACCGTATTTGTGAAGCAGCACGTGCTGCTCGATATTATAGGGGCTATTGTACTCGCGGAATTAGTATATTTGGCAGTGGGAAGATGGTTGGCAACCCCAAGAAGGAGCGAGGACATCAAGGGGGGCTGCTTGCAGTGGCTGCAAGACCAAGAACACAAGGTGTTCTATTGGTGTAATCATAAGATCAGTCATCCCTTTCTAGATCGAACTTCTCCTGTTCTAACCCATATGGGAGGTGCGGTATTTACGATAACCACTACGTTATCCATATCCGTATTCGCCCCCTCCCCGTGGAAGGCTGCTGGTTGTCAGAGCCTGGCGGCCTTGGCAGTCAGTCACCTTTTTGCAGTCATGATCAAGAAGTTAACCGGAAGGGCCAGACCTTATCTGGCTCTGCCACAAGCAAAGCTGATTCAGAAACCGCTGAAAGATCACTCCTTTCCTTCGGGCCATACAACCGCGGCCTTTGCGGTTATCGTGCCGTTCTTGTTCGTCTCGCCTTTCCTTGCCTATATTCTGCTGCCCTTGGCGGTGGGTGTAGGCTTGTCACGAATCTACCGGGGAGTTCATTATCCTTCGGACTGCCTGGTTGGGGCGTTAATTGGAACGATCTGCGGCTTGCTCGCAGTCTGGTTGATCTAGGCATAGGTGGGACAATGATCATGGATCAGGGGATTACAGTGATCAAAAGCTGCTTTTGTATGTGCAAATAAGCATTTACTTCTATTGACACACTTTTTGGGCCGTGATATATAAAAATAAGAATTAGCACTCTTCACAATCGAGTGCTAAAATGAATGGGGATGAACCCTAGTTTCACCCATTTCCATCCTTACTACTACATAGAAAGGAAGATTACAATCATGGCAAAAAAGCAGTTTCAGGCTGAGTCCAAGCGGCTCCTGGACATGATGATTCACTCCATCTATACCCAGAAGGAAATATTCCTCAGAGAGCTTATTTCCAATGCCAGTGACGCCATCGACAAGATGTACTACCGTGCTCTAAGCGATGACACGCTGGTGTTTAATAAGGAAGATTACTACATTAAGGTTACTGCCGACAAAGCTAACCGGACGCTGACAATCACCGATACGGGCATCGGTATGACGCCGGAGGAGCTGGAGAACAACCTGGGCGTCATTGCGAAGAGCGGTTCGCTTGCGTTCAAGAACGAGAATGAGCTGAAGGACGGACATAATATCATCGGCCAGTTCGGGGTCGGGTTCTATTCGGCCTTCATGATTGCCGATGTTGTGACCGTCACAAGCCGAGCTTTCGGCAGCGATGAGGCCTTCAAGTGGCAGTCCGAAGGGGCAGACGGATACACGATTGAGCCAGCTCATAAAGATTCGGTAGGGACGGAGATCGTGCTGAAGATCAAGGAGAATACCGAAGACGACCAGTATGATGAATATTTGGACGAGTACCGTCTCAGAAGCATCATCAAGAAGTATTCTGACTTTATCCGTTATCCGATCAAGATGGATGTGACTTCCCGCCAGCCTAAGGAAGGCAGCGACAATGAGTTTGAGGAGACGGTGGAAGAACAGACCATCAACAGCATGGTTCCGATCTGGCGCAAGAATAAGAGCGAGCTTACGGACGAGGACTATGAGAACTTTTACAATGAGAAACGGTATGGGTTCGATAAGCCGCTGTCCCATATTCATATCAAGGCAGACGGGGCTGTGGTATATAACGCCATCCTCTTCATCCCTGAGAATACACCTTTCGACTACTATACGAAGGAATATGAGAAGGGGCTGGAGCTCTACTCGAACGGCGTGCTCATCATGAACAAGTGCGGAGACCTGCTGCCGGACTACTTCAGCTTTGTGAAAGGGATGGTCGATTCCGAAGACCTGTCCCTCAACATTTCCCGGGAGATGCTGCAGCATGACCGTCAGCTGAAGCTGATTGCGAAGAACATTCAGAGCAAGATCAAGAGCCAGCTGGTCAGCCTGCTGAAGGATGAGCGGGAGAAATACGAGCGGTTCTATACTTCTTTTGGCCGTCAGCTGAAGTTCGGGGTCTATAACGACTATGGAATGAACAAGGAAGTGCTGCAGGATCTGCTCTTATTCTACTCCTCCAAAGAGAAGAAGCTGGTCACACTGGATGAGTATGTCTCCAGAATGCCTGAGGATCAGAAATATATCTACTATGCGGCTGGTGAGTCTATAGAGCGGATTGAAAAGCTTCCGCAGATTGAAGTGGTGTCCGATAAAGGCTATGAGATTCTGTATCTGACCGATGATATCGATGAGTTCGCCCTCAAGGTGATTATGACTTATAAGGAGAAGGAATTTAAGTCGGTCTCTAGCGGTGACCTTGGGATTGAAGCCGATACGGATAAGGAGCAATCCGATTCGGAGGAGAGTGCGAACAAGGAGCTGTTTGACTCCATGCAGGGCTTCCTTGCCGGTAAAGTGACCAAAGTTAAGGCGTCGAAGCGGCTTAAGACTCACCCGGTCTGCTTGTCTACCGAAGGGGAACTGACCATCGAGATGGAGAAGATCCTGAAATCCATGCCAAACGGCCAGGATGTGAAGGCGGACAAAGTCCTTGAGATTAATGTGAATCACGACGTGTTCCAGTCTCTGAAGGACGCAAAAGCCAGCAATCCAGAGAAGCTTGAACTGTACACGAACCTGCTGTACAATCAGGCTCTTCTCATCGAAGGACTGCCTGTAAGCGATCCGGTTGAGTTCACGAATAATATCTGCAAGATTATGGTGTGATAAATAGGCTATCTTTGTTGCAAATCCCCCGCTCCCAGGTCAACTGGAGCGGGGGATTTGCCGTTATTTATTCGGTTAGATGCAGCCGGATTTGACCGGATATTCTCGATCACCTAAAGAGAGAGTTCGCCTGAATTTGGGTGGTCCGGGTGATTGGAACTATTTAGTACAGGGTAAACATACTGCGACAAGACACGACAAACCACGCAAAACCTACAACTGAAGGAGGAAGTCATTTTATGTTTTTTCACATTAAAGAACTTCAATTTCGTGCTAAGCCCGAGAAACCGGATCCGGTATATGCGAGAAAGCTTCAGGAAGTATTGGGCGGTCAGTTTGGTGAGATGTCCGTAATGATGCAGTATCTGTTCCAGGGCTTCAACTGCCGTGCAGACCGGAAATATCGTGATATGCTGCTTGATATCGGTACTGAGGAGATCGGGCATGTGGAAATGCTGTGTACCATGATCTCGCAGCTGCTTGATGGAGCGCCGGCAGATCAAGTGGATGAGATGGCTAAAGATCCTCTCATTGCAGCAGCACTGGGCGGTATGAACCCGCAGCATACGATTGTGTCGGGAATGGGAGCTATGCCTAGCGACAGTAACGGCTATCCTTGGAACAGTAAATATATCGTATCGAGCGGGAACCTGCTCGCTGATTTCCGGGCCAACCTGAATGCTGAATCTCAGGGTCTGGTACAGGTTGTACGGCTCTATGAACAGACGACAGATCCAGGCATCCGGGATATGCTGTCCTTCATGATTGCCCGCGATATTATGCACCAGAACCAATGGCTTGCTGCCATTGAAGAGATTGAGCAGCTGGATGGGCCTATTGCACCAGCTTCCTTCCCACGCGAGCAAGTGGTAGAGGAGGCAACACGCCAATTCCTGAACTTCTCGGAGGGAGAAGCGAGCAGTGCTGGACGCTGGGCCAATGGCCCCTTGCCGGATGGTACAGGTAACTTCGAGTATGTTGCGAATCCGCAGGCCCAAGGCGGAGTGCCGGAGCTAAAGCCGCCTGCGGATCATCAGCATTCGACGCCGGGAACAGGTCCGTATATTGTGAATAAGGGACTGCTGGGCAAATAATTTAGCAATATCCATCAAAGGGGGCTGCCTGTCGGCGGGCTCCCTTTTGTTATATAAGAAGGATTATCGTGAGTTCATTCTACATATATGGGTTGAGTTCACATTGAATCTTGAGTTCATTCCACATCTGTGGATTGAATTCAAGAACTTAAATAATAACCTCAGAATGGTTATTAATATTGAATCTTTGGTTCATTCCACATAGGAAGTGAATAAATGTGTTAAACTGGTTATAAAGTGGTAAGTAACCCGTACGGTGCATGTGGAGCGGCGTGTGGATAGATTGCGGTAAGATCAACATAACGGAGTGATTATTTGAGTAAAGCTAAAGGCAAAGGCGGAACAGGCAGGGGAACAGGCAAGAAGGGCTGGAACCGGTGGCAGGCTAGTGCCAACAAAGCAAAGAGCGCACCCAAACCTTACAAGAGTAAAGGGACCAAGAACCGGGATAGCGAGAAATCTTCCGTTAATCTTCAAGACGAATAACCATATTTTATAGGAGTGATGCTTTCTGAGAAAACAAAAACCAATGTCATTTGATGATCTGCTGGTGGAATTACAAGGCCAAAAAACGGTACAGGAAGACCCGAATAATGTACCTTTAGACAAGTTGTTCAATGAATCGTTCATGAGTAAGCATTCCGGGTTTAACAGCTTTGGAGCGTTCGTGGAAAAAGGGAATTTTGAGGTTCACACTCAGGAGGATGTCAATAACATTCCCGATGAACTGTTTGACCGCCATGTGGCGCGGGAGACGGATTTCCCGGATTGGAAATCTATGCTCGAAACGGCGAATAAGGAATACAAAGGTTCTTAATTCTAAATTTCATCATAAAAAATAACTCAAGCACAATTCGTGCTTGAGTTATTTTTTTTGCCCTGAAGGGGGCTGAACAAACTCCATTTGACGATCAAATCCATCATATTATGTATAATCTGTAAATTCGTAGTGTGCAAATCCGTGCAAACGTTGGCGTAATTTGTTGGTATCTTTTTATATCGGTTGGACCGTGCGAAACTCTTAGTTAATTGCGGGTTGACAAGATTTTACTTGGAGGCTTACTATGGTAAACAGATGTACTTAGCAAACGCTTTCATTTGGCTTTTTGTGCAAATAAGTTGCACAAAGTGAGTTGTCTGATTCGTTTGCATTTATTGTGCAAGAAACGCAAACGTTTGCGCAAACTTCTAGTCACTTCAAAAATAATGCGCAGTCTCCTGATGTCTTAAACTCTAAAGAAGGAGGGATTTTTAATATTTAAGCAACCGCTTACAAAACTTAGATTGTTATTATGGGAGGTTGATTGAATGAAGATTTCGTTATGGGGAAAGAGAG
>RCUK01002127.1_pt1 | contig 11135 bp, 8 predicted proteins | sample 2166381 | NCBI WGS metagenome assembly RCUK01 (sample SAMN09932809, study PRJNA488358) | compost metagenome | isolation source: compost soil in an enriched community | place: Germany: Experimental Botanical Garden
ACCTCCCATAAAAGAGTTCATCATGATTCGCATTCCCCCGCCTTGTTGCCCCGGAGTTTCTAATTTTTCTTCTTCTTTATAAATAGAAGCCGATTTATCAAAATTTAAAATAAAGGTTTTCTCCAGCATTTTTTTCATGCGCTCTTCCATGTTTTTCTGCATTTCAGGTGTAATATCTCTGTTCGCACGCATTCCATCCATTTTAGGTGCCTGCGTTTTTGACTCATAAACAGCCATTCCCTGAAAATCTTTTTGTGCACGCATTTGAGTAAATACGAGTATCAAAGACATATATATAAATGTTTTTCTCATTGCATCTTCTTTTAAATTGAGTAAATCAATAAAACTTACTCTCAAATGTATTATTAATTTTAAAATACTGAAAATTAAATATATCAATACCAATAACCTATCGACGAAATCAGTTGTTAATTAGATTGTTGCAATTTTGAAAAGTTTTAAAGACAAAATCAAACTTAATATACAATTTAAGCCATTTCGTACTATAGTTTTTTGTAATTTGGCTCTTTTGAAACCTACTTCTTATGAGCAAAACAGTGCAAAAAATTTTAATTCTACTTTTTATTGCCTGTTCATTCTCAGCTGTTTCTGCACAAAATCAAAAAACAAACGCAACCTTAATCTCTCAATTTAATACTGATATTGATGATTTCTTAGGATATGATTCTTTTGGATTTTCTTATCATATTAAAAATAATGTTTTTAGAAAAACTAAAGGAAATGAGATTTTTGAGTACAAAAATGTTTCATTGGGAAATATTACCAAAGTTGACATTCTAAATCCTCTTAAAATAGTTTTGTTTTATGAAGATTTTAATACCGTTGTTTTGTTAGACAATCAATTAAATAAAATGACAGAAATTAATTTTTCTCACAACAGTACTCCCATTGTTGTACCGGCCATTGGCATGTCAACCCAAAATCAGTTGTGGATTTTCAACACCTTAAATCAACAAATTGGTCTTTTTGATTATTTAAAAAATGAATACAAAACGGTTTCTACACCTTTAACAGAAGGGATAAAATATTATCAGACTGACTTTAATGCCTTTTACTGGATTGATAAAAAAAACAATTTCTTTTCTTGTGATATTTTCGGAAAAACGACTGCTTTAGGAAAAGTACCTGACTTTGACCAAATCGAAATTATAAATCCAAATTCTTACATTTTTAGAAAAGCTAATCTGCTGTATTTTAAAGACAAAACAAGTGCTGACTTGGATACCTTTTCTGAAATTGAAATTTTGCAAAAAAGCTTTGATAAATTCTGCTACAAAGACCAAATTTTATCTATTTTTACAGCTAAAGAAATCACCAATTATAAAATCGTAACACCGTAATGCACATAGCAATAGCAGGAAATATAGGCGCAGGAAAGACAACTTTAACTAAATTATTAGCCAAACACTTTAAATGGGAACCCCATTATGAAGATGTTGTTGACAATCCGTACTTAGATGATTTTTACCACCAGATGGAGCGTTGGTCATTTAATTTGCAGATTTACTTCTTAAACAGTAGATTTCGTCAGGTGCAACAAATTCGTGAAAGCGGAAAAAAAATCATTCAGGACAGAACGATTTATGAAGATGCTTATATTTTTGCTCCCAACTTATATTCAATGGGATTAATGACAAGCCGTGATTTCGAAAATTATACTTCTCTTTTTGAATTAATGGAATCGTTAGTAAAAGCTCCTGATTTATTGATTTACTTAAGAAGTTCTATACCGAATTTAGTGGGTCAAATTCACAAACGCGGACGAGAATACGAGAATTCAATTTCAATTGATTATTTAAGCCGATTGAACGAGAGATATGAAGCCTGGGTTCAGACTTATACCAAAGGAAAACTTTTGATTATAGATGTTGACAATATCAACTTCGTAGATAATCCAGAAGATTTAGGAAACATCATTAATAGAATTGATGCTGAATTGAACGGATTGTTTTAGAAACACAAATTCCACGGATATGCACGAATAAAAAATGCCTCTAAAATTTTAGAGGCATTTTTGTTTTTAACAAACTGGAATTTTTATTTCGCAGCTTCAATTTTTGCTTTCACTTCGTCTTCAGTTCCTTCATAAACTTCAGTTGTTGTTTTTCCGTTTTCAGTTTTGGTTACGGTTCCAACTGTGACACCATTCGTAGTTGACAAATTAACCTCAACTCTATTTTTACTGTATTTGGTTGTATCGAAACAATCTGTTTTTTGATGAGTGTATTTTCCGTTTGCATCATAATGAGCCAGACATTTTGCTGTTTCTTCAGCGGTACATCCTTTTTCTTTGCACATTTTAATACATTCTTCTTTTGTCATTCCTGATAAATCTCCGCATTTAGAAACAGCGGCAGCATGCATTTCCATTTTACAACAAGAACCTTTTTCGGCCATAGCTGAAGACGAATGGCCTTCTCCTAAAATTGGAGCAATAACCAATCCAATCAAACAAGTTAATTTAATCAAGATGTTCATTGAAGGTCCGGAAGTATCTTTAAACGGATCTCCAACAGTATCTCCGGTTACAGCTGCTTTATGCGCATCGGAACCTTTGTATGTCATTTCTCCATTGATCATAACTCCCGCTTCAAAAGATTTTTTAGCATTATCCCAGGCACCTCCGGCATTGTTTTGAAAAACTGCCCAAAGTACTCCGGAAACAGTAACTCCTGCCATATATCCTCCTAACATTTCAGCAATTAACTGATTGTTATCTCCGTAAACTAATTTCCCTAATAACACAATGGCAATCGGGAAACCAATAGTTAAAATTCCCGGTAACATCATTTCGCGTAAAGCAGCTTTAGTAGAAATTTCAACACATTTTCCATATTCTGGTTTTCCGGTTCCTTCCATAATTCCCGGAATTTCTTTAAACTGGCGACGTACTTCGTACACCATATCCATCGCAGCTTTTCCAACAGAATTCATAGCCAAAGCTGAGAAAACTACCGGAATCATTCCTCCGACAAATAACATGGCCAGAACTGGTGCTTTAAAAATATTAATTCCGTCAATTCCTGTAAACGTCACATAAGCGGCAAACAAAGCCAATGACGTTAACGCTGCTGATGCAATCGCAAAACCTTTTCCGGTTGCAGCTGTTGTATTTCCAACTGAATCTAAAATATCTGTTCTGGTACGCACTTCTTTTGGCAATTCACTCATTTCGGCAATTCCTCCGGCATTGTCAGAGATTGGCCCAAAAGCATCAATTGCTAATTGCATTGCTGTAGTTGCCATCATTGCTGAAGCCGCTAAAGCAACTCCGTAGAAACCAGCCAAAGCATAAGAAATCCAGATTGCTGCGGCGAATAATAAAACGGTCGGGAAAGTAGATATCATTCCAGTTGCCAAACCTGCAATTACGTTTGTTCCAGCTCCTGTAGATGATTTTTGTACAATTGCCATTACTGGTTTTGTACCTAATCCAGTATAATATTCTGTTACGGATGAAATTGCTCCACCAACTATTAATCCAACTAAAGTCGCATAGAAAACGCGCATTGATGAAATATCTTTAGAACCTTCTCCAAAGAAACTCATTTGCATTGTTTCCGGTAACATATGTTGTACCAGGAAGAAACAAGCAATCGCCGTTAAGGCAATTGAAACCCAATTCCCTATATTTAATGCTTTTTGAACTTGTGCTTCTTTAGCATTATCATCAGAGATTTTTACCAGCGTAGTTCCGATAATCGAAAATAAAATTCCGAAACCGGCAATTGCCATTGGTAGTAAAATTGGCCCAATTCCTCCAAAAGCATCCTGAATAGAACCGCCCATATCTTTAATTACATAATTTCCTAAAACCATAGCTGCTAAAACTGTCGCTACGTATGAACCAAATAAATCGGCTCCCATCCCGGCAACATCTCCAACATTATCACCCACGTTATCAGCAATGGTAGCTGGATTACGAGGATCGTCTTCTGGAATTCCGGCTTCTACTTTACCTACTAAATCGGCACCAACGTCAGCTGCTTTAGTGTAAATTCCACCTCCAACTCTGGCGAATAAAGCAATTGATTCTGCACCAAGCGAAAACCCGGCTAAAGTCTCTAAAACCTTAGTCATATCCTCAGATGATGTCCAGATTCCGTTCATGAATATTTGGAAGAAAACAATAAAGAAACCTGTCAATCCTAAAACGGCAAGACCTGCAACGCCTAAACCCATTACGGTTCCGCCTCCAAAAGAGACTTTCAAAGCCTGAGGTAAACTTGTACGTGCGGCCTGAGTTGTTCTGACATTCGTTTTAGTTGCTATTTTCATTCCCATATTTCCAGCTAAGGCTGAGAAAAAGGCGCCAAAAATAAAAGCAACTACTATTAATATATGTGTGGTAGGAACGATAAAAGAAACTCCTGCTAATACTAAACTAGCACCAATTACGAAGAAAGTCAACAATCGATATTCAGCTTTTAAAAATGCGAGGGCGCCTTCATAAATGTGATCTGAAATTTCTTTCATTTTACCATCTCCGGCGTCTTGTTTTAAAACCCAAGTCCTTTTTATTCCCATGAAAAGTAATCCTAAAATTGCCATAACAATTGGCAAGTAAATCATAAATGCATTCATAATATAGTAATGGTTTTGGTTAATAGTCAATAAACTAACTAAAACGAATTTAAACAAAAAAGCAATACTCCTAACGGAGTATTGCTTTTTTTATAATAGAATAGGGTAAAAATTATTTAATACTAAATAATCCTTCTGGTTTATTTTCGATATCATCAAAACGCTTCGTACACTCAGCAATAATTGCAAATGCTTCGTTTACATCTCCCCAACCTTCAACATCAACTTTTTTGTTTTCAAGGTCTTTGTAAACCTGGAAGAAATGCTCGATTTCTTTCAATAAGTGTCCATTAATATCTGAAAGGTCATTTAATGAATTCCAGATTGGATCTGAAACTGGTACACAAATAATTTTTTCATCTGGTCCTTTATCATCTGCCATGTGGAAAACACCAATTGGCTTTACTTCTATAACACATCCAGGGAAAGTTGGTTCATTTATCAAAACCAATACATCAAGAGGATCACCATCAAGAGCTAAAGTTTCTGGAATAAATCCATAATCAGCTGGGTACATCATTGAAGAGAATAACATTCTGTCGAAACGCATTCTTTTGATTTCAAAATCGTATTCGTATTTATTTCTGCTTCCTCTTGGTATTTCGATCAATACATCGAAAGTCGTTAGTTTGTCTGCGGTCATTTTCGTTTTTTATTATTTCTATAAATTCGATTGCAAAAGTAACCTAAAGAATCCTTTTTTACAATGAAAAAAGTACATTAATCAATGGATTTTATTGATAAATTAATATACTTTCCTTTTATATAACAGATAGTTAATAGGTAATTTTCCGATTTCGTTTATTTAAGTAATAATGCCACAACAAATAAGTTGCGTAAGAGCGATAAGGACTCCATTGTTCAGCATGAATTTCCATTTCGTTTTTGTCATGGATATCTAACAATTCTTTGATAGTATTTACCACTGCAATATCACCAAGCGGAATCAAATCCGGCTCCTGAAGACAAAACATTAAATAAATATCAATAGTCCAATTTCCAATTCCTTTTAATTTTATGAGTTCTTCCCGAACTTGTTTTGCAGATTTTACAGCTAAACTTTCTATATCTATCTCTTTATTCAAAACGGCTTCCGAAAGTATTTTGATATATTTTGTTTTTTGTCGACTTACACCTAATGCACGAAATTCTTCATCAGATAAAGCAAACATGTTTTCAGGATTGCAGGTTGTGTACGCTTTGATTTTTAAAAATGTGGCTTTCGCCGAATCTATAGAAACTTGTTGTTCAAGTATCAGCAATACCAAAGTTTCAAAACCCTGAGGACGTTTCGGAATTGGCGGTAGACCATATTTCTCAATAATTTCCTGAAATATTGGATTTTTGGTTGATAGAAAATCGATGGCTTCTTGCATTTCTTTGGCTTTAAGTCTATTCCAAAATTAAATAAAAAAAGAATTTCTCAAAGAAGCGAAGGCGCAAAGTTTTTTTCACGCAGATCTTGCGGATTTAAGCAGATTTATTTTAAACTGAAATTATTAAATCTGCGCAGATCAGTTTAAATCCGCAAAATCTGCGTGAAATTATTAAGTTATTAAAAAATAAAAACGCCAAGTTGCAAAGAAATAAACTTTGCGACCTGGCGTCTTTGTGGCAATAATTTTTATTTTTAGAAATAGAATCCGAAAGATCCTTTTACTGCAAATTTATTAGCATCTGGAGCATTTAAATAACTTCCTCTCCAGGAGAAATCGATTCTGAAAACTTTGAAGATATTTCCGATTCCGGCATTATATTCCCAGTATACATTTTCCGGTGCATTATAAGGCTGATCGGAAGCATTGATGGCTCTATTTGCATCTGATATAGTTCCGTAAACTCCTTTTACACCTACAAATTCTCTCCAATTCAGTTTTCTCATAAATGGAATTCTGGCAAACAGCCTTCCTCCAAAATCATGATTCCATTGCAAAGTTGTATATTGATCTGTTATGAATTCGTAGAAATTCAGGTTACTAAACGTATTTTCAATTGTGAAATAAGTCTGGTTACCCGGAATTACACTCATTAATCCTAACGGAATTGTACCAAAAGTTTTTCCGGTTTCCAAAATAATATTTGATCTTCCCAGAGCACCAATAATGATAGGTTGTTTGTAATAAATCTGTATTTTTTCATAAGCAAAGTCACTATTGAAAACTCCTTTTAAACCATAACTAAAATTCACAAAGAAATGACTAAACGGACTATCAACAAGATCACGTTCTACTCCAAAACCAATAGTTTTTCGATTTGGCATAAACTCAAACTGAATATTAGCTTCCGATTGTGTTACTGCACTTGCAACAACTCCCGCAGGATTAGAAGCGCTTGGTAAAGTAGTATAATAATCCAGACTAAAAGTAGGCGACGCCGATTCTAAAGTTCTATAGGAAAGACCCGCCTGAACAACAAAATTCTTCATGGGTTCCATTTCAAATGAAATGTTACTCAAATTAATATTGGTTAATTTTCCGTTACTTCCTGTTGTAAACAACGCAGAAGAAGCAAAACTTCGTCCAAGAATATCATTAGTTGTCGTTAAACTTGCTCCAATTTGCTCGATGTCGCGCCTGTTTCCTCCAGAAATAATGAATCGTTTTTTCTTATCAAGCATCCATTTTCCGGAAACACCATATTTAAATTTACTATCATCAAAACCATAGGCCGTATAAGCTTGTACACGCCACGGATCATTTGGTCCAAAATACGTTCTTCCTCCTACGCGAACTCTTAAACCTTCGACTTCGTTGTAGCCAAATGTGGAGAAAATAGGACCGTAATCAAAGTTTTTGAACTCTATATACCCACTTCCTAAAATGGATACCAAATTATATATTTGCTTGAATCGCTTGACGGTCTGCAAAGTATCGAGCATTTTATAAATACCCAACTCATCTTTATTTAATTTCTCAAAACGATTCTCGTCCCAAAATTCATCAGGCCGGTCATAAACCGCGTTGTCTATATAATTAACTTCTTCTTTGTAAAACTTCTCAGGCTTCTGAATATTGAATTTATGATTTCTATATAATGTCGTTCGTTTTCCATAAACTCCCTTCGATTTTTCCTTTTTATTCAAAGCAAAATCAGACATCATATAATCGCGGGTCAAAAGGAAAACAGAATCATTTTCTACATCAAATTCCTGTTCGATATAAATATCTTTAACCCAGTTAATATTGGCGCTTTTAGTAACACCCATATTAATTTTCTTGATTGCAAAAGTGGTATCGTTTACCCAAAAGTCTCCTTTAAAAGTCAACTCATTTTTACGTCTTGGATAAAAAACAATATTATAACACCATTTTTTATCGATATAAGCACTGTCTTTTAAGACATAGTTATAAACGTCAATACCCGTTTTTGAAAGCGGACTTGTAAAACTCTTATCAAAAAAGGTAAGGTGATTATCGTAAATATTATATTCAGAATAAAGATCTTTTACAAAAGATAAAATCTGTTGATTTCCATTGAAACCAGAAGTTTTACTTCCTTTAATATTCTCTTTTACTTTCTTTAATTTATTGTCGCCGTAAACGTCATAAACTGATTCATTGATAAAGATTGGCAGATAGGTTTTTCCGGTAACATCAGAAGTATCCACATGATCAAACACAAACTCCATCCCTTTGAAGAGTTTATTCTTCATAAAAGCACTATCGATCGTGTTCATATCAAACTCGACTTTTTCGTACTTCTGCATTTCATACTGATTGAATTGGTACAAACCGTTTTTACGCTTTCTTTCCCAAATTTTCCTCAAAATATCTAATGCCGGATTATTTTTTTTAGATGTTTTTCCAGTAAAAATTACAACTTCGTTTAAGGCTTCGGCTTCGCCTAAAACTATTTTAAAATTATAATTAACAGCTTTTTCCAACGGAATTTCCTTATCTGAAAATCCTGCAGATGTAACTAATAAAGCGGTATACGTTTTTGGTGATTCCAAATAAAAACGACCATCTTCATTGGAAACTATTCCGGTGTTTGAACCTTTAAAAACAATATTTGCAAACGGAATAGGCTGATTCAGTTTATCCAAAACAATTCCGCTCACTTTAGTTTGTGCAGTAGCTATATTCGCAAATGCAAATACAAAAAACAGGCTGAGTAAAATTATTTTCTTTATCATCTGGCAAAAAAAAACTTCATCAATTAATATGACTGATGAAGTTTTATAAGTATTGTTTATTTGATTATTTGTACATTACTTTCTTTACTGCTTTTACTACATCAGCTGCATTTGGCAACCAGTCTTTTAGTAAAACAGGAGAGTAAGGCGCAGGAGTATCTGCAGTTGTAATACGTTGAATTGGAGCATCAAGAAAATCAAAAGCTTGTTCCTGAACAATATAAGTGATTTCAGAAGAAATACTTGCAAATGGCCACGCTTCTTCTAAAATTACTAAACGATTTGTTTTTTTAACTGATTTTAAGATCGCTTCGTTATCCATTGGACGAACTGTTCTTAAATCGATAATCTCACATGAAATTCCTTCTTTAGCTAATTCATCAGCAGCAATAAAAGCTTCTTTGATGATTTTTCCAAAAGAAACGATAGTAACATCTGTTCCTTCACGTTTGATATCAGCAACTCCTAATGGAATTGTATATTCCCCGTCTGGCACTTCTCCCTTGTCACCATACATTTGCTCAGATTCCATAAAAATTACAGGATCATTGTCGCGAATAGCAGATTTTAAAAGTCCTTTTGCATCATAAGGAGTTGAAGGCACAATTACTTTAAGTCCTGGAGTATTTGCAAACCAGTTTTCTAAAGCCTGAGAGTGAGTTGCTCCTAATTGACCTGCAGAAGCAGTTGGTCCACGAAAAACGATAGGTACATTAAATTGTCCTCCTGTCATTTGACGCATTTTAGCAGCGTTATTTATAATTTGATCAATACCTACTAAACAGAAGTTGAAAGTCATGTACTCAACAATAGGACGACAGCCGTTCATAGCTGATCCTACTGCAATTCCTGTAAAACCAAGCTCAGCAATTGGAGTATCAATTACTCTTTTTTCACCAAACTCAGCAAGCATACCTTTTGAAGCTTTGTATGCTCCGTTGTATTCTGCAACTTCTTCGCCCATTAAATATATGGATTCATCGTGACGCATTTCTTCGCTCATCGCTTCGCAAATGGCCTCTCTAAATTGTATTGTTCTCATATTTATATTGTATGTTGAATTTTCTGAAGAGCAAAAATAAATATTTTAAATAACTTAAAAGCATAAATTGAATTTAAAATCACACGAACTTCCGCCTCTTCACTGCTTTTAACTTTTAAAATTTTATTGTGATATTTACGAAATCGATATAATTATGATTATTCCGCACATAAAAACATTTTTCAGACAAACTCTGGCTTATTTGTTTAATTCTGATTTCAGCAAATTCCATCGTATTAACGAAACAAATCAAAAAGTAGTATAAATTGCCTTTAAGTTTAACAGTTGTTCAATGAAACACTATTACAAAATTCCTAAGAATCAGGCTAAATAACTGAATTTTCAATTTCGTATTCCAACAAAAGCACTTTCAAATTCCATAATCTTCGAAAACGTAATAGTTTTTAAAAAATATTATGCATGCATAGTATATTATTCCGATTTTAATTTCTAAATTTGTCAAACCATATTATAAATATCAAAATATATACTTATGAAAATATTAGTTTGCATCAGCCATGTGCCTGATACTACTTCAAAAATTAACTTCTCCAATGGTGATTCAGAATTTGATACCAACGGTGTACAATATGTAATTAATCCTAATGACGAGTTTGGTTTAACACGTGCAATTTGGTTTCAGGAACAACAAGGAGCAACTGTAACTGTTGTGAATGTTGGAGGTCCAGATACAGAGCCAACTTTGCGTAAAGCATTAGCAATTGGTGCAAACGAAGCTATTCGTGTAAATGCTAATCCAACTGATGGCTTTTTTGTAGCAAAACAATTAGCTGAAGTAATTAAAAATGGTGGTTACGATTTAGTAATTGCCGGAAAAGAATCTTTAGATTATAATGGTGGAATGGTTCCCGGAATGATTGCAGGAATTTTAGGCTCTAATTTTTTAAACTCTTGTACTTCATTAACAGTTGAAGGAAGCAATGTAAAAGCAGTTCGTGAAATTGACGGTGGAAAAGAAACTGTAAGCACTACTCTACCTTTAATTATTGGTGGACAAAAAGGTCTTGTTGAAGAAAAAGATTTGCGTATTCCGAACATGAGAGGAATTATGACAGCAAGAACAAAAGCCTTGACTATTCTTGAGCCAGTTGATGCTCCTGTAAATACAAAAGCAGTGAAATTTGAAAAACCAGCTCCTAAATCAGCAGTGAAATTAGTTTCTCCTGACAATTTAGATGAGTTAGTTAATTTATTACACAACGAAGCGAAAGTAATCTAGTAATCAGTTTTCAGCGACAGTTTTCAGTCCAAGAACTTGAAACCTGAAACTTTAAACTTTTAAACAAAAAAATTATGTCAATATTAATATATGCAGAATCTGCAGAAGGAAAA
>RCUK01002128.1_pt1 | contig 11131 bp, 7 predicted proteins | sample 2166381 | NCBI WGS metagenome assembly RCUK01 (sample SAMN09932809, study PRJNA488358) | compost metagenome | isolation source: compost soil in an enriched community | place: Germany: Experimental Botanical Garden
TCTCGCCGTGGCTCTGCAGCGTGCCGAAGGTCGGCTTCTGCTGGCGCGCGGCATAGGGCCAGAAGGGGTGGCCGGGCTGAAGCTTGTTCTCTTCGATCCAGCGCACGCGCTGGCCGTCGATCGAATAGAGCGCCGACTGCATCGGCGTGTTCACGTCGGTGTAGTTGCCGACATAGGCCGTGCCCGTGTCGTTGACTGAGGCGCTCCACCAGCCGCCGCGCGGCGTGACTTCGGTCGGCGCCACGGTCCGCTTCAGGCTGGCGCGGAACAGCTGCTGCTCGATCGGGTATTCCTTGCCGTCGCGCATGGAGGCGGTGAAGAAGACCTCGCCCGTATCCTGATTGACGCCGGCCAGCGACTTGACCGGATAGTCGCCGCGCGTGATGGCGCGCAGACGGCGACCGTCGCGGTTGTAGAGATAGAGGTGGTTCCAGCCGCTCTCTTCCGAAGCCCAGATGAAGTCGCCGTTCGTCAGCGGCTTGAAGTCATGGTTCAGCGGCACCCAGGCGTCCGAGCGCTGGGTGGCGATGACGCGGCTGGCGCCGGTCGCCGGATCGACGCTCAGCAGGTCGAGCGTCTTCTGGTCGCGCGACAGGCGCTGGACGTACATGGTCCGCCCGTCCTTGGCCCAGTTGACGCGCGCCAGATAGATGTCGGTGTTCGCGCCCAGGTCGACCTTGACCCGCTGGCCGGCCTGAACGTCCTGAACGTAGAGCTCGACCACGGCGTTGGGCCGACCTGCGCGCGGATAGCGCTGCTCGATCACCGAGGCGCCGCCGCCCGTGATGTCGAGACGTGGAATGACGTCCACCTGGGTCTCGTCGGTGCGTTGCAGGGCGATGAAGCGCTCGTCCGGGCTCCACCAGTAGCCGGTGTCGCGGTCCAGCTCTTCCTGGGCGATGAACTCGGCCGAGGCCCAGGTGATCAGGCCGTCGCCGTCCGTGGTGATCGCCTGCTCAGCGCCGGAGGCCAGATTGAGCACGACCAGATCCTGATCCCGCACGAAGCTGACGAAGGATCCCTTGGGCGAAACCTTGGCGTCGATCTCGTCGGCCGTGGTTTCCGTCAGACGGCGCACGCTGCCATCAGCGCGGTTGGCCAGGAAGATGTCGCCTTCCAGCGGGGCCAGGATGTAACGGCCCTGCTCGTCCCACGAATATTCGACCACGCCGCGCTGGCTGATGCGCATCCGCTCGCGGCGCGCCTTCTCGGCCTCGGACAGCTCGCCCGCGTCGGGAACCAGAGCCCGCGCGTCGATCAGCTTGAACGGCTCGCCGCCCTTCACCGGCGCGGCCCACAGGTCCAGCACGTCCACGTCGTCCTCGCGCGAGCGCAAGAAGGCGACCAGTTCGCCATCCGGCGACAGGCTGACGCCCTTGGCCACCGGCCCGGCCAGCGACGGATTGGCGAAAACCCGCTCGACCGTCAGGATCGAGGACGCCGGCGCGGTCGCCGCCGGGGGCGACGCGGTCTGCGGGCTGGATTGAGCGAAGGCCGAGGTCGCAGCCATCAGGATCGTCGAAGCAAGAAGGAATGTGCGCATGACGGCGAAGCTAGAGGCGGATTCTTCCGCCGTCATCCGCAAATCTGCGCGGCTGCGACGCCCGCGAGCCTTTCGCATTCGCCCGCGACCGCCTAGTTAGGCCCCATGTCCGACGCCTCTCTCGCCTCGCCCCCCGTCAAGGCCAGCCCCTTCCACGACCTCGAGGTCCTGTGGGTCCGCCACTGGAACGACCAGCTGTTCAGCTTCGGCGTGAAACGGCCCGAGGACTTCCGCTTCCGCTCGGGCGAGTTCGTCATGATCGGCCTGCCCGGCGAAGAAGGCGCAAAGCCGGTCCTGCGCGCCTATTCCATCGCCAGCCCCTTCTGGGCCGAGGAACTGGAGTTCTTCTCGATCAAGGTGGAGGACGGCCCCCTCACCTCGCGCCTGCAGAAGATCGTCGCGGGCGACAGCGTCCTGATGGGCAAGAAGCCGACCGGCACCCTGGTGCTGGACGCCCTGACCGGCGGCGAGCGTCTGTGGCTGATCGGCACGGGCACGGGCCTGGCGCCCTGGCTGTCGGTGGCGCGCGATCCCGAGACCTATTCGCGCTTCAAGCAGGTCATCGTCTGCCACACGGTGCGCAATGTCGCCGACCTGGCCTATCGCGACTTCTTCACCCATGAAATCCACGACGACCCGCTGATCGGCGACGAGGCCAGGGCTCAGCTGACCTATTATCCGACCGTGACCCGCGAGCGCTTCGAAACGCCGGGCCGCATCACCGACCGCATCAAGTCGGGCGACGTCTTCGCCGACCTGCAACTGCCCATCGGCTTCTCGCCCAACAGCGACCGCGTCATGCTGTGCGGCTCGATGGCCATGATCAAGGAGACCGGCGAACTGCTGGAATCCTACGGCCTGAAAGAAGGCTCGAACGCCGAACCCGGCGACTATGTTCTGGAGCGCGCCTTTGTCGGCTGATCTGATGACCTCTCCCAACACCGTGACCATCGACGACCGCAAGGCCCCGGAAGACTGCGCCAGCATGATCGACGTGCGTCAGGGCGTGGACGCCCTGGACCGCGCCCTGGTGACCCTGCTGGCTGAGCGTCAGCGCTACATGGACGCCGCCGCCCGCATCAAGCCGAACCGCGACGCCGTCTTCGACCAGGCGCGCATCGACGACGTGGTGGCCAAGGTGCTGGCGGCCGCCCGGCCCGCCGGCCTGTCGCCCGATATCGCCGAGCCGGTCTGGCGCCTGCTGATCGACCGCTGCATCGCCCACGAGTTCGCCAAATACGACGCCACGCGGGGCTGATCCCCGCGCGCGGCCCCTACGGCGCCGACGGCGTCGGAACCTCCCACACGACCGTTTCGCCGGGCCGCAGGCCCGACAGGACCTCAACCGCGGACGGCGCGACGCGGCCTATACTGATCGTCCGCCGGTGCGGCGCACCGCCCCCCTTCGGCCGGACCATCACCCAGGCTTGCGGCGCCGCGCCCTGAACCGCCTCAGGCGGCACGGTGACGGCTGACGCGTTCTCATAGGCGACGACGGCGATATTGGCGGTCATGCCGATGCGTACGTTGCGCGTCGCCTCCTGGGACAAGGGATCCAGCCGGATCCGCGCAGTAAAGGTCGCCTTGCCGGCGCCCGGAGCCGTATCGGCCTCGCCAGCCACCCCGGTCACATGTCCATTCAGCGTGGCCCCGCCGAACCCCGGCCCGGTCACGACGGCCTTCTGACCCGGCGTGACGGCGTTGAGGTCCGCCTCGTCCAGGGTGAAGACCACATCCAGACCGCCGGTGCTGGCGATCACGCCCAGTAGTTGGCCCTTGCTGACGCGCCCGCCGGCATAGGCTCCCTTGTCACCCTGCTCGCCCCCGATGTCCGGCCGGACGATGACCCCGGCCTCGGGCGCCCGGATGACCGCGCCCTCGGCGCCGCCGACGGAAGCGTAGCGCGACCGCGCCACGTCACGTTGCAACAGGGCGATGCGGCGATCGCCGCCCTGGCCGCGCCGAGCGGTTTCAGCCCGGTCTTCCTGCGCCACGATCAGGCCCGTCTGGCGCTGGCGACGCTGTTGCAACAGGCCGTCGTATTCGCTGCGCGGCACCAGGCCACGATCCAGCAGCGCCTTGGTCTCGACCAGCTTGGTTTCAAGGTCATTCAGCTCGTCTGCGGCGGCCGTCACGGCGCGCGAGGCCCGGCGCATTTCAGCGCCCTGATCCCAGTTCTCCATCTTGGTCGCCTCCTCCTCGGCCTTCAGCCAGGCGGACTCGGCTTCGGCGCGGCTGCGACTGACATCGGCGGGATCCAGCTCGACCAACACCTGCCCAGCCTCGACCTGCTCGCCGTAGGTGAACCCCAGGCGGAGCACCGCCGCCTCGAACGGCGCAATCAGGTCGATGCGGTCCCCCGGCGCGATGCGGCCGGAGAAGTTGGCGGAAACGACAAAAGGCGCCCGCTGCACCACAAGGCTCTGCTCGGCCAGGCTGTCGCCTCCCGCCTTGTCGCCGCCTCGCGTCATGCCCAACAGCAGGCCGCCCCCGACCACGACGGCGGCGCCGATGTAGAGCCAGCGTCGCCGTGTCAGGCGCCCTAGTCGTTCAAGGAAATGCGCCATGTCTCGAGCGTGCTCCCGATCTGCTGGTCCAGCGCCGTTAGCGCATTGAGGTAGGCGATATTAGCCGACAGCTCCTGAGCGTCAGCCGCGCGCAGGTCCGCCTGCAGCGACAAGACTTCAAAGTTGGAGGCCCGACCAAAGCGCAGCTTTTCCTGGCCGATATCCAGCGCCCGTGCGGACAACGCGCGCGCGCGGCGCGCCGCCTCGACCTGGCGCCAACTGGCTTCAACCGACCGGACGGCGTCCAGAACCTGGCTCTCGACCGCCTGCTTCATTTCCTCGAAGGCCAGTTCGGCGGTCTGCATGCCGGTCTCGGCCGCCAGCCAATTCTGCCGCCGCGACAGGTCGCCGATGGGAATGTTCAGTTGCAAACCGACTGTGGTGTCCGTTTCGTCATATCGCCCCCAGAATCTAGGACCATCGTCGCGCGTGGCCGAGGCCACCAGCGACACGTCCCAAAGCCGCTGGTTGCGCGCCACAATCATCGACTGGCGCATCTGCTCCAGCGACTTGCGCTGGGCCAGCAGGTCGATGCGCGAGGCAAAGGCGGTCTCCATCGCACGCTCCAGATCGACATCGACATGGGTCGCCTGCATCGGATCGACGGCCACCACATTGGTGCGAGACGCCAGGGCCAGAAGCTGCAAAAGCGCCAGCTGGGCCGAGACCACCTGCTGGCGCGATTGAAGCACCGCCACCTCCTGATTGGCGACGCCAGACTCCGTCTGGACGATGTCGGACTCGGCCATGCGTCCGGCCTGGATCAGGGCGCGGTTGGTTTCCAGCAGGGCACGCGTTCGCTCCAGGGACTCTTCAGCCAAGCGCACCTGCTCCTGGGCCAGGATCAGGCCGCGGTAGGAGGCGATGACGGCGCTGACAGTCCCGGCGACCGTCGCCTCCAGTTGCAGCCGATTGATCTCTTCCTGCAGGCGGGCGATGCGGATCGGGGCCATGTTGACGGCCAAGCCGGCGCCACGCAGCAGGGGCTGGTTCAGGCTGACGCCCGCGGTTTCAGACTCGGCGCCCCCGCCCTGCAGCGGATCGGATCGGGCCCAGACAAAGCTGACCGAGCCGCCCAATGGCGTGCGCCAGGTCGCTGATGGACTGATGACCATTCCGGCTTGCGTGTCCCCGTCATGACGGCTTTGCACCACCGCCAAGCCAATCCCCCCCTGAGGCACGAAGGCGCGCTCCGTCACACGCAGATTGAACCGCTGGACCACCCGCTGCAGATAGGCCGAACGGATACCGCGATTGTGGCGCAGGGCCAGAGCGACAGTTTCGTCCAGCGTCAGTTCCAGGGGCGCGCCGGTCGGGATTGGCGCGCCAGAGGGCACAAAGACCGTCGTGACCGGACTAGGTCCGACCTGGGCCTGCGCCGATGTCGCTGCTGCCAGTAAACTCGACAGCCCCATGCACAAAAGAACTCTAGTCCCCACGCAGAGCCTCGATTGGTGAAATGCGCGACGCCGCGATGGCCGGGTAGAGACCGAACACCAGCCCCACACTCGCCGCCACAGCCGCCCCCAAGAACAGGACCGTCCAATTGATCGCAAAGTCAAAAGGCAGGAACAGGGTCACGAGCCAAGTCAGCGCCACCCCCAGCACGTCGCCCAGCAAGCCCCCGCCCAGTGCCAGGACGACAGCCTCAATCAGAAACATCAGGCGGATCTCCCCCGGCGTCGCGCCGATAGCAGCGCGCAGGCCGATCTCGCGCCGCCGCTCCATCACCGTCATCAACATGACATTCATGACCCCCACCCCGCCGACAAGGAGGGAGATAGAGCCGATCGCCACCAGCACGCCTCCAAGCATCGCCATCTGCTTTTTCATGGCCTGGATCAGGGTCTTGGCGTCCTGCACCTGAACGGGCGCCTGGGGCGTCGATAGTGCGGCGGTATAGCGGGCCACGGCCGCCGTCGTGTCGGCTTCGGGCGTTAGCCGGATAAGGGCCCCGGTCGCGCCGTCGTTCGGCATGACCCGGCGTGCGCAATCCAGCGGGATTAGAACGACGTCGTCATAGTGGATGGGGCTCAGCGCCTGGGGCGGCACCGCCGCCAGAACCCCGATAACGGTGAATCCATAGCCTCCAAGGTGGACCACCTCTCCCACTTTCGCCGCCGCCCCCGGCGACGATAAATCCGCCGCCACGGTATGGCCAAGGACCGCCACAGGGCTGCAGTTATCAACCTTCTGCAACAGCCGCCCTTCGACTACCGAAAGTCCCGCGACTGTATTCATGACCGGGGTAATCCCGGCAGCGGTCCCGCCCAGGCTCTTCGCGCCCAGACGAACCGTCAAACTGGTCGATGCGAAAGGGGCCGCCAGAACAGCCTCGGGATCTTCGCGTACGAGCGCCTCAAGCGCCGTTGCGTCCAAGCCCGCCCCCCCCCCGTCGCTCTGGACCGACAGCATGTCCACCCCGGTCTGACGGAAGCTCTTGAGCGCTTCGATCTGGGCAATGTGGGCGATGTTCATGAGGGCCACGATCGCAGCGGAACCGATGACGACGCCGAGCAGGGCCAAAAGCGAACGCCGGCCTTGACCACGCAGATTGGCCAGGGCTTCAAGCGCCAGATCTGAAGGACTGACGCCCCTGCCCTTCACCCCGTCGCCTCCGGCGCCAGAACGCGTCCATCACGGATTTCGATCACTCTATCGCAAAGCTTGGCCATGTCACGGTCGTGCGTCACCATCAGTATGGTCACGCCCAACTCCAGATTGAGCGTTCGCAGCAAGTCCATCACCTGGGCGCCCGTCGCGCTGTCCAGATTCCCCGTCGGCTCATCCGCCAGGATCAGGCGCGGATCTCCCACCAGAGCGCGGGCGATGGCCACCCGCTGACGCTGGCCGCCGGACAATTGTTCGGGTCGATGGCAGGTGCGGTCGGACAGGCCGACCCGATCGAGCATGGCCAGCGCCCGCGCCTTGCGCTCGGCCCGCGCCACGCCGCCATGGAACAGCGGCAAGGCGACGTTTTCCCACGCCGTCAGACGCGACAAGAGATGGAAGGATTGGAAGACGAAGCCGATCATTTCATTTCGAAGCCACGCCGCCTCGGTCGACGACAGCGTCCCTACCGATCGACCGTCGATGACGATCTCGCCGCTGTCCGGCCGATCTAATAGGCCGACAAGGTTCAGCAGCGTGCTTTTGCCCGAGCCCGATGGTCCGACCAAAGCGGCGAATGCGCCGCGCGGCAGATGGAACGAAGCCCTATCCAGAACTGCGCCCTGCTCCTGACCGTATGATTTTCGGAGCGCCTCAACGACAAGCACGACTGGGAATACTCCAGGTATCAGGGGCAGATTTAAACAAACCCAAGCCCCTACAAGTCACTCCATCATACAGAACATCAACTATAAATTGTCGCCGTCTAATAGAATTTTTCAAAAAAACATTATAGCAATAATAAATTGGGCAACCGACTCCTGTCGGTTGCCCAACCCATTAAATATTAAGGAACAACAGTAAGAGGAGCGCTCAAGCCAACAAATCCATTAATGGTGCAGTCCTTAATAACACGAGGACCAATACCAGGGATCACATCGTACCAACCAGAAACAGATGCACTAATATTAATACGCGGCGAAGGAGTCGGGCTGTAAGTCCCGTTAACTACCTGCGTAGCGCTACCGCACTCACCGTTTAGAGTTTTCGCCCAGAATCCCGTGATAACAACGGCATTAGCGGTTGAACCAGCAGCAATTGACCAGTTATTCTTAAGAGAAACACCCGAACACAGGCTACCAACCGAAAGGGTCTTGCCGAGAACAGCTGCAGTGGCCGTACCACCGGAAACGGTCAATGCATTGGCCCAATTCACCTTACAGCCAGTAAGGGAAACACTTTGACTGACATCAAGGTTAGAATCAGTGGCAGCCGCCCCACCAAGAGAATAGGTACCATTAGGAGTAATACCTGCAGAAGCGGTTCCGGCCACAAGAATAGCGGCAGCGGAAATGACGGTTGTCGAAATAGACTTAATCATGACGTTTCCTCCAGTTATGTTTTACGACTATCAATTTATGTCGCCCACAACCTCTAGTACATGTTGAGTTGTAATTCAAATTTAAATTCAAATTTAGGTTCGAATTTAAACATCATAATACAATAAATGCAGAAATCCACCCGCCAGAATACGTGACGGGTGGGTAACTATTTACATTATTACTATAAAATAGCCATTACTCAAAAACGTTTAGACAGATTGAACCCAACAATGCGGGGGTCCAGTGTAAATACGTTAGTTGTCAGCATTGAATCATCACTATTTGTGAATGCGTCAACGATTGGAGCCTCATCAAATACGTTCTTAACGTAGAGTTGCGCTGTAAAATTATTGCCAATGTTTTCAAGAGTGACCGTAAGGTTGGTGTTATCCCACCCCCTCAACCTGTCGTACTCTGTATTATACACCCTGAAATAGCTTGAAGATTGACGATAATAATCACCACGAACCGTCAAATCCCAATCACTTATATGGAACGTATACTGAGCTCCGATATTGGCAGTCACTCTGGGCGCATTGGGCAGCTCGTTTCCGCTAAGATCGGCAGCAAAACCACGCCCTCCGTTCGGGGCATCTGTCAGAGGGTTGTATGAAAAGCCGAAGATATTCCAAAATGGATACAGGCCATAAAATCCAGGCGTAAACGATCCTATTCTTGCAGATCCGCCACAGAGAGCCGAGAGCGCAAAGAAGGCTAGATCCTCAGCTCCAGGCGTTGAAAGTATTGTTTCAACATGCTCCTTAGGAGCAATGCAATTTGAAGGCACCTGAAGCCAGGGACGCACGACGACCCAGTCCTCATTGCCCTGAGTTCTATTCATGACATCGATCGAACTTTCGCCATCACCAATTTTGGTTTTCAACAAACCCAGGTTTGCATCGATGCGGAAGTCAGGCGTCGGCCTAAATACAGCTTCAAATTCCAGCCCCATAGAGGTTGCATCGAAGTTTTCATTCAGAGAAATTCGATCAACGATCTGAGAGACCTGATAATCCTTGTAGTCATAATAGAATGCGGTCGCGTTAAACCGAAGCATTCCATCAAGCATGTTTGTTTTCGCGCCAAGCTCAAAAGCATTGACATATTCAGGATCAAAAGTTTCCTTTAAAGGTTGATACTGAACGATCGCCGTATTGATATCTGCTCGGGGTGGGTTCGCTCCGCCGCCCTTATAGCCTCTCGAATACGAGGCATAGAACATAAGCTCTTCTGACGGTTTCCAATCCAGGACAGCACGCCCTGTTCCGGCTCCCCACGACTGCTCGATATCGGGCAGAGCCCGGAATCCGCGCGATATACTGCCCCCCGTGTTAGGACCAATGCCATAGGCATCGATTGCACCCAGAAGTAGCTGGCTGGGGTACGGCGTGCTTATTTTTGTATCGTCAGTATACCTTAGACCAATGGTCAGGCGTAGATCTTGAGTTACATCAAAATAACCCTCACCAAATGCAGCCCAAGATTTTGTGTGTATCTCATTTTTGCTTCGGAAATAGTTATGACCGTCACCAACCAATGAGTCTAAGGAGCTCTTATCAACGTAAACGCATTCACCAAAAACGCCAGACTGACAATTGTTTGACTTAACGGGATAATCACTTCCGTCTCTGTTGTAGAAAAATTCAGCGATTATCGAGAACGTATTATTAAATACGAAATAGTCATCTTTCGATTTGAAATCGAGATAGTTCGCACCAAGACTGAAGTTAAACGGCCCATCAGACGATGACTGTAAACGAATCTCTTGATACCACTGTCTATTCTTTGAGCGACTCATATCGACAGAAAGAATTCGATTTGATGCACCTAGCTGAGGATCATTATACATCCCTCCAGGAGCAGCTATCGACCCAACAACAGGTACCCCCCATATGTCGTATACGTTATCGCTAGAATTTATCACCTCCGACGAGACATACCTCGCATAATCTTGAGATGATCTGAAATTGTCTTCCGTATAAACGCTCTGTGAATACAGAGTTAGAGTATCGCTTATATTAAATTTCAAATTCAATTGAGCTACATCATTCTTCGCATAATATTTTGGATCATAGCTGGTCGATACTTCATGCATATTTTTTGATTGAGACACATCAGCATATGGATCGACGTTCTTTATAGGTCTGACGATTTGCCCGTCCGCAGTATACCCCCAGGCCATAGCCCCAGCGACATACAGCTGAGCCAACCCATAACCGCTAGGGGCGGAATAGGACGCGTCGTCATACAGCGACTTCGCCACACACCCCTGCCCCAGCTTGAACTGTATGAAGGGATCGGTGATCGTCACGCCCCCCAACTCCTGAGTGCCCGGATCGCGGGCGCAGAGCTGCTTGCCCGTGCGCGAGCGGTTGTCGTCTTCGCCGAAATGCTCCCAGATCAGGTTGGCGCTGAACCGGTCGCTCGGCTCCCATGCCGCCGACAGACGAGTCGAGTAAAGATCGCGCCCGTTCACGTCGGTATTGTTAAAGGTATTGCGGTCGAACCCATCGCGCTTGGTCATCGACGCCGCCCCTCGCACCCAGAAGGTGTCGCTCAGGGGGATATTGACCATCATCTGGCCACGCACCGAGCCATAGTTACCCGTCTCAGCCTTCAGCATGGCGTCGAAGTCGGGCCCCGGCAGGTTGGGGATCATGTTGACCACGCCTGCGGTCGCATTGCGACCGTACAGGGTGCCCTGAGGGCCGCGCAGGACCTCGACCCGGTTCACATCGAGGTATTCCTGCTCGAACAGGCGGTTGCGGATCAGGGGGCTGTTGTTGAAGCTGACGGCGACCGCAGGGTCGGAAGCTGCCGAAATCGCCTTGGTGCCAATCCCGCGGATCGCGAAATTGTACATACTGAAGTTGTTCTTGGAGAAGGCGACGTTCGGGATGGCCCGCATCAGCTCCGAACCGCCCTCGATCTTCATGGCGTCCAGGCTCTCGGCCGAGAAGGCCGAGACGGCGATCGGCACGTCCTGGATCGATTCCTCGCGCTTCTGGGCCGTGACGATGATGTCTTCG
>RCUK01002130.1_pt1 | contig 11131 bp, 10 predicted proteins | sample 2166381 | NCBI WGS metagenome assembly RCUK01 (sample SAMN09932809, study PRJNA488358) | compost metagenome | isolation source: compost soil in an enriched community | place: Germany: Experimental Botanical Garden
CGCTTGATGACGCCGGCGTCGCCCATCCAGTTGGTCACCAGCGAGCACATCCACGACGAGCGTTGCGGGCCGTAGTCATAGGTGCCCGGCACGCCCACTTCCTTCGCCACCGATTCGCGGTGATGACCGATGCCGGTGTATTCCACGCCGCCGCCCGCTTCCGGATTGCGGAAGAAATGGCCCGGGTGCTTCACCGCCGCCTGCAACACCACGCCATGCGTGTGGCCGCGTCCGCATCCGACCAGGAAGCCCATCGTGTCCATCAGGGACAAGGGGCCGCGCGCAATCGTGGGCAGTTCTTCGCCTTCCTGCACTTCTTCCCAATAGCGCACATTGGCGCCACGGATGTTCTTCGGCTCGTCCAGCACCATCTGGTCGATGCGGTCGCGCTCTTCGTCGGCGTATTCGTGCTGGACGATTTCCTTGTACTTGCCGGTGTCGCGTGCCGCCTTGCGTTCATGGCGCGTGCACGTGCCCAGGGCGCGGGCAACCAGTTCACCGCGCTGGTTGTAGTAGCTGGCCTCCACGTATTGCAGCACCAGGCGGCCCGAGAACTTGCTTTCCTTTTCCTCCACGCCCACCACGCGTTCGATCGCGGTGATGCGGTCACCGGGGCGCACATGGCGGAACAGCTCCCAGTCGTTGCCGGCGTAAAAGCCATGGACGCCGGGCAGGCCCCAGCGGGTGCGGCCCAGCCAGCCGAAGGCCATGGGGAACATGGGATGGCCAAGCACCGTGCCGTAGCGCGTGCCGGCGCCGTAGCCGACGTCTCGATACAGCGGATTGAGGTCGCCGATGCCGTTGCACCAGTTGCGCAGGGTGTCCGCGGTGGCGTCCTGCAGATACGGTCCTTCGGGCCGAAGATGCAGGCCGATCATTGCGCGGGCGGCGGCGACGGCCTCGTCCGTGATGCGGCCCTCGGCGGGCGCGTTTCCGACATCGGCTTGGGGAAGACTCGTGACATTGCTCACTTTTGATGCTCCTTTACTCTTAATAAGAATGCAGAATGCATTCTTCAAGAACTGAAAAAAACGCCTTGATGCGTTGCTGTACCGCCTGAATTGCCTATTCGATACGGATGCCGGCCGCCTTGATGATTGCGCCCCACTTCTGTCGTTCGTCCTTGACGAATGCATCCAATTGCGCCGGCTGCATCACCTGCGGTTCCACGCCGATATCCAGCATCTTGCGGCGCATCTCCGGCTGCTCAAGCACGTACCGGATGTGCTCGCTCAATTCCTTGACGATCGCGGGCGGTGTGCCGCGGGGCGCGAACAGCGCGTCCCAGGCCACCACGTCGAAGCCCGGCACGCCCTGCTCCGAGACGGACTTCACGCCCGGCAGCATGTCGCTGGCCTTCAGCGAGGTAATGCCCACCGCGCGCAGCTTGCCGCTGGTCAGATACGGCCGCGTCGCGGTGACGGTGTCGATCACCAGCGGGATCTGCCCGCCCATCGTGTCCGTCAGCGATTGGCCCGACGCCTTGTACTTGACCGCGAACAGCGGCGCCTGCGCGGATTTCACGAACTCCGCGAACACGACCTGCGCAGTCGTGCTGGGCAGCCCCACGTTCAATGCGTTTGGCTGCGAGCGGGCGCGTTCGATCAACTGCGCCACGCTGTTGGCCGGCAGATCGGCGGCCGAGGTGCAGATCACCATCGGCAACAGGCCGATCATGGCCACGCCGGCAAAGTCCGTCACCGGGTCGTAGCCCTGGTTGGCGTACAGGAACTCATTGGCCGCGTTGGTGGCGTTGGTGCCGAACAGGAAGGTGTAGCCGTCTCCCGCCGCGCGCGCCGCCGCCGCCGAACCGATGTTGCCGCCGGCCCCCGCGCGGTTCTCGATGACGACGGGCTGGTTCAGGCGCTTGCCCAGTTCCTGCGATACCAGCCTGGCCAACAGGTCGGCTCCCTGCCCCGCCGCATACGGAACGATGATGCGGATGGGCTTGTCGGGCCAGGCCTGCGCGGTGGCGGCTTGCGGCAGGCCACCCAGCGCCGCCGCCAATGCCGTGGCCATGGCCGCGCGCAGCAAGACACGCCGGCGGGATTCGGGTATGAGCTTCATCGATGCATCCTTTGCGTGGAGAGTCATGGGAATCAGCCGTTGAGCGCCAGACCGGCGCGCGGCCAGCGCGCCGCCAACAACTGGCCGTAACCCGACAACGTGATGTAGGCCGTGCGCCGGTCCGCGCCGCCGAAGCAGATATTCGTGCAATAGCCTTCCGGCGCCTCGTGGAACTCCAGCAGTTCGCCGCCCGGCGAGAACACACTGATACCGCCGCGAACCAGCGTCGCCACGCAGACGTTGCCGCCCTCTTCCAGCGCCAGCGAATCGAAGCGCTGATAGCCGGGCAGTCCGTGCACCAGCCGTCCGCCATTGGGCGACGGCCAGGGTTCCATCCCTAGCCGGCCGCCCTCCGGCTCCGAGTTCAGCACCGGGTACGACCAAAGCCGGCTCGTCTCGGTCTCCGCGACGTAGAGCTGGCTGCCGTCCGGCGACAGGCCGACGCCGTTGGGCGTCAGCACCGGATGCGCGGCCCGGCGGATGAAGCTGCCGTCGGCGCGGGCGTAGTACAGCGCGCCGCGCAGCATCCTGTCTTCGAAGGTCTTGCCAAAATCGCTGAACCAGAAGCCGCCGTGCGCATCGAACACGATGTCGTTGGGGCCGTGCAGCGCAACCCCATCGCAATGGGTGTAGAGGGTCTGGACGGCGCCGGTCGCCACATCCACCCGCTGGATGCTGCCGCCCTGGTAGCCGGCGGCAGGTCCGGTCGGCCGTGAGAAGCCCTCGTCGGTGCGCCAGCTGAAGCCGCCGTTGTTGCAGACGTAGCAGTGGCCGTCCGGCCCCAGCGCCGCGCCGTTCGGCCCGCCGCCCAGGTCCGCCACCTTGCGCAGCTCGCCGTTGGGCAGCACGCGCGTCAGCCTTCCGCCGGCGATCTCCACGACCAGCACACTGCCGTCCGGCATCGCCACGGGCCCTTCCGGGAACTCCAGCCCGTTGGCGATGACCTCGCCTTGCAGCTTCAGTTGCTTCATGCCTGTTCCTTTCCTATGCCAGAGATTCGTGGGGTTGCTGGCGGGCTTCCTGGCGCGCGCCCAGATAGGCGTCGATGGCGCGCTGCCGCCCTTCGCGGCTGCGCAGCGCCTGCTCATCGAGCTCGCCCACGATATGGCCGTGCCGCAGCACCCAGGCCCGGACCGCCAGCCTGGCGGCCACGTGAAAGCTCTGCTCCACCAGCAGGGCGGCCAGCTTCTGTTCGCGCTGGATCGCCGCCAGCCGTTCGTACACGCGGGCGACCAGCAAAGGCGCGAGCCCCAGCGAGGGCTCGTCCAGCAGCAGCAGACGCGGCCCCGACATCAGGCCGCGGCCGATCGCCAGCATCTGCTGTTCGCCGCCGCTGAGCAGGCCCGCGGGCGCCTTGCGCCGCCCCGCGATCTCCGGGAAGAAATCCATCACCATCTGTTCACGCCTGGCCCGCGTGCGCGCATCGACGAAGTACGAGCCCAGGGTCAGGTTCTCGGCGACCGTCAGATCCGTCACGATGGCCCGGCCCTCCGGCACGTAGACGATGCCCAGGCGGAAGCGCCGCGCGGCCGACAATCCCGAGATGTCCTGCCCGTCCAGCCTGATCCGGCCTTGCGCCGGCTCCAGCCCGGCAATGGCGCGCAGCGTGCTCGACTTGCCGGCCCCGTTGGCGCCCAGCAGCGCCACCACCGCCCCGGCGCCCACCGACAGCCCGATGCCGTGCACCACGGGCCCCGCGCCATAGCGCACAGTCAGGCCCTCCACCTCCAGCAGGCCGGAAGCCGCTTCATTCATCCTCGTCTCCCAGGTAGACGCGCACCACATCGGGATTGCCACGGACCTGTTCGGGACTGCCCGAGGCCAACAGCCGGCCCACGTTCAGTACGTGGATGGTGTCGCACACCTCCATGATCAGATCCATGTCGTGCTCGACCACCACCAGCACCAGCCCTGGCGCGCGCAGCCGCTTCAAGGCGGACGACAGGTCGCCTGTCTCGACCGAATTCAGGCCCGCCGCCGGCTCGTCCAGCAGCAATACCCGAGGGTCGCCTGCGATGGCGCGAGCAATCTCGGCCAGGCGCAGCACGCCGGGCGGAAGTTGCGAGGGATATTCATCGGCGACCTGCAGCACCCCCAGCCGTTCCAGCGCGGCCAGGGCGCGCTCGCGGTTGCGCGCTCGTTCCGCCTTGCCGCCCGGCAGGGGCAGGAAGGCATCCAGCCATCCGGCCGCCGATTGCCGGTCCAGCCCCACCATCACGTTCTCGGCCACGGTCAACTCCGGGCACAGGGCCACGTGCTGGAAGCTGCGCGAGAATCCGAGCGCGGCGCGCCCCGTGGGCGCAATGCCCTCAAGGCGCCGCTCGCCCAGCCGGATGCTGCCCTGCTGCGGCGAATACAGGCCGGTCAGACAGTTGAAGAAGCTGGTCTTGCCGGCCCCGTTCGGGCCGATCAGCCCGGTGATCTCGCCCGCCTTCAAATGCACCCCGATGTGCTGCAGAACCTGGATGCCGCCGAACGACAGCGACAGGTTCTCGACCACCAGCGGATGACGGTCCAGAGAGGCTTGCGCGTTCATGGATTGCCTCCGTGCAGCCGGGCGCGCACCTTGGCGGGCAGCGCATTGAATCCCAACACCACGATCAGCAGCGCGGACCCGTAAAGAATGGGCACCCAGTCGCCCGCCCCGGCCAGCAGCAAGGGCATCAGCGTCAGGAACAGGCCGCCCAGCAGGCTGCCCAGGATGGACATCGAATACAGGCTGACCACGGAGCCCACCAGCAGGAAGATCGAGGTCCACAGCGTGAAGCTGTTGGGCGACACCGTGGAAGAGCTGAAGGACAGCATCGCCCCGGCGATGGCCGCGATGGCGCCGCTCAAGGCCATGCAGGACAAGCGGGCCCAGCTGCGGCGTACGCCGAAGGACTCGGCCGCATGCGGCGAGGTGCGGATCAACAGCAAGGCCATCGCCTGGCGCGAACGGCGGAAGTGGCGCAGCAGCAGCGCCACCACGACCAGCCCGGTCAGCGGCAGGTAGTAGCGCTGGGTTTCCTTGGCCAGGCCCGGCAGCGCATCCAGTTTCACGTACAGGCCTTCATAGCCACCGGAAACCGCTGAAAAATGCAGCAGCACCTCGGGCAGGGCCAGGGCCAGCGCCATCGTGGCCACCGCCAGGTAGATGCCCGACAGGTACCGGGAAGGAAAGGCGAAGGCCAGGCCCAGGACGGCGCCCGCGCACGCCGCCAACGGCAGGCTGGCCAGCAACGACACCCCCAGGTACTTCTCCATCAAGGCGACGGTATAGGCGCCCGCCGCGACGAACACGCCGTGGCCGATCGAGACCTCGCCACCGTAGCGCACCAGAAAGCTCACCGAAATGATGGCGATGGCATTGGCAAAGCACAGCCCCAGGGTGTAGGTCCAATAACCGCCGGCAACCAGAGGCAGCAGCGCCAGCACCAGCAGGCCCGCTATCCCTGCCCCGGCCGTCCAGCGCCGCAGCGGCGCCGCCGCCTGGCCACCCGTCGCGACGCCCGGCCGCGGACGGCTGGATGACATGATTACGCTAGACACGGGCGCCTCCGCGAATGGCCAGCACACCCTTCGGGAATACATTGAGCACCAGCAGGATCGTCAGCAGCAGATAGGTGTTGTTGAATTCCGCGGACACATAGAACGACAGCAGATTCATGATGGCGCCGATGAAGATGCCGCCCAGCACGGCCCCGGGCAGGCTGTTGAAGCCGCCCACGACAGCCGCAGCGAACGCCTGCAGCATGAAAGAAGACACACTGGTGGACGACAGGAACGTGGTCGGCACGATCAGCAGCGATGCGATCAGCCCGAGCACGCCCGCCGTCACCCACGAAAACAGATGGACCCGGCGCAGGTTCAGCCCGCATACGCGGCTGGCGTAGGGATTGGCCGACACGGCGCGAAAGGCGATGCCGATGCGGGTGCGCTCGATCAGCAGGTACAGCAGCCCGATCGCCAGCGCGGTCGTGCCCAGCACGGCCATGTCATAGGACGTGACGCGGATGGGGCCCAGCTGGCCGCGCCATGCAGGCAGCGGCAGGTCCAGCGACACCACGTTGGAGCCGAACAATAGCTGGGTTGCGCCTTGCGCGATGAGACCCACGCCCAGGGTCGCTATGGTGCTGGTCAGGTCCGACTTGAAGACCAGCGGGGCGATCAGGAAATAGCTGACCGCCATCACGGCCACCATGATCACGAGCGTCAGCAGCACGGCGGCGCCCCAGGCCATGTTCGCGAAGATGCCCGCCGTGAAGCCGAACACCAGGAACGCGGCCAGGCCCGCCAGGTTGCCATGCGCGAAGTTCACCACGTTCGAGCTCTTGTAGATCAGCACAATGCCGATCGCGCCCATGGCGTACAGGCAGCCGCTGACGACGCCCGCCCAGATCAGGCCGACAAGGTCATCCATGGTCCTGCCCCTGCTGCCCGGACGCGGCGGCAGCCGGCCCGTCGCCCCGGTCGATGATCTCGATCACCGAAGGGAAGTAGCGCCCGCCCCAGCCGCCGCTGGCGGCGGCCGCGTAGTAGCGCTGGGCAAGTTCCGCGACATGGGCCGCCAGGCCCGTCTGCGAGGCAAGCTCCAGCACGTAGCTCAGGTCCTTCAGCACGTACTCGGGCGGAAAGGACTTCTCCGGAAACTCGCGCGGCAACATGGCCTTGCGCCCGTGATTGCGCAGCACGAAGCTGTCGCCCGACCCCTTGGACACCGCGTCCAGCAGCACCGTCGGCTGCACACCGGCGCGCTCGCCCAGCACCATCATCTCGGCCAGCGCCACGGTGTTCTCAAAGACCAGCGCATTGTTGATGAGTTTGACCACCTGCCCGCAGCCCACCTCGCCGCAGCGGGTCACGTCCGAACCGATGTAGCGCAGCAGCGGCTCGACGCGTTCATACAGGGCTTCGTCGGCGCCCACCATGATGCTCAGTTCGCCGCGCTGCGCCGCCTCACGGGTCCGGGCCACCGGCGCGTCCGCGAAGGCGACGCCGCTTGCGGCAAGCCGTTCGGCCGTACCGCGGGCCGACGCCACCGTGGTGGTGCTCAGGTCCACGATCACGGCCGGCCGGCGCGGGCCGTCGGTCAAGCCGCCCGGGGCCAGGCAGACCCGTTCCACCTGAGGTCCTCCGGGCAAGGACAGGAACACCACGTCGGCCAGGGCCGCCAGCTCCGCCACGGTTTCGGCGCGGCGCGCCTTGGTTCCCTGCAGCACGTCATAGGCATCCGCGTTCATGTCGAATGCAATGACCTCGCCGGCATGCTTGACGGCCATGTTGCGGCACATCGGGCCGCCCATCACGCCCAGGCCGATAAAGCCGATCACGGGTACGGTATCTGCTGTCATGCTCAGTCCATCCACATGCCGCCACTGATATCCAGCGACGTGCCCGTTATCCAGTTGGAGGCCGGCGAGCACAGGAACAGCGCCGCCTGTGCGATATCGTCGGGATTACCGTAGCGGCCCAGCGGCACCGTGCCGTTGGCCGAAGGCGCGCCCCCGCCGGTGACGCTGGCCCACATGGCCGTCTCGACCGGGCCCGGCGCCAGGGTATTGGCATACACGCCATGCGGCGCTCCGGCCTTGGCGATCCAGCGCATCATGCCGTGCACCGCAGCCTTGGACGCGACATAGGCCGGACCCGACGCCACGCCGCCATTCTTGGCCGCGATCGAGCCCGCGGCCAGGATCTTGCCAAAGCCTTGCTTGCACATCAGCGGAAACAGCTTGCGCGCCGGGTTGACCACGCCGCGCACATTGACGGACATCACCGCATCCCACTCGTCGTCCGTGCTGTCGCCCAGCGGCGTGCGGGCGATGATGCCCGCGCACAGCACCAGAATGTCGACCTTGCCGTACTCGGCCAGGACCTCGTCGATGACCTGATCGGTCTCGGCCCGGGACGTCACGTCATAGCGGCGGTAATCGATGCCGCCGCCCAGTTCCTGCTGCGCCACCCGGTCGGTGGCGATCACGCGCGCCCCGGCCTGCCGGAACGCCTTCGCAATCGCCTGCCCCATGGCGCCCGCGCCGCCCGTGATCAACGCAACCTGGCCTTCAAGACTTGCGGGACCGCTCAAATGCTGTGCCATCTTTTCTTGTCTCCTGATAGTGTTTTTCTTGGGGTGGCGCCGGCGTTCAGCGCAATGTCGCCGTGGCCGACATCGCCAGTTCGCCGTCCGGTCCGCGCGCCCACAAAGCGAGCGAGCCGTCCTCCCGGGTATGGCCTTCGATGCGGAAGGCGCGCGGCACGAACAAGGGGCTGACGCCGCGGAACTCGAAGCTGGCCAGCGGCCGGCCGTCGCCGTATTCCAGCGCCAGCTGCTGCAACAGCGTGGCGGTCAGCGGGCCGTGCACGACCAGGTCCGGGTAGCCTTCTTCATTGCGCGCATACGCCTGGTCGTAATGGATGCGGTGCCCGTTGAACGTCAGCGCCGAATAGCGGAACAGCAGGGTCGTGTCCGGCTGGATCTCGCGGCCCCAGCGGGCCTGCCCTTCATAGCGCTCCGGCACGGCGGCAACGGCGCCAGGCGGCGTGGCCTCGCGGTAAACGATGTCCTGCTCCTCGACGATGCAAGTCGCGCCGTCGCAGAGCGTCGTGTGCTCCACCGTCACGAACCACAGCGAGCCGCGCTTGCCCACCTTGTTCTCGACCTTCAGGATGCGGCTGCGCCGCGTGGCCTCCGACTGGACCGGCACGTCCGCCAGGTAACGGATGCGGCTGCCCGCCCACATGCGCCGCGGCAACTCGATGGGCGGGAGGAAGCCGCCGCGCCTGGGGTGCCCATCGGCGCCCAGTCCGCTGCGCCGCGCGGCCGGATTGAAGAACAGCCACTGCCAGCCTGGCGGAAGAGGCTCCCCTTCGCCAGGCGCGCGCTCCAGATCAAGCGTTGCCGCCATGGCCCGCACCACCTCCGCGTCGATGCGCTGCGTGCGCACCTCTTCGCGGCCGACCCATTCATCGTATGCACTGGTCACGCGTGGACTCCTTTAATTGTGAACAAGCCCTAGGCAAGCTTTGCGTCAAAGACGTCGGCCGGATAGGGCTTGAAATCCCGCACCAGCTTGAAGCTGCCGCCGGAGACCGCCTGAATGATCCCTTCCTGGCGCGCGCCGCGGTGATCGCCCGCCTTGAACGTGACCTCCCGCGCTCCGCCCACGGTCTGGTTGGTCATGGTCTCCATGACGTCGACCAGATTGGCGCGCGTCAGCGGCTTGCCGCTGGCCAGGAGCATCTGGAAGCCCTTGGCGAACAGCGCCGCGTTGCTCCAGCCGTTCAGGCCGAAGACGCCGATCGGATCATTGGGATAGTGCTTGGCCACGGTCTCGCGGTAGGCCTTGATGTTGGCGTCGTCGGCGTCCACCGGCATCAGCCACGACGAAAAGTAGGCGCCGTCCAGCAAGGGACCCGCCAGCTTGTAGGTAGTGGGATCGGCGGTGAAGAACGGCGCCATCCATTTGCCCTGGAACCCCAGCCTGTCGGCGGTCTTCAGCGCGGCGGCCAGATTGGCGTTCGACCCGAACAGGATCACCACTTCTGCCTTTGCATTGGCGATCCGGCGCACATGGGGCGTGAAATCGGTGCTGCGCACCTCGAAGGGAATCGACTCCGCGGCCTGCTTCTTGTTGGCGGCCATGAGCATATCGAAGCCGCGTTTGGCGGAACGGCCCAGCTCGTCGTTTTCCCACAGCAGGGCGACGCGGCTGGCGTTCAGGCCGCTGAAGGCGTAGTCCAGGTTGGACGCCGCCGACCAGCCGTAGTCCGGCAGCAAGGGAAACACCAGACGTTCGGCGAACAGGGCCGTCGCGCCGCCGATCGGACCGATCATCGGCAAGCCCACTTCCTTGGCATAGGGAATCACCGCCACCGACTGCGCCGTGCCCACCGGGGCGGCCAGCGCGAAGATCTTGTTTTCTTCCACCAGCCGGCGCGTAACCGCCACGCTGCGTGCCGGCTCGTAGCCGTCGTCATACGTGACCGACTTGATCTTCCAGCCGTTCAGCGCGTCGGTCTCGTTGACCCATTTGAAGCAGGCGTCTGCGGCGCGGGAAAGAATCGCATAGAACGGCACCGGGCCCGTGATGGGCGTGAACGCGCCGACCGTGACCGTCTTGCTGGCCACATCGATGCCGGGAGAAACGGATTGCGCGCGCGCCCAGCCCGGAAGCGAAATCGAGGCTGCCGCGGCACAGCCGGAAAGAAATGTCCTTCTTTGCACGTTCTGTCTCCTGGTTGTTCTTCGATTGCCGCCGTCTTCTGAGCGACTAAGAATGCATTCTATATTTTTATTCGACCTGAAAAATACGGGCTTTCCCTAGTAAAAACAGTTGAATTGCGCAAACTCTACACATATAGAATGCATTCTTTCGAGACCAAAGCCAGGAGACACCATGCACTCCCCACCGCTCGCGGGCCGCCGCGTCATTGAATTGGGCACCATGCTTGCCGCGCCCTTTGCCTCTCACATCCTTGCGCAGCTGGGCGCCGAGGTGATCAAAGTGGAGCCGCCCCGGGGCGATCCCACCCGCAGCCTGGTCCGGGGCGGCCCCAGCGGCACCTTCATCGCCTACAGCCACGGCAAGAAAAGCGTTTGCATCGACCTTGCCCGCCCCGATGGCTACGCCGCGTTCCGCAAGATGCTGGAGACGGCCGACGCGCTGGTTCATAACCTGGCGCCCAAGGCGGCGCGCAAACTGCAGCTGACGCGGGCCGACTGCAAGGCCATCAATCCGCGGCTGATCTACTGCCATATCCGGGGCTACGCCGAAGGACCGCAAGCGGACGACCTGGCCTCCAACCCCGTTGCCGAAGCATCCACCGGCGTCATGGAAGCCAACCGTATCAATGGCCGCCCCAGCCGCCTGGGGCCGTCCTATCACGACCAGTTCGCCGGCGCTTATGCCGTCATCGGAATCCTTGCCCGGATGCTGCAGCCCGAAACCGCCGAAGACGGCGGCCACGTGGAAATCGGCCTGTACGAAACCGGCCTGCACGTCGCGTCACGGGACCTCGTGGGCGTGCAGCTCAAGACACAGCTGCTGGGGCGGCCGGAACGCGAGCCGCACGGTGAATTCAG
>RCUK01002133.1_pt1 | contig 11127 bp, 10 predicted proteins | sample 2166381 | NCBI WGS metagenome assembly RCUK01 (sample SAMN09932809, study PRJNA488358) | compost metagenome | isolation source: compost soil in an enriched community | place: Germany: Experimental Botanical Garden
TTTAGCTTTTACTGTGCTGAATTTTCATTATTTCATCTACAATCGAAATGGCTTTTTTTATGAAATTGTCTGCCTTGTCTTAAAATAACGATATACAAAAAGTATCATTATGGAAAAAGATAAAGAATTTCATTATTTAAAGGGCATCCAAAAAGATTTCAGCAAGTCTTTTAAACTTCAAATTTAAAAAGATTCTGCCATTCAGTCTCGTTCTACTGTTGCTTAATGGTTTTGAAAATTTGTTAACTTTGATTAGGACACACAAATACATCAACAAAACAAAGAAGGGATGAGAATTTTAAAAGAAAAACACCTGCAAAAAAGTTCTTGCAGGTGTTTAATTAAATATAATTATCTAATAATCTGTATCAATTATTCAAGACTAGTCAATAGATCAAAGTCTTAGATTTGTTTTGATAGATTTTAGAGAAGCTATTGTTTCTTTAAATAGCTGATTTTTATTAGATCATCTACCATTAATGCATATGAAGAATTATTAGCAGGAGTATATGTTACAGTATTACCAGTTAAAGAAATCGCTGTTTTAGAAATACAAACACCATTTACATGGAATAATAAATTGGCGGTTGGAGCTGGTGTTGTGCTTAATGTAAAGGTAGCCGTTCCATCTGCTGCCACATTATATTGATCAATTATCATCTCTGATACAATAGTTGCAGGATCTGTCCAAGTTACATTACCAGTTGCATCAGAAACAGCAATTCTACCAGCTCCAGCTCCAGTTGTAATTTGGGCAGTTGCAGTAGTTGTTTTTGCAGCATCAAGAATATTTTTGTTGTTCATGTTTAAATCTTGTGCAGCAGTATGATTACCAAGATTGTCACCTGCTACGCTAATAGTTGCAGGATCTGTCCAAGTTACATTACCAGCTGCATCAGAAACAGCAATTTTGCCAGTTCCAGCTCCAGTTGTAATTTGGGCAGTTGCTGTAGTTGTTTTTGCTGTAGCTGTAATATTTGCTGCATTGTTAATATTAAAACCTCCCATTGCTAAATCTTGTGCAGCGGTATGGTTACCAAGATTGTCACCTAAGGTAGATCTGTCTACTAATTTTAAAACGCCAGTTGTTGGATCAGCTACTAAAATTTTGTCTGTAGCTGCTCCTGCTTGCAATCCTAGTAAAGCTAGGGTGGCAGATGGAGTGGCTTGAATAGTAGTGTTTTGTATTAAAGCACCGCCAAGCTGCGTGTAGCCTCCTGTAGCAGTTAAACCATTGTTTGAATAGGGACTTATGGTAACTCTTTCACCATATTGGGTCACTACAGTTTTTGTTTGTGCCATCATAAATGCACTCTGGATCAATAAGAGCATCAAGGTAATTTTCTTCATTTTTAAGGTGTTTTAAACTGTTTGTTATACTTTAATCTGTGTTTATGAGTTGATTGAATTTTCTCATAAAAAATTAAGACTAAAATTAGTTGTGTTATAATCAGATTTTGACCTTAAAAAGTTTTAATTGTACTAAAATAAGACAAATGCTTGTTTCGTTTTTTTAACAAAAGGAAGAATATCTTGTTTTTAATTTTTTTTTAGAGATATAAAATAAATTTATACTTATTGTGTAGGATTTGTAATCAGTTTTCTAATATTTTATGTTTCTTGCAAAATTTTAGCTCGATTATTTAACAGAATAAATTCTATAGGTTAATGTCTCAATCGCCAGAATTATATAGGTAAATAGTAATGACATAATTATTGGTCAACGCAAAATAATAGCTAAATGTGCACTGCAGTATAGAAATGATTAGGATAAACGATTGTTTTTATAAACTCAAAAGTAAGTGTGTTTTGGAGAATTAGAATCAAATGATTAGAAATCGTTTGTAATGACATGTGAACTTCCTAAATGGAAATGGTAAAATTGATGCAGGCTGAAGACCTTTAAAGAAAATAGTTTTAGTTTGATAGAATTTGTGATTAAGTTCTATGGAATACTTACAAACAAATCAAATAAAACAAATGGAAATTGCAGACAATCAAATATGATGTTCTTTTTTCTGATTTTGATGACTTATGGAAGATTTATTTTAGCTTTTACTGTGCTGAATTTTCATTATTTCATCTACAATCGAAATGGCTTTCTCTAAAGTAATTCCATTTTCCTGATCTAAAGTCAAAGGGTGATTTTCTTCAATCAGTTTTATTTCCGGAATTAATCCTAAACCTTGTTCAATGGCGATTGATTTTAGAGATATAGTTTTGCCGTAAGTTGGAACATCAGTCTGCATCCATCCAAAATAAGGTTCTTGATTAATTCTATTAGGATCTTCCCATAAATCCATTCGCAGGCAAAAATTATCTTCGCTTATTGTCGTCCAGACATTAAAAACCAAATCTTCGTGATAGTCAATTATCGGAATTGTCAATCTTCCTCGATGAAAAAAATGTTCTTCATCTACATAACACCAGCTTCCTCCATATTCAATTCGTTTTTCTCTTTCTTCTGGTGGAATAGCAAAATAATAAGCAGGAAATTCGTTGCCGAAGCATAAAGGCATTTCGTCGAAAGATTCGTCGCAGCAGGAGCATTTGTAAGTATACATTTTTTAATTATTTAGAGCCTCAGCTTTCTGATTATATTGAAAAACATTATCCCACAGCTCATCAATGGCAATAAGTGCTTCGTTTAACGGAATCACGTTCCATTTTCCATTAGTTTCTATTCCTAAACCCATACTTTTTAATTTTAATAAAGCGTCGTTTACATCAAAATCTAAATCGGTATTTAGTTTGGTTTTAAACCAAGATTCAATTTGATTGTCTAGTTCCTGCGCTGTTAAAGATTTTTCACTTTCGTGTAAAAAAGTATAAGCAAGAATAGTTTCTTTTAAAGCTTCTTCTTCAGAAGAATTTAATAAAGAATAAAACGCACCGCTGTTGTTTCCGATATTTTTAAAATACAAACTATCTGAAAGCGTTTTAGAATATCTGATTTTCTTATTTATGAAGTTATTGTATTGACGAAAGCAATATGCTCCTAAAATTCCAAGCGCAATTAAACCCTGATTTAAAGAAGTTTTACTGTTTAGCAAATCGATTGTTTCGCCAGTCTGATAAGCTTCATACATGTTTATTAAGGCAGGAATCACCTTGGCACTTAACAAAGAGATTCCACCAAAAACACCTGGAACCCAAAGCAGTAATTTATCTTTAAGAGACATTTTCGGAATGGCATTTGGGAAAATCGTTTCAAGATCGTTTTTGGGAACGCGTTTAAATATTTTTAAGGCAATAGAACCTGGATCGATTGGCATTTTACCTAATTTGACTTTCTTTTTTCTCAGATAATCAGCATCGCTGTAATTGAGGTAAATAAGCACTCGATCATAATATTCAATTTCGACTTCTTTGGTCCAGAAAAAGTATTTTTTGACCTTTTCTTTTGCTTTGTGATGTCCGCGCGCATAGAGTTCGAAATCTTTAAAAGCATTAAAGTCAATAGAAAGGTTTAATCCGATCAAATCAGAATCTTTAAAAGCGTCGTTTAATGCTTTCTGATTGATTCTGTAGTAATTGCCTCGTTCGAGAACCTTTAGCAGCGTTTCTTTAAAAACCGGGTAATTGCTTTTATTGATAAACTGCTCACGTTCTTTTTCGCTTAAATCTGGATCATAGAGTGCGTAATGCTGTTTTAGATTTCTGTTAAGGTTAAAAGATTCGTAATGATAATAATGTTCGATGATTTCGAATAGGTTTTTAAAATCATTAGCCTTTTGCACGTTTTCGGCAAACGCAGCAATTTGCTGTTCGAGTAAAAATTCTTTGTTAAATGGAATATAATGTTCTCTAGTCATGCGGACTTAATTTCGTGGCTTTTACAGAACGCAAAAGTACTGCCTGAAATTTGATTTTGAGCCTTAAACGCGATGTTTTTTTTAATGCAAAGAGCGCCAAGATTTTTTTTATGCGAGACTTAATAAAAACGTAAAAGTTCGCAAAGCTTTATGACAACATGGTTTTCCCGCAGATTTTGCAGATTAAGCAGATAAAACAAAATCTCTTAGATCTGCTAAATCTGCGAGAGAAAAACTTTGCGAACTTTGCGTTATCCTTAGCGCTTTGCGGTAAAAAAAACGATTAAGTAGGTAAACAAAAAAAAGTGAAATTTCCAATCGGTACCAGCGACTTGAAATTCCACTTTCTGTTCCAAAAAAAAGTGACAAAAAATTAAAAAGCTCTCTATTAGAAAACCTTGCCTAAACTAAAAATTATTCAGAACAATATTAGCACAAAATAAAACGGTAGATATAGGTATTTATACCTGTTTTTTTTTAAAGGCCCAAAGGTTCAAAGTTTCAGAGGGGCAAAGTTTCTAATTTTGTTTTTTTTAGTTCGATTACACCTTGAATATATTTTATTAATTCTTCTTTTGTTACTGAAAAATTTGCTTTTTCAGCTTCGGTGTTTAAGTATAAAGTGGCAATACTTTCAGCATCCATGTTTTGAGTAAGATAATGATGCTCTGCGTATTCGATAAGATGATCTACAAAAAGTTCGCGCTGTTTTCCTTTTTCGATTGTTTCTTTATCTCCTTCTTTTATTTTTTCGATAACAGATTCTGGTAAATCGATTGTGAGGTACATACAGTCAACAGCAACTTTAGAAAGCAATCCTTTCGGAACTCTTCCTGTTGCATCGCAATACGCACACGGTGCAGGAACCCATTTCAATTGGCGGTTTAAACGGCGGATATCATCCCAATCAACAAATCTTTTTCCAAGGCATCTCGGACATTTTGTAGTAGATCTTTTAAAGAAATTAAAAATGGTCATTGGTTTATAAATAGCTTAGGGGATTGCTTATGTGGCGAATTTAAATAATTAAGTAGGAAAAGTTGCTTGGTTCGCCATTTTTTTTAAGAAAATAATTAACAAAATTATTAATTAGAAGAATTGTTGTTGATTTAAATCAAATGAAGATAATAATTTCTAGAGTCTGTAGGTTTGTAATTGCTTAGGATAATAGATTTTGGTCAAAAAAATGAAGCTCAACTTTAAAAAAGTTGAGCTTTTCAAAAAATATCTAATTATCAAATTGAAAGATTATTTAGAAGAATCTGATACTTCCTTCCCACAGGAATCATTTCGCCATTACACATGGTAAGTGTTTTTGAAGTAACAGCGCTGATTTTTTCCGTATTTACAATAAACGAACGATGTACTTGAACGAAATTACCATTGTCAATTTCTGAGGCAATGCTCGAAAGTGAGCCATAAATAATATGTGGCAAATTGAGCTTGGTGCTGTATAGTTTCATGTAATTGCCTAGACTTTCGATATAAAGAATATCACAAATTGGCATGTCTATATTTTGTCCGTTAAGGCGGTACGAAAATACTTTTGTATTGGTTTGAGTTTCTTTTTTAAGACTATTTCCAGAAAAATAAGTTTTGGCTTTTTCTATGGCTTTGGCAAATTTATCGGGTGAAATTGGTTTTAAAAGATAATCAATAGCATCGTTTTGATAAGCAGAAAGCGCATAATCGGAATAAGCCGTTGTTACAATTGTAAGCGGACGTTTGGGTTGAAGTTCCATTAATTCGACCCCCGAAATTACAGGCATATTAATATCAAGAAAAATAATGTCGTATTGATTTTCGTTAAGAAGTTTTATAGCTTCCATACCATTAAAAGCGCTTCCAGAATGCTCCAGTTCGTCAAATTTGGAGATGTGCGAAATCAAGGCTTTATGCGCCGGCGATTCGTCATCAATTATCAGACAGCGGTAGGTAAGTGCCATATACTCAATTTTACAATAAACATGTTTTTTTCTTTTTTACAGCTTAAAGTATGTTTTAAACCATATACTTCCAAACGTCTTTTTAGGTTTTCAATTCCGATTCCTGTACTCGAAAGCCGTGATTCTGTATCTAAACAATTGTTTCTAAGAGTAAAACATAAATTTCGGCATTGTACTTTCAAATCCAGATTAATAAATGGTTCGGCGGTTTCGGCAGAAAACTTTACCGCATTTTCGACCAAAGGCAAAAAGAACAAAGGCGGAATTTCTATTTGATCCTGCACGCCTTCAATATTTTGCGTTACAGCCAATCTTTCGTTTCTAAACGTATAATATTCAATATATTTTTTGATAAAAGTAATTTCTTCCTGCATTAAAACAAAATCTCTTTTTGAAGCCTCGATTTGATAGCGGAGCAAGTCTGAGAGATTCAATATTCGGTCTGGAACTTTTTCTGGCTCTGCTAGGGCTTCTCCGTAAAGGTTGTTCATAGCATTGAGCAAAAAGTGCGGATTCAGCTGTTGTTTTAAAAATGAGAGCTCCGATTTGAAATTCATAATATCTTTATCCGCCTGACTCATTTTTTTGCTAATAACAATATGCAGGAAATAAAAAAAACAGCCATTTATGATTAACGACACAATCTGAAGCGCTTTTAAATTTCCTAATTCCACAAGCGGAAGAAACCAGTTCATGAAGAAATAAAAACAAGTCCAATAGATGGCAAGAAGTGTAAAAAAGATTTTAAATCTCTTATGAAATAAAAAAGGGTTGATGATGCAGATATTAAAAACCGTAATCCAGACAATACAAGGGAAATATCCCATGGCAATTTTACTGAGAATATAAGACCAGCTATGTCCGTCGAGTTTTACTTCGTCGTAAATACAGGCCAAAATAACTAAATAAACAAGTGTGTTTACGATTAAGTTTCGTAGAAAAAAGTTCTGGTAGATTTTTGCAATTGTCATAGTGGCAAAAATAATATAATCGTATAGTTTGTAAGTATTTGTCAAGAAAAATTTATACCAACGCCATTCGTATAAATCATACGCCATTGGTATAAAATTGCTGTTAAAATTCGGGGTTCTCTATTATTTTTGATCTTGAGTTTCTATAATCTTATAATAAATAAAAATGTACCAGTTTAAAGAATTACAAGAAGCAGAGAGGGTTGTGGAAATTTTTAAAACAAATGTCCAGAAAGAATCCGATCGGGATTATATCATGATGGTTATGCAAAAGCAGTTTCCAGATTATAAAATTAATTTTGATTTGGAAGACTGTGATAAGATTTTAAGAGTTGAAGGTTTTGATTTGCAGTATGATAATGTTGTAAGTCGTGTGTGCAGTTTAGGTTATACTTGTATACGATTAGAATAATTCTGCATTTTTATTTCTAAAAAACAGGTGTAAATACGCTAATGTATTTATGTTTTTTGTAAGTATTTTGTGTACTATTATAATTTTAAAAATAAATCTGGAATGCTAAGTTTTATACTTTCTATTTTTCTTTTTCTTCTCGAACAGTTAGTCTGATTTAACTGTTTTTTTGAGGTATTTTTCCAATAACTTTTTATCAGCTAAAAGGTCTGTTCTTTTGCGTATTATTTTTCTAATTTTACGCCATGAAAAAAGCATTCCAACTCTTCGATTTTAGTCAGAAAGTCAATTATAAAAACGAAATTTTAGCAGGTTTAACTGTTGCAATGACTATGATTCCAGAATCGCTGTCGTTTGCTATTCTAGCTGGATTTCCTCCGCTGGTTGGTTTGTACGCCGCTTTTATTGCAGGATTAGTTACGGCTATTTTTGGCGGAAGACCCGGAATGATTTCGGGTGGAGCAGGAGCAACGGTAATTGTTTTGATTGCCTTAATGAAATTGCACGGAATTGAATATGTTTTTGCTGCCGTCGCCCTTGGTGGTGTTGTTCAAATTTGTATCGGACTTTTTAAACTTGGAAAATTTATTCGATTAGTTCCTCAGCCTGTAATGTTTGGTTTTGTAAATGGTTTGGCAGTTGTCATTTTCATGTCGCAGCTCGAACAGTTTAAAACCGTTGTCAATGGTCAGGTTTCTTGGCTTCAGGGAACGCCTCTATATATTATGCTGGGTCTGGTGGCATTAACTATTGCGATTGTTTTGGTTTTTCCGAAGATTACAAAAGCCGTTCCAGCATCTTTAGTGGCTATTATGGTTGTTTTTGCTTTGGTAATTGTTTTTAATATTGAAACCAAAACGGTAGAAGATATTGCTTCGGTTCAAGGCGGATTTCCTCCATTTCATATTCCGAATATTCCATTTTCTTTTGAAACGCTGAAAGTGATATTTCCGTATTCGGTAATTGTTGCGGCTGTTGGTTTGACTGAAGGTTTGCTTACGCTGAATTTGGTTGATGAAATTACAGGAACAAGAGGAAACAGCAATAGAGAATGTATCGCGCAAGGAAGCTCGAACATCTTAAATGGTTTTTTTTACGGAATGGGTGGCTGTCCTATGATTGCGCAGACTTTGGTAAATCTTGGAGCGGGATCTAGAGCCAGACTTGCAGGAATTATTGGCGCTTTGACTATTTTAATGATTATACTTTTTGGTGCGCCCGTAATTGGGAAATTGCCAATGGCAGCCTTAGTAGGAGTTATGATGATGGTGGCCATTACAACTTTTGAATGGGCAAGTTTCAAGATTATTAATAAAATGCCAAGACATGATATTTTTGTTGGAATTCTAGTAGCTTTAATTACAATTGTACTGCATAATCTGGCTTTGGCGGTTTTAATTGGTGTAATTATTTCGGCTTTGGTTTTTGCTTGGGAAAGTGCTAAACGAATTCGTGCAAGAAATTATATAGATGAAAACGGAGTAAAACATTACGAAATTTATGGGCCATTATTCTTTGGTTCAACTGCTGCTTTTTTAGAAAAATTTGATATTCAGAACGACCCAAATCATATTATAATAGATTTTAAGGAAAGTCGTGTTTCAGACATGTCGGCCATTGAAGCTTTGAATAATTTGACTAAAAAGTACAATCAGATAAATAAAACAGTAGAGTTGCAGCATCTAAGTGCAGACTGCAGACAATTGCTAAAAAATGCTGATGCAGTTATTAAGGTGAATGTTATTGAAGATCCTACCTACAAAGTGGTTAGTTAATTAGAAAATGTGGCAATTTGATAATTTGAAAATTTAAGAATGTGTCCATTAGATAATTAGATAATGATTTTGGAAACGTGTATCTGTAGAGACGCACTGTATTGCGTCTACACAATCTATATAAACAATCAGTTGATCATCAAATTTTCTAATTGACTAATTCTCAAATTATCTAATTAGAATAATTTGATTTTCGTAACTTTGCCAAATGAAACTGATAGAAACTTTAGAAGACTTTTATACAGTAAAAATAAAAGGAATGCCCGAGAATCTTAAAAAGGAAATCGGACATTTTAATGTTTTTAAATTGGATGATTATGTTGGAAGTACTTGCAATCCATTGCCTTATACCAGAAAAGACTTTTATAAGATAAGTTTAATCATTGGTAAAAACAAAGTGCATTATGCAGATAAGGTTGTAGCGATTGAAGATCAGGCATTATTCTTTGCAAACCCACAAATTCCGTATAGTTGGGAGCATATTGATGAAAACCAAACGGGCTTTTTCTGTATTTTTACAGATGCATTTTTTAGTCAGTTTGGAAATTTAAAAGAATATCCATTATTTCAGCCAGGCGGAAATCCTGTTGTTCCTGTTTCTGCAGCATTAGCAGAATCTCTAAAAACGGTTTATTTAAAAATGTTTGAAGAAATCAATTCTGATTATGCTTTTAAATATGATGTGCTTCGAAATCTGGTTTTTGAAATTATTCATTTAGCATTAAAAACACAAACCGTAACTGCTTCATTATATAGTAAATCGAATGCTACAATTCGAGTTTCTTCTTTGTTTTTAGAATTATTAGAAAGGCAATTTCCTGTAGAATCCATTTCACAGCAAATTAATTTTCGTTCGCCGTCAGAATATGCCAATCAGTTAAATGTACATGTGAATCATTTAAATAAAGCGTTAAAAGAAACAACAGGAAAAACAACTTCTCAGATCATTTCGGAGAGAATTGTTCAGGAAGCCATGATTCTTTTAAAACAAACCAATTGGAATATTAATGAAATTGCTTGGTGTTTAGGTTTTGAAGAATTGTCCCATTTTATTAATTTCTTCAAAAAAAATGTTCAGGTTTCTCCTAAAAATTATCGATTAGCAGAAATTGATTGATTTTTGCAACTTCTTACTTGATTACTTTAATTTTTAAGAAGCCCTTTGCCAATACCTTTGTCCTGTAATTATAAACGTAAAAATTTAAAATCATGGGAAATAACAAAGTTTGGTTTATTACAGGCGCTTCAAAAGGACTTGGATTAGAGTTAGCTAAAAAATTATTAGCAGAGGGTTTTAAAGTGGCTGCAACGTCAAGAAATGAAGCTTCTTTAAGTGCTGTATTAGGAAAAGCATCAGAGAATTTTCTTCCTCTTGAGATGGATTTAGTGGATGAAAAAAGTGTAAAAACAGCAATTGATAGAGCCGTAAATCATTTTAAAACAATCGATGTTTTAGTCAACAATGCTGGTTACGGATTGTTAGGAGCTTTAGAAGAATTAACAGATGCGGAAGCTAGAAAAAACTACGAAGTAAATGTTTTCGGATTATTAAATGTGATTAGAAATGCAATGCCTATTCTTCGAGCCAATCAATCGGGTCATATTTTTAATATTTCTTCTGTGGGAGGATATTATGGAGAATTTCCGGGTTGGGGAATTTACTGCTCGACTAAGTTTGCTGTTGCAGGCCTAACTGAATCTTTAGCAGCAGAAATTAAGCCTTTTGGGGTTCATGCTACAATTGTCTATCCAGGTTATTTTAGAACCGATTTCTTAAAAGACAGCTCGCTTTTAGTGCCAGAAAATCCAATTGCCGAGTATAAAGAAGTGAGACAATCTGAAAGTGCTCATAAAGACGATATCAATGAAAATCAGCCAGGTGATCCGGTTAAATTGGCTGAAGCTTTAATTAAAGTAAGTCAGGGCCAAAATCCGCCTTTGCATTTATTTTTAGGTGAAGATGCTTTTAATATGGCAAACCAAAAAATAGCAAGTGTTCAGAAAGAATTAGAAGGATGGAAATCGGTTTCGGTTTCGACTGGTTTTTAATGGGTAATTTGATAATGTGTCAATTTGATAATTTGTCAATTAGAAAATGATTTGACATCATGTATGTCTGTAGAGACGCACCGCAGTGCGTCTCACGCAACGTAACCACAATGATTGATATGCATAGCCTAGACGCACTGCGGTGCGTCTCTATAGGTA
>RCUK01002135.1_pt1 | contig 11112 bp, 10 predicted proteins | sample 2166381 | NCBI WGS metagenome assembly RCUK01 (sample SAMN09932809, study PRJNA488358) | compost metagenome | isolation source: compost soil in an enriched community | place: Germany: Experimental Botanical Garden
CGACCGGCGAGACCCTGAACGCCATGGCCAAGGCCGTGATCGCCCGTTTCGACGGGGTCATTCCGATTGAGCACATCTATGCCCTGGTCCGCTCTTCCAAGCAGATGGAGCGCGTGCTGGAGGAGGTGGGCGGAGCGCCCGGCGTGGTGCTGCACACCCTGGTCGACCGCGAGTTGCGCGAACAGCTGGAGGAAGGCTGTCGTCGGTTGAAGACGCCGCAGATCGGGGCGCTGGATCCTCTGGTCGGCGCCCTGTCCGGCTATCTGGGGACCAATATCTCGACCCGCGTCGGGGCCCAGCACGCGCTGGACCACGGCTATTTCAACCGTATCGGCGCCCTGGACTTCGCCATCGCCCACGACGACGGCCAGGGCACGCTGGAGCAGCTGGAGCACGCCGACGTGGTGCTGTGCGGCGTCAGCCGGACCTCCAAGACCCCGACCTGCATCTATCTGGCCAACCGCGGCATCCGCGCCGCCAACGTGCCCCTGGTGCCGGGTCAGGAAGACGGCGAACGGCTGACCCAGTTGAAGAACCCCCTGGTTGTCGGCTTGACGGTGTCGCCGGATCGCCTGGTGCAGATCCGCCGCAACCGGCTGGAGGGACTGAACGCCGCGCGGGCCTCCGACTATGTCGACCACGATGCGGTGCGGGACGAGACGGTCAAGGCGCGCCGGGCCTTCGAGCGGCGCGGCTGGCCGACCATCGACGTGACCCGCCGCTCGGTCGAAGAGACCGCGGCCGCCATCATCAACCTGTTGAGCGAGCGGCGCAGCCGCCGCCAGGACACCCCCGGAGCCCCCTCGTGACGACGACTGACGGCGAACGCCTGATCCTGGCCTCCAAGAGCGCGGCGCGGCGCGCGATCCTGACCGACGCAGGCGTGCCCTTTACGGTCCAGGTCGCCGACGTGGACGAAGACGCGCTGAAGACGCCGGGCGTCGATCCGGTCGAACTGGCGGTCGAGTTGGCGCGGGCCAAGGCCCTGGCCGTGTCGCGTCACGACGCCGAGGCCTGGGTCCTGGGCGCCGACCAGACCCTGGCCTTCGACGGCGGCCTGGTCTCCAAGGCGCCGACGCTGGCGGCGGCGCGCGAACGCCTGATCGCCATGCGCGGGCAGACGCATCAGCTGCACTCCGGCGCCGCCCTGGCCCGCAACGGCCAGGTGGTCTGGTCGGGCGTGGGCACGGTCGAGATGAAGATGCGCGACTTCTCCGACGCCTTCCTCGACGCCTATCTGGCTACTGAGGGCGAGGCGCTTCTGGCCTGCGTCGGCTCCTATCGGCTGGAAGGCCTGGGCTCGCAGCTGTTCGAGGCGGTCGAGGGCGACTACTTCACCGTTCTGGGCCTGCCGCTGTGGCCGGTTCTGGCCGAACTGCGCCGGGCGGGAGTGATCCTGTCGTGAGCCCCTCCCCTTCCCCTTCTTCTGGTCGCAACCGCATCACCGGCGCCGCTCTGCTGGCGGGCATCGCCGGCCAGCCGGTGGCTCATTCGCTCAGCCCCGTCATCCACAACGCCTGGCTGGAGGCCGGGAACATCGACGGCGCCTATATGCCGTTCGCGCCCAGGGACGCCGCCGGCTTCGACGCCCTGGTCGCCGCCGGTCGCGCCGGTCTGGTGCAGGGATTGAACGTCACCGCCCCCTTCAAGGAACAGGCCTTCGCCCTGGCCGACGAGGCCAGCAAGGCCGCCCAGGCCACCGGCTCGGCCAACATCCTGGTGTTTCAGGACGGCCGCGTCCTCGCCGACAGCTCCGACGGCGTCGGCGTCCTTTACGCTCTGGCCGAACAGGCGCCGGACCTGCAGCTGAAGGGCGCTGTTGTGGTCATGCTGGGCGCTGGCGGCGCCGCCAGAGCGGGCGCGGGCGCCCTGATCGAGGCCGGGGCGCAGATCCGTATTCTCAATCGGTCGCGCGACCGGGCCGAGGCCTTGGCCGCCGACCTGGGACCTTCGGTCAGCGTCGCCGATGAGGCGGCGCTGAGCGAGGCCGATCTGGTCATCAACGCGCTGAGCGTTCCGCCGGCCATCGACCTGTCGGCGCTGAAGCCGACCGCCGTGGTCATGGACATGACCTACAAGCCCGTCGTCACCCCCTTCCTCGCGGCGGCGCGGGCGCGCGGCCTGACGACCGTGGACGGCCTGGCCATGCTGATCGGCCAGGCGGCGCCTTCGTTCACCGCCCTGTTCCGTCGTCCGCCCCCGCCGCTGGACCTGCGCGCCCTGCTGTTGGCCCATCTGGGAGAGGCGGCGTGATCCTCCTCGGCCTGACCGGCTCGATCGGCATGGGCAAGTCGACGACGGGGCGGATGTTCGCCGACGAAGGCGCCCTGCTGTGGGACGCCGACGCCGCCGTGCATCGCCTCTATGCGCGCGGCGGGGCGGCGGTCGGACCGCTGGGCGAGGCCTTTCCCGGCGTGATCGTCGACGGCGCGGTGGATCGCGCGCGGCTGGCCGAGATGCTGGGCCGCGACGAAGGCGCCTTCAAGCGTCTGGAAGCCATCGTTCATCCTCTGGTGGCGCAGGACCGGGCGCAGGATCTGGCGGCGGCGCGGGCCGAAGGCGTCCGTCTGGCCGTGCTGGACATCCCCCTGCTGTTCGAAACCGGCGGTGATGCCTTCGTGGACGCCGTGGTCGTGGTCACTGCCGATCCCGAGGTCCAGGCGGCGCGGGTTCTGGCCCGGCCGGGCATGACCCGGGAACGCCTTGAGGCCATCCTGGCCCGCCAGACGCCGGACGTCGAAAAGCGCCGCCGCGCCGACTTTCTGGTCGATACGGGTCGTGGATTGGACGCCGCTCGCGCTCAGGTGGCCCAAATCGTGGGGACAGTTCTCGATCCCGCGTGGACGCCGCCGCGCCGGGGCTGAGCCGCCTCTTCCGTTGCGGCGCGGCTTGTCCCATTAAAGGGGCATGGCCCGCGAAATCGTTCTCGACACTGAAACCACTGGGTTCGATCCCAAGACGGGCGACCGTCTGATCGAGGTCGGCTGCATCGAGATCTACGACCTGCTGCCCACGGGTCGGACCTTTCACCGCCTGGTCAATCCCGAGCGGCTGATCCCGCCGGACGCGATCCGGGTCCACGGCATCACCGACGACCACGTCAAGGGCGCGCCCAAGTTCCATGAGATCGCCGCCGACCTGCTGGAGTTCGTCGGCGACGCGCCCCTGATCGCGCACAACGCCAACTTCGACCGCAACTTCATCGATTTTGAATACAGCCGCATCGGCCAGAAGCCGCCGCCTCAAGAGCGCTGGATCGACACGCTGCAGCTGGCGCAGAAGCGGTTTCCGGGCATGCCCAACTCGCTGGACGCCCTGTGCAAGCGCTTCAAGATCTCGCTGGTCGACCGCACCCTGCACGGCGCCCTGATCGACTCCCGCCTGCTGGCCGAGGTCTATCTGGAGCTGCGCGGCGGCAAGGAACGGGCGCTGGACCTGACCACGGCGCGCAGCCCGCAGGCCGTGGCGGCGGCCGCCTCGGTCAGCCACGGCGCGCGGCCCAACCCCCTGCCCTTCCGCTCGACCGAGGCGGAACAGGCGGCGCATCTGGCCTTCCTGAAATCGACGCTGAAGGACCACAGCCTGTGGGCCGGCTATGGCGTAACCGTCGAGGTTGAAGCCAAGGACGAGGCGGCGGCCTAGACCGCCGGATCCATCAGGATGTAGGTCCCGGGCCTGGCCTGAAAGGCGTCGATCTGCGGGACCAGGCGGCGGAAATGCTCGCTGGCGCAGTGGGCGTCCAGCGCGGCCTGATCGGGCCATTCCTCGATGAAGATGAAGTGGCCGGGCTGGCGCTGATCCGTGAACAGATCATAGGCGTGGCACAGCGGCTCCTCACGCGTCAGCCGCACCAGTTCGCGATAGAGCGGCATCACGGTCTCGACGTGCTCGGGCTTGATGAAGTCCTCGGCGATGACCTTCAGCATTACGGCCCCCTTTCCGCATGAAAAAGGGGCGCCCGACGGACGCCCCTTCAATCTTCCGCTCAAGCAGCGAGGCGCCGCGCGCCTCGCGTTAGCGGTCTTTCTTGAATCAAGCCTGACCGGTTTCGGCCGGGCCGCTGGCGATCTGCTGCTGGCGGGCGACGTAGATGGCGGCGAAGTCGATCGGGTCGACCATGAAGGGCGGGTAGAAGCCGCCGTCCGAGGTGGCCTGGGCGATGATCTGGCGCGCGAAGGGGAAGAGGTAGCGCGGGCACTCGATCAGCAGCAGGGGCTCGATGTCCTGGGGCGAGACGCCGCTCAGGGCGAACAGGCCGCCGTAGACGAGTTCCACGTGAAACACTGCATTCTTGTCGTCGCCGGTCGCCTTGACCGACAGCTTCAGGTCGACTTCGAACAGGCCGTCGGGACGACCGGCGGCGTTCATTTCCACGCCCATGTCGATGGCGGGCTTGCCCTCGATGCGCAGGCTTTCCGGCGCGCGCGGGTTCTCGAAGGACAGGTCGCGGACGTATTGCGCCATGATGCGGAAGCCGGGACCGGCGGGCTGGCCCTGCGTCGGCTCGGTCTGGCCGTTGGCGGCGGTGTCGGCGGGGGCGGTGGCGTCGGTCATGAAAAGATAAGCCGTCAGTCTGAAATCGAGGGACGCCGGACCGCTCCGGGCCCGGGATGAAGGGTCCGCGACTACCACGGCGAGGCTATTGGCCGCAACGGCGAGACCCGCGTTCTGAACCGCCCTCGCCTTGCGCCCGGCGGGAACGCCCCCTAATCCTCAGGGCGACAGAGATGCGCGCCCGTCGATCCTCCTTGGGTGCGCGCCAATCAGGTGAAGCCCGTGCCCGTCCAATTCCAGATCGTCATGTTCGCCATCGTCGCCGCGGTGCTGCTGTTCATGCTCTACAACGTGCTGGGCAAGAAGGTGGGGCGTCAGCCTCAGGAAGACGCCCGCCTGCCCCAGGCCGTCGTAGTCGGCGGCCAGACTCCGGCCCCCGCCACGCCGGGCATGGACGCCGCCACCGCCGCCGCCGTCGCGGGTTTGAAAGCACGCGATCCCGCCTTTGATCCCGCCCGCTTCATTGAAGGCGCGCGTCAGGCCTATGAGACCATCGTGCGCGGCTACGCCTCGGGCGACCGCGAGGCCCTGCGGCCCCTGCTGACTCCCTCGGTCATGACCTCGTTTGAGGCGGGCATCGCCGCCCGCGAGGCGCGCGGCGAGCGCGAGCAGGCCGAGTTCCTGCATCCGCCTCGCGCCGACCTGGAGCTGGCCACGGTCCGCGACGACCGCGCCGTCGCCAAGGTCCGCTTCCTGGCCGAGATGCGCAGCACCGTCACCCCCGCTGAGGGCGAGGCCGTGACTGACGAGCGCCGCACCGCCGAACTGTGGACCTTTGAGCGCGCCCTGGGCGCCGCCGATCCCAACTGGGCCCTGGCCCGCGTCGAGCCGGCCAGCGCCTGATGCGCGCCGTCGCCCAGCCGCCCGCCCTGCCGTTCGACCGGTCGGGCGCGGCCCGCTTGGGCGTGAACAGGCTCGGCGTCCTGTCGCTGCTGCTGTTCGCGGCGGCCTGCGCCTCGACCCCGCCGGTCGTTCCGCCGGTGACGCCCGGACCGGGTCCGGTTTCGCCGCCGAGCCCGGTCGAGGGTCTGAGCCTGACGGCCCTGCCTGGCTGGGCCGAGGAAGACCACCTGGCCGCCTTTAACGCCTATGTCGCTGGCTGCGTCCGCGCCCGGGGCGGGGCGGCTGAGGCCGTTTGCGCCCGGGCCCGCGATCTGGCCGCGCGACGGGCCAGCCCCAGCGACGCCCGCGCCTTCCTTGAAATGAATTTCGTGGCGACCGAGGCCCGCACCGACGACGGCCGCGCCGGCCTGCTGACCGCCTATTTCGCGCCCGAGTATGCGGCGCGCCGGACGCCGGACGCCGAGTTCGACGCCCCGGTCCTCAGCCGCCCGGCCAACCTGTCCGAGGTCGGCGACCGCGCCGCCATCGAGGCGGGATCGGCCCAGTCGTCGGCTCTCGCCTGGATGCGGGCCGAGGACCTCTTCTTCCTGCAGATCCAGGGCTCGGGGACCCTGACCTTCCCGGACGGGGCCCGGCTGCGCGCCGCCTACGCCGCCGACAATGGCGCCAAGTTCGTCGGCATCGCCCGGCCCATGGCCGAGCGCGGCCTGCTGCCCCAGAACGGCACCTCGGGCGACGCCATTCGCGCCTGGCTGTCGGCCCATCGCGGGGCCGAGGCGCGCGAGGTCATGGCCCTGAACCCGCGCTACATCTTCTTCAGCGTCAGTCCCGACGACGGCAATGAGGCGACCGGCGCCGCCGGCGTCCCCCTGCCCGCCCGGCGGTCCGTGGCCGTGGACCCGTCGCGCTGGACCTATGGCGATGCCGTCTGGATCGAGGCCGACGGCGGCAATCTCATCGGCGCCCGCGCCAGCTATCGCGGCCTGGTCATGGCGCTCGACACCGGCTCGGCCATCCGCGGCCCCGTCCGCGCCGACCTCTACATCGGCCGCGGCGATGCGGCGGGCGCCGAAGCCGGGGCCGTGCGCCACCCGCTCAGGATGTGGCGGCTGGTCCCGAGGGGCTGAGGCGAGACGGCAGCGAACGCCCGATTACGGACAATCGGCTTGGGCCTAATATCACCTATGAATAGATTTTCCCGGATCGTCGCAGCAGGACTTCTAGCAAGCGTGCTCGGGCTGTCTGCCTGTGATCCTGGCTTGGATAGCACGCAGATTATGGCTCGGGTGGTATCCCCCAACGGCAAGCGCGATGCGGTCCACGCAAGGGACTTGGGCGGCAGTGCGACTGTTGCATCCCATGATGAGGTGTTTGTTGTGGACCAGGGTGCTTCGCTACGGATGAGCGCGCGAGTTGCTACGCTAGAGAGAGTTTGTCGTCTCGACGTGCGTTGGTTGGACGATGATCTAGTCGAAATCACCTATTTTGCGCGACGAGCGATAGAGGACCGCAGAGTGTCCAGATCGGCTTCCGTTGGCGTTCGCTATCGGTGGCTGGGGCAAGACGCTGCGAACGGTTGCTAACCACCCGTAGTCGACATTGGACGCTTCCGTTTACGGGCAACTCCCTGCCTCACCGCTTGCGCGGCTGATTGGTTCAGCACTTCGACCGTTCTGCCGTCATTCCGGGGCGCGCAGCGAGCCCGGAACCCAGGCGGTCAGGACTTCTCCGCCCTCGCCATGGGTTTCCGCGCCTGGGCCCCGGATCGTCCCTTCGGGCCGTCCGGGGTGACGGAGGTTGGCGGACCGGACGCTGGTCGCATCCCATCAGTTCCGACCTGCCCCTATCGGCGCTTCAGGCTGCCCAGGACGCCGCGCAGCAGTTCGCGGGTGATGGTCGAGCCGGCGGTGCGCAGGACGGACTTGGTCAGGGCCTCCATCGGGGTCTGACGGGACGAGGCGCGAGCGCGAGGCGCGGCGCGCTCGCGCGTCGGAGCGGGGGCTGAACGCGCCGCCTTCTCCGCCGCCTTGGCCTCGGCGGCGGCGCTGGCGGTTTCGGCCTCGATGCGCTCGGCCTGGGCGCGGCGGGCGTTCAGGACCTCTTCGGCCGACTCGCGGTTGACGGCGGTGTCATAGGTCCCGCGCACCGGGCTGGCGGCCATGACGGCGGCGCGTTCGGCGTCGGTGGCGGGGCCGAGGCGCGAGTCCGGCGGACGGATCTTGGTCTGGGCCACCACGGTCGGGGCGCCCTTGTCGTCCAGGGTCGAGACCAGGGCCTCGCCCACCCCCAGCCCCTGAATGGCCTCGGCGGTGTCGAAGGCGGGATTGGTGCGGAAGCTCTGGGCCGCGGCGCGCAGGCCCTTCTGTTCGGCGGGGGTATAGGCGCGCAGGGCGTGCTGCACCCGGTTGCCCAGCTGGGCCAGGACGGTGTCCGGGATGTCGGCCGGGTTCTGGGTGACGAAATAGACCCCGACCCCCTTGGAGCGGATCAGGCGCACCACCTGCTCCACCTTTTCCAGCAGGCCCTTGGGCGCGTCGTTGAACAGCAGGTGGGCCTCGTCGAAGAAGAAGACCAGGCGCGGCTTCTCCGGGTCGCCGATCTCGGGCAGTTGCTCGAACAGCTCCGACAGCAGCCACAGCAGGAAGGCGGCGTACAGGCGCGGGCTGTTCATCAGCCGCGTGGAATCCAGCACGTTGACCTGACCCCGCCCGTCCAGCGAGGTGCGCATCATGTCCTCCAGCCGCAGGGCCGGCTCGCCGAAGAAGGCCTTGCCCCCCTGTTGCTCCAGTTGCAGCAGGGCGCGCTGGATGGCGGCGATGGAGGTGGGCGAGACGTTGCCGACCTCGCGGCCGATGGTCTGGGCGTTCTCGCCGACATAGGCCAGCAGGGCGCGCAGGTCCTCGAGGTCCAGCAGCAGCAGGCCCTCCTTGTCGGCGACGTGGAAGGCGACGGTCAGCACGCCTTCCTGCACGTCGTTCAGCTCCAGCATCCGGGCCATCAGCACCGGGCCGATATCGGTCACGGTGGCGCGGATCGGGTGGCCCTTCTGGCCGTACAGGTCCCAGAAGACCACGGGCGCCGCCTTGCCGTTCAGGCTCAGGCCCATGCCCCCGGCCCGTTCGGCGAACTTGGTGACGTCGCCCGCCTGACTGATGCCGGACAGGTCGCCCTTCACGTCGGCGCAGAAGACCGGGACGCCTGCGTCGGAGAAGCCCTGGGCCATGATCTGCAGGGTCACCGTCTTGCCGGTGCCGGTGGCGCCGGCGACCACGCCGTGGCGGTTGGCGCGCTTGAACAGCAGGTTTTCAGCGGCGCCCTCGAAGGACTGGCCGAGGAAGAGGGCGGCGGGATTGTCGGTCATTCGGGGCGGTCTCCTGCGTCTGGGCGCATGGTTATCCGACCGGGCGGGGGCCGCAAGGCGGAACCGTGCGGCTTTACAGCGATTGACGCTGTCCCCGACGCCCATGACAGTCCCGCTCATGAAACTGCCCCTCACGGTTCCGACCTCCTCGGTCGCGCGCAACGCCCTGGTTCTGATCGCCGTCGTGGCGGCAGGCGCGGCGCTCTACTGGCTGCGGGACATCCTGACCCCCCTGGCCATGGCCATCTTCCTGATGATCATGATCGACGGGGTGAAGCGCTCCATCGAGCATCGCACGCCGGTGCCGTCGCGCTTCGCCGGCGCGGCCGCCCTGATCGTGGTGGTGATCGGCTTCCTGCTGTCGATCTGGATCATCGTCGACGGGGCGGCGGGCTTCTTCACCGACGCCTCGGGGGTGTCCGCCAGCATCGGCCCGCGTCTGGACCACATCATCGCCGACGTCAGCGGTCTGGTCGGGGTCAAGGATCCCCCGACCCTGCAGGACCTGATCGCCGGGATCGACCTGCGCGGCTGGCTGACCAGCGCCGCCTTCCAGGCGCAAGGGGTGGCCTCGGGCGCCTTCTTTGTCATGGTCTATCTGGGCTTCCTGCTGGCATCGCAGGCGGGGTTCCGCAAAAAACTGGTGGCCATGTTCCCCGACCGCGCCGCCCGCAACGAGGCGCTGGAGGTGTTCAACCGGGTGCGCGGCGGGGTCGAGGGCTATCTGTGGGTCCAGGCCGTCACCGGCGCCATGATCTGTTTCGTGGCCTGGCTCCTGATGCGTGCTGTGGGGCTGCAGAACGCCGAGTTCTGGACCTTCGTCATCTTCATCGTCGGCTTCATCCCGGTGCTGGGCGGCGCCATCGCCGGCTGCGCCCCGCCCCTGTTCGCCCTGGTCCAGTTCGAGAGCTACTGGCCGGCCCTGATCCTGCTGGTCGGATTGCAGGCCCTGCTGTTCGTCGTCGGCAACATGATCCAGCCCCGCATGCAGGGCGACAATCAGAACATCGATCCGGTGGTGGTGCTTCTGGCCCTGGCCCTGTGGGGCAAGATGTGGGGCGTGCCCGGCATGTTCCTGTCGACGCCGCTGGCCGTCATGGCCATGGCCATCCTGGCCGAGTTCAAGGGCTCGCGCTGGATGGCGGTCCTGCTGTCCGGCGATGGCGAGCCCTATGCGCCTCGCAAGGCGGAGGCGCGGGAGGACGGCGCTGAGAACGGTTGGTTCAAGCGTCTGTGGGGGCGCGGCAAGGCGCCGCATGAAAAAGGGACAAAAGAAGACTGATCCTGCCCTTGATCCGCCATATCTGGCGACTATCTCTCCCATCAGACGACGCGGCCTCCCTCCCCCCTCCGGCCGCGAAGTCCAGAGGACCGGCGCTCCCTCCCCCTCCTGCGCCGGACCCCAAGCAGGCCGTCGAGCGTTTTACGCTCGGCGGCCTTGTTCTTTTCAGCCCCAGCTTTTGCTCTTGGCCCTCGTCAGATCAGGGCCGAATTGGGGCGGTTGTTGTCGTGATTACGGTTTCAACGACTAGAATTTGCCCAACTGTGGGCCCCTCGCGCAACATGGTGCGCTGCACACTGAAATTCAGGGTCTGAGCCGCCTCGGACGGCCTAGCCAGTTTCGCCAGCGGCGCTAAGGTGCGGCGGTTAAATCCCTGCGGCCGCCGGCCGTGCTGTCCGAGACCTCACCATGTCCGCCGCTTCGCGCACTGTTTCCGCCACGCCAGCCACCCTGGAGGCGCTGGAGGCGGCCTATGCGCGCATTGTCGACGGCCCGCCGGGCGCTGCCGAAAAGTCCTTCCTGGCCCAGGCCTTCGACGACTACGCCGCCGACGAGACGCCGGAACTGGGCGGCGACGATCTGGCCGCCCTGCTGGCTCTGGTCTGGCGTTCGGCCAAGACGCGTCAGGCCGGCGAGCCCGCCCGCGTCACGGTCGGATCCCTGGTCGGCGCCGACGGCGCCCCGACCGGCTATGACAGCGTCCTGATCCTGCAGGACGACGCCCCCTTCCTGGTCGACAGCGTGCTGGGCGAGCTGGCCGAGGCCGGCGTCACCGTGCGCGCCCTGTTCCACCCCATCGCCGAGATCGAGACCGGTCGTCGCGACTCGCTGATCATCGTCGTCATCGATCCCCTGCCCCAGGAGCGCCGCGACGTTCTGGGCGAAGGTCTGGCCCAGGCCATGGCCGACGTGCGCGCCGCCGTGACCGATCACGCCGCCATGGTCCAGTCGATGCGCGACGCGGTCGAGCAGCTGGAGGCCGCGCCCCCCGCCGCCGTCGATTCCGCCGTGCTGGAAGAGAACATCGCCTTCCTGCGCTGGGCCAAGAGCGACCACTTCGTCTTCCTCGGCG
>RCUK01002136.1_pt1 | contig 11107 bp, 9 predicted proteins | sample 2166381 | NCBI WGS metagenome assembly RCUK01 (sample SAMN09932809, study PRJNA488358) | compost metagenome | isolation source: compost soil in an enriched community | place: Germany: Experimental Botanical Garden
GCAGCCATGCCATCAGCGGCACGGTCGCCAGCGGCGAGACGATGGCGATGAAGAGGATCAGGGTGGACGCAGCCTGGGGATAGGGCGCCAGCAAGGTCTCGGCAATGACCACGTACGACAGGCATAGCAGCGCCGTGGGCAGGTGAGGAAGACGGTGACGGATGGAGAGCATATAGCCGATGGACATGCCGGCCATGAGCGGCATGATGCCCGAGAGCTTGCGGTGCAGGCTGGCCAGCAGCGTTGCGATGCCGTCGGGCAGGCCCAGTTGCCGGGCACAGACGGACAAGAGCAGGAACAATGCCGACACCAGCAGACAGGGCATGGTCCACAGCAGACCCTCGCGGATGGCGCGCAGGGCATTGGCGCTTGCCAGAGCGGCCAGCCGATCTTTTGGGTATAGCGGGAAGATCGATTTCGGCATGGCCGTCGCTTTCCCGGTGGACCTGAGCGATGACGCTCCGTCGCCGGGTGGTGTAAAAATCCGTTGCCGCATCCTAGCGCCTGTATTCATCCTTTAGCAATCCGAATGCGGAGGCCTAGGGATTCCCCTCTGTCAAGAAATGAAAAACGGACGCATCGTGTCAGGACAACGGCGGCGGGACGCTATACGATCAGCCGGGAAGCCGCCCATTCGCGGATGGCGCTCTCTTACGCATAAGCTTCACCAAGAAGGAGACATGGATGTCTCAGTTGGATTGGACGCCGGGCGATACCGTCCCGGATCGTCAGGGCTATTACGAAACGCGGCTGGACACGGGCTACACCGCGATTTCGCTTTACAGCGTATTGGGATGGATGCCGCTGAAGACGCCGGGCAACATGGTGAGCTGGCGAGCCTTGCCGCCGGCCGCCGAGAAGGAAGAGGCGGAGCGGCACCTGCAGGAAATCAGGGCCGCGCAAAGCCACGTTCCGATGGATTACTAGGGTCTTGGGCAGGGGCGCGCGGGCGCCGTGCCGGTTGGTAGTTGCGATAATGAGAATTATTTGTAAAATCCGCAGCTTCGCCATCCCCGTTTCCCGATTGGTTCATGCCCCGCCCTTCCTCGCCCCGCACCGGTTGGCTCGCCTACTATGACGAGCTGGTGGGCGTATGGAGCCGGCGCACCGGCAACCGGCACGATGCCGAGGACGCGGCGCACGACGCCATTGAAGGCCTGCTGAAGGCCGACGCCAGCGTTGCGCTGAAGGCGCGCAGCTACCTGTTCCAGGCCGCCGGGCATCGGCTGATCGATCGCTGGCGCAGGCAGGACCGCGTGGAGCATGTGCCGCTGGATGAGCTGGACGATGCCGACCAGCCCGCGCTGCTCGATCCGGAATCCCCGGTACGCGCGGCGCGCCTGGCGGACGACCTGGCGAAAGTCCTGGCGGAATTGCCGCCCAAATGCCGGGAGGCCTTTGTGCTCAACCGCATCGAAGGCTGGACCCAGGCCGAGGTGGCGACTCACATGGGCTTGTCCAAGAATATGATCGAACGCTATGTCATGCGGGCAATCGAATTTGTGCGCGACCGCATGCATGAACACAATCGATGACGATGCCTTTTTTCAATGACCGCGATGATGCAAGCGATCCCGCCACTGCGGCGGGCTGGTTTGCGCGCTGGCACTCCGGCGACCTGACGCGCCGCCAGCGGCGCGCATTCGCCCGATGGCGGCGCGACCACCCCGAGGACGCGCGCGAATTCGATCGCATGCAGCAACTGGGCAAAGCCGCGGCCGATCTGCCGCGGGACCAGGTGCGGGCGCTGCTGGGCGGATCCATTCCCGAGCGTCCCCGGCGTTCGCGCCAGTTGCCGCTGCGCATCGCGTTCGCCTGTGCCGCATTGGCGGCGGCCGCCGCCGTCGCCTGGTGGAGCCTGCCGGCCGAAATGCCTTCGTATGCGGTGGCGGTGAGCGCCGAGCGCGGCGAGCGCCGGCAGGTCACGTTGCCCGATGGCTCCGTGCTGGAGATCAACGGTGGCACCCGCGCCGAAGTGAAGCTCTACGACGAGCGCCGGGAAGTAGCGCTGGACAGCGGCGAAATCCTCTTTACCGTCAGCGCGGACCCGTCGCGGCCCTTCATCGTGCGCGCCGGCGGTGGCGTGGTGCGGGTGACGGGCACCGTCTTCAATGTGCGGCGCGATGCGGACCAGGTGGCGGTGCTGGTGGCATCCGGCACGGTGGAAGTGACCGGCGGCCATTGGTGGAACCTGGGCCGTGCCGTGCTGCGCCCCGGGCACGGCATCCGCGTGCCGGGCAGCGGGGCGATCGGTGTGCCGGCTCCCGCCGATGTCGAGAGCGCCATTGCGTGGCGGGAAGGGCGGGTGGTGTTCAAGAACGCGCCGCTGACCGAAGTCGTGCAAGAAATGAACCGCTATCTGTCCACGCCCTTGCGGCTGGCGGATGACCGGGCGGGGCGCCTGCGGGTGTCGGCCTCGTTCAGCCTGGACCGCCCCGAGGCTCTGGTCGACGCCTTGCCCTCCGTGGCGCCGGTTCGGCTGACTCCGCGCCCGGGCGGACCCACCGATATCAACGCCAGATAGGCCAGGGCACGGTACCGTTACAAAATAAATGAGAATGGGATTCAGGTATATCCGCGGCTGATTCGTTCTACGAAGGAAGGCGCCAGGGCGCCGCGTTTCCATCCGGGAAACGTCTCTCATCGTCGAACTGAACCAGCAGGTACTTGTGACTATTCCAGCAGCCAGGCATTTCCCCGCGACCGCGCGACTCGCGTGCGCATCCCCCCGTTTCTTGCTGTCTTCCCTGATGCTGGCGTTGAGCCTGTCGATGGCCGGCGCGCCGGGCAGCGCGCGCGCCCAGGCGGCCGCGGTGTCGATCGATATCGCGGCGCAGTCCCTGGGCGACGCCCTGATGCAATGGGCGGCCCAGACCAAGGTGCGCGTCTTTTACGCGCCCGATGTGGTGGCCGGCCTGAGCACGCGCGGCCTGCGGGGCAGCCTGGCCCCGGAGGAGGCGCTGCGCAGCCTGCTGCAGGGCACGGGCGTGACGTATCGCTGGCAAGGCGACAGCATCATCCTGTCGCGCGATGGCGGCGTGGCCAACCTGGCGCCCGTGACGGTGCTGGGCAATACGGACCCGGCCGTGACCGAAGGCACGGGGTCCTATACGACGCCGGCCTCGTCCGCCGCCACCGGGCTGACCTTGTCGCTGCGGGAAACGCCCCAGTCCGTCAGCGTGGTGACGCGCCAGCGCATTGACGACCAGAACCTGCGCTCGCTGGACGAGGTGATGGGCAACGTGGTGGGCGTGCAGGTGGTCAGCGAGGACACCGACCGCACGGACTTCTGGTCGCGCGGCTTCTACATCGACAGCCTGCAGTACGACGGAGTGCCGACCACGATCGGCCTGTCCATGTACGGCGAATCCGACAACGATTCGTTCATCTACGACCGCATTGAAGTGGTGCGCGGGGCCACGGGCCTGATGACGGGCGCGGGCAATCCGGGCGCGTCCATCAACCTGGTGCGCAAGCATGCCAACAGCCGGGAATTCACCGGCTCGGTGAGCGCCGGCGCGGGCTCGTGGAACCAGTATCGCGGCACGGTGGACATGACCACTCCGCTGAATCAGGAAGGCACGGTGCGCGCCCGCATGGTGGCGCTGTACCAGGGCCGCGATTCCTACATCGACCTCTACCATGCCAACAAGAAAGTGTTCTATGGCGTGATCGACGCGGACCTGACGCCGTCCACCCGGCTGAGCGTGGGCGCGGACTACCAGGACAAGCGCCCGCGCGGCTCCACCTGGGGCAGTCTGCCCGTGGTGTTCAGCGACGGTACGCCGACCAACTGGCGGCGTTCCAAGACCACGGCCGCGGACTGGACCTACTGGCACACGACCAACCAGACCATGTTCGCCACGCTGGAACACCGCTTCGACAATGACTGGGAGGTCAAGGCCGACTGGTCGCAGCGCAAGAGCAAGTACGACGCGAAGCTGCTGTACCTGTACGGTGACCTGGACCGCGAGACGGGCACGGGCCTGGGGGCGCTGCCGGGCTACTGGAATTCCTATGCCCAGCAAACCTCGCTGGACCTGCAGGCGAAGGGGCCGTTCAGCCTGCTCGGACGCAAGCACGAACTGGTGGCGGGCGCGATGCGCAGCCGATATGGCGAGGACTTCTACCGCTACGGCTTTGACCGCGACACGCTGGCCGACACCGGCAATTTCTATCAGTGGGACGGCTCGTTCCCGCAGCCGGCCTGGACCGAATCCACCCTGCGCGGCACGGTGACGCACCAGCGCGGCGTCTATGCCGCGGTCCGCTGGTCTCTGGCGGACAACCTGACCGCCATCACGGGCGGCCGCTACGCCACCTGGGAATCCAAGTCGTCCGAGCGGGACCAGGAGGATTCCCAGTTCATCCCCTATGCCGGCCTGGTCTATGACCTGAACGACACCTACTCGGCCTACGCCAGCTACACCAGCATCTTCCAGCCGCAGGACAATCGCGACAGCAGCGGCAATTACCTGGATCCGGTCCAGGGCCAGAATTATGAGATCGGGATCAAGGGCGAGTATCTGGACGGCAAGCTGAACACCTCGATTGCGCTCTTCAGGGTCAAGCAAAGCAAGGTGGCCGTGCTGGACGGCGACAACCTGGTGCCGGGCACGCCCGATCAGGCCTACACAACGGCCGATGGCGTCACCACCAAGGGCATCGAACTGGAAGCGAGCGGGCAATTGGCCCCGGGCTGGAACGCCTATGCCGGCGGCACGTACTACACCAGCCGCGATGCGCAGGGCGTGTCGGTCAATACCGAGCGGCCGCGCGCCATGGCCAAGCTGTTCACGACGTACCGGCTGCCGGGCGCGTGGAGCAAGCTGACGGTGGGCGGCGGCGTCAACTGGCAGATCTCGACCTACAGCAAGGTTGAGACGGGTGACGTCACCGTTACGGCCAAGCAGAGGGCTTATGCCATCTACAACCTGATGGCGCGCTACGACTTCAACTCGCGCCTGTCCGCGCAGGTGAACCTGAACAACCTGTTTGACAAGAAGTACTACCTGGGCGGCGTGGGCAACCAGGTGTATTACGGCGAACCCCGGAACGTGTTCGTCAACCTGACCGCCAAGTTCTGACGCGGTCGCGCCGGGGGCGGGCGCGCAGCCCCGGCGCGAAAGGCGGAAGGATGCACCTGCCGGCACGTCGCCGGCAGGTGCGCCTTGCAAAGACAAAAACCGCAACTATAATTGCGAATCATTTTCATTTTGTCTTGTACTCTGGCGGCGACGCCGGGCCGGACCGCCATGCCATCCTCTTCATTCGCCCCTCGCGCAGAGGTGCAATCCGTCTATCTGGCCCATCACCAATGGCTGCGAGGCGTGCTGCAACGCAAGCTGGGCAATGCGTCCGACGCGGCGGACCTGGCGCACGACACGTTCGAACGGCTGATCCGGGCCAATGTCCGCGAACCGCTCAACGAACCGCGCGCCTACCTGCGCACCATCGCCACGCGCCTGCTGATCGGCCGGGCGCGGCGTACCGCGCTCGAGTCCGCCTATGCCGAGGCGCTGGCGCTGCAGCCGGTGGCGGTCGAGCCTTCCGTGGAGGCGCGCGCCTTGATCATCGAGGCACTGGAGCAGGTTTGCGAACTGCTGGACGCTTTGCCGATGACCAGCCGCCGGATTTTCCTGATGGCGCAGATCGACGGCCTGTCCTACGCCGAGATCGGCCAGCAGCTGGGCCTGACGCCCAATGCGGTGCAGAAGTCGCTGGCGCGCGCGCTGGTGCATTGCTACACGACTGTCTACGGATGAGCCGGGCCGTCATGGACAGCGCCAAACTGCTGCGCCCGCATGCGCCCGAAGCTGGCGCCATCGATCCCAAGGTGATCCGGCAGGCCGCCGATTGGTGGACGCGGTTGCGCGAAAACGCGAGTCCCGGCGAACGCGAGCGTTTCGACCGGTGGCGGCAGGCGCAGCCCGCGCACGAGCTGGCGTGGCAGCGGATCGGCGCGCTCACGCGCGACGTGGCCGTGGGCGTCGCGCAGGCGGGGCCGGCGGTGGCTTCGCGCACCTTGCTGCAAGCGCCGCTGATCCAGTCGCGGCGCACCGCCATCCGCCTGATGGTGTCGGCGGTCGGCCTGGGCCTGGGCGCCTGGGCGGTGACCGAGCGCGACACGGTCCGTCGGCTGTCCGCCGATATGCGAACGGGCACCGGCGAACGCCGGGCGCTGACGCTGCCCGACGGCACGCAAGTGGAATTGAACGCGGGCAGCGCGGTGGATTTGCGCTACACCGCCAGTCAGCGTGAACTGGTGTTGCTGCAAGGCGAGATCCTGGTCGCGACAGCCCGCGATCCGGCGGGGCGGCCGTTCACCGTGCGCACGCGCGGCGGGCTGTTGACGCCGGTGGGCACGCGTTTTCTGGTGCGCGACCTGGAGGCGGGACGCATGCGGGTGGCGGTGCTGGAAGGCGCGGTGGATGTGCGCGGCCTGGGGCAGGACCACGCGCCGCGGCGCGTGCGGGCCGGCGAACAGGCCGAGTTCTCCGCCGCCGGCGGTTTTGTGGCGGAGCCTCTGGAAGCGGGCGTTTCCGCATGGCTGGACGGCATGCTGATCGCCAACGAAATGCCCTTGTCGGACTTCTTGAATGAACTGGGACGCTACCGTCCCGGCCTGCTGAATTGCTCCGGCGCGGCGGCCGGCTTGCGTGTGGTGGGCGCGTTTCCGCTGGCCGACAGCGACAAGGTGCTGGCCATGCTGCAAGAGATCCTCCCGGTGCGAGTGCGTCGCTATACCCGTTACTGGGTGACGGTGGGGCTCGCCTGACCCACGGCCGGCCCCGCCGCCGGCATTTTTGTAACAGCAACGGCGGATATCCCGATCTCGCGCTTCATGTAGGGAAAGCAGCCCGGCTTGGAGGCTGCACCGATCCTTCATGAGCCAGGGAACCTATTCATGTCTTCTCGTCCAGTCCGCGCCGCGGTGCTAGCCCGCCTTCCATTGCCGCGCACCGCGCTGAGCGCCGCGCTGCGCTTTGCCATGCCCGGCGTCGTGGCCGTCGCCCTGTGGCCGGCCGCGGCCCAGGCGCAAGCTCAGGCGCCGTCGCAGCGCTCCGTCGCCTTCAGCATCCCGGCCGGCCCGCTCGGCGCGGCGCTGGGCGCCTTCGGCGTGCAGGCCGGCGTCATGGTGGCTTCCGATCCCGCGCTGACGGCCAACGCCACGACCAAGGGCGTGGCGGGCACCCATTCCGTCGACGCGGCGCTCGAGCGCCTGCTTGCCGGCACGGGCCTGCAGGCCGTGGCGCGTCCGGAGGGCGGATACCGCCTGCGGCAAGCGGCGCCCGACCAGGCCACGACGCTGGCGCCGGTCACGGTGACGGGCAGCTACAACACCACGACGGAAGGCACGGGTTCGTACACGTCGCCCGCGGTCACCATCGGCAAGACGCCGCAAGCGTTGAAGGACATTCCGCAATCCATCACCGTGCTGACGCGCCAGCGCATGGACGACCAGGACATGACCAGCCTGCCGGACGCCGTCAACAACACGGTCGGCATGGTGGGCGTGCAAGGCGTGGGGTCGGGGGTGGCGATCAACTCCCGCGGCTTCCCGGTGGACCTGCTGCAATACGATGGCGTAGCCTTGCTGCGCAACAGCTATAGCCTGGGCAACTGGGAACAGGATTCGCTGGTGTTCTACGACCGCGTGGAAATCCTGCGCGGCGCGGCCGGTCTGCTGCAAGGCGCGGGCAGCCCGGGCGGAGCGATCAACCTGGTCCGCAAGCGGGGCGGCGCGGAACGGTCGGTGGTGGTGACGGGCAAGGCCGGGTCCTGGGACCATTACGGCTTGCAGCTGGATGCGGGTGGACCCCTGAACGAATCGGGCACGCTGCGCGGCCGCATGGTGCTGGATGAGGACCAAAGCCATTCCTTCATCGACTACGTGTGGGACAAGACGCGCAACCTGTACGCCGCGCTGGATTACGACGTCACCGACAACACCACGGTGGGCCTCGGCGTCAGCAACCGGTACAGCCGTTCGCGGCCGATGATCGTGGGCTATCCCCGGTTCGAGGATGGCGGCGACATCGATCTGCCGCGCTCGACCTTCACCGGCTCCACCTGGAACCGCGCCAAGAACGACCAGACCATCCTGAATGCGGACGTGACGCATCGCTTCAACGATGCGTGGCGCTTCCGGCTGGCCGGCGTCGCCATGAACGAGAAGAACACGACCGTGCACCAGCGCGCCACGGGTCCGGTGGCCCGCGACGGCAGCGGCATGTCCTATGGCAACTTCGGCGTGGACTTCGACAGCAAGCAGCGCGGGCTGGACATGTCGGTCAGCGGCAACTTCACCGGGTGGGGGATGCAGCAGGAAGTGGTGGTGGGCGCGAACTATTCCAAGCTGACCACCAACGACCGGTTCGCGCGGGCCTGGGAGGACGGCGGCAATATCTACGATATCGACCATCATCGTCCCTGGCAGGACATCGACTCCATCGCCGAGGCTGGCAACTATGACGCGCGCAGCGCCTACGATATCCGCCAGAAGGGCATCTATGGCACATGGCGCGTCAAGCCCACCGAGTCCCTGGCGCTGATCGGCGGCGGCCGCGTGGGCTGGTTCGACTACAGCTACAGCGGCGGCGGCAGCACCACCACGTCGAACACGTCGAACAAGTTCATCCCCTACGCGGGCATCATCTACTCGCTGACCGATAACTGGTCGGTCTACACCAGCTACACCACGGTGTTCGAGCCGCAGACCGAGCGCACTGTTTCGGGCAGCCTGCTCAAGCCGATCGAAGGCAACAACTACGAAGCCGGCATCAAGGGCGAGCTGGCGGACGGCCGCGTCAACACGGCGCTTGCGGTGTTCCGCTACGACCACAAGAACCGCGCCGTAAACGATTACGAAGCCGGATTCGCGTGCAATGGCTGGTACTGCTCGCGCGCGGCGGGCAAGGTGCGCAGCCAGGGCGTGGAGGCCGAGATCTCCGGCGAGGTGGTGAAGGGCCTGGAGCTGTATGCGGGCTACACCTACAACACCACCAAGTTCCTGGAAGATCCGGACAACCAGGGCAAGGTCTTCAGCACGTGGACACCCAAGCACATGCTGCGCCTGTGGGCCAACTACAAGCTGCCGGGCGCGCTGAACCGCTACAGCGTCGGCGCGGGCGTCAACGCGCAGACGCAGACGATCAGCTCGGACCGCGAGTTCACGCTGGCGGGATTCACGATCTGGAATGCGCGCCTGGGTTACCAGGCCACGCCGGAACTGAGTTTCGGGCTGAACATCAACAACGTGTTCGACAAGAAGTATTACGTGCCGTCGTACAACACGCTCGGCAGCAACAACTACTACGGCGAGCCTCGGAACGTGATGCTGACCGTGCGCTACGCGCCCAAGCTGTAAGGCGGGGGGCTCGGCGCGCATCAGCGCGCCGAGCCAGCTTTTCAAGGGGAAAGGGCTTGGGCAGGGACGGGTGCAGCGCCTGGCGCGGAGATAATATAAAATAAAAACAATTCCCATTTACAAAATCTCTTGAGGTGCGCCTTACCTCCGCCCGATTCCCTGCCGATCGACTCTGTCACGAAGCTCTATCGTGACCACCACAGCTGGCTGTCGGTGTGGCTGCGCAAGAAACTGGGCAATTCCTTCGATGCCGCGGACCTGGCCCACGATACCTTCGTGCGGCTGATGGCTGGCCGCCGCAAGGAGTCGGCCGGCGCCGAGCCGCGCGCGCTGCTGACCCATATCGCCAAGGGGCTGGTGGTGGACCACTGGCGCCGCCGGGCGCTGGAAGACGCCTATCTGGCCGTTCTTGCGCAATTGCCGGCGCCGGAGGCGCCATCGCCGCAAGCGCGGGCGCTGATTCTTGAAACCCTGCATGCGATCGATGCCGCCTTGCGGTCCTTGCCCCCCAGGACGCGCGAGATCTTTCTGCTTTCGCAGTTCGACGGCATGGGCTATGCCGAGATCGCGCAAAGCCGGCGCCTGTCCCTGTCCACCGTCAAGCGCCACATGCAGACGGCGCTGACCGCCTGCCTTATCGCCTACCAGGCCGACACGCCGTGAGCGCGGTCATCGATCCGGCCATCCTCAAGGAAGCAGCCGGCTGGCTGGTGCGCTTCCAGTCCGAGACCCTGTCGGCTGCGGAGCAGGCGGCGTTTGACCGCTGGCGCGGGCGCAGCGCCGCGCACGCCGCCGCGTGGTTGCGCGCGGAAGAAATGCTGCGCGGATTTGGCCAGGTGCCGCCCCGGATCGGGCGCGACACGCTGCGCCGGGCGGACCGCCCGGGGCGCCGGCAGGCCATGCGCGCGCTGGCCGGACTGCTGGTGCTGGGGCCCGCCGCCTGGCTGGGCGGGCGCGAACTGCCGTGGCGGGAATGGAGCGCCGACATGCGCACGGCCACGGGCGAGCAGCGCCGCGTGGAGCTGGCGGACGGCACGCAACTGGTGCTGAACACGGCCAGCGCCGTCGATATCGACTACACGCCGCAACAGCGCGTGCTGTGGCTGCGGGCTGGCGAAATTCTGCTGACGACGGGCCGAGATCCCGCGCCGGTGCACCGGCCCTTCATCGTCCAGACCGGGCAGGGCTCGATACGCGCGCTGGGCACCCGCTTCATGGTGCGCGACGAAGGCGACAGCGTGCGCGTCGCGGTGTTCGAGGGCGCGGTCCAGATCCAGCCCATGTCGCCGGGCTCGGCGGCCGTGGTGCTGCCGGCGGGGCAGCAGACGGTCTTCAACATGCGGGAGGTTCAGCCGCAGGTTGCGGCCGATGCGGCGTCGGCATCCTGGGCGGAGGGCATGCTTGCCGCCCGGAACTGGCGGCTGGCCGACCTGGTGGATGAATTGGGCCGGTACCGGCGGGGCGTGCTGCGATGCGATCCCGCGGTGGCCGGGCTGCGCGTGTCGGGCGCGTTCCCGCTGAACGACATCGACGCCAGCCTGCGCCTGCTGGAAAAGACCCTGCCGGTCAGGGTGAGCAGGGTGACTCCGTTCTGGACCACCGTGGCGCCGCGCGCCGTCGTTACAAATTAATCGCCTATCGGCTGACACTTTTTTCCGCTTCGTCCGGTGTACCGGGTGAATCGTCGCGACATGCGAGCGTCACCCAGACCCCAACGAAGGATCGTTTCATGGTTTC
>RCUK01002146.1_pt1 | contig 11064 bp, 11 predicted proteins | sample 2166381 | NCBI WGS metagenome assembly RCUK01 (sample SAMN09932809, study PRJNA488358) | compost metagenome | isolation source: compost soil in an enriched community | place: Germany: Experimental Botanical Garden
GCATAACCATCATCAAAAGTAATTATCAGTCCTGTTTTTTTTAATGAATTCCAATCTTCATCTAATCTAAGAATCTGATAGTTTTCTTTGTAATAAAATAATTGGTTTTCAAAATTCTCAACACTTACAGTAAGATGAGTTAATTTATCTCCAACAACATCACTAACTCTGTGATACATGGTTACTAAAACAGGTCTTCCATTTAGTATCCTGTTTTTTAATTTTAAAAATTTATAATATACTTTTTTGAGTTTACTTTTCATTAATTAGATAAATCTCTAAATTGTTTTTGATGATTGAGCTGCCAAATATCATCTTTTTGAAGACATTGAAAAAAAAGTAGATTACTATTACCCTGACCAAAATCATCTGTAACAATTTTTACAATATGCGAGTCAATAATCGAAAGTGCCTCTTTGATACCTTCTTCAGAATAACCAGTATTAATAATATCGGCGTGAACAGCTCGGTTTTGCTGACGTGTACCAATGTTAATAATAGGAATTCCGTAATAAGGTGCTTCTCTTATTCCTGCACTGCTATTCCCTATAATAAATTGACTGTTTTTTAATAACGTCAAAAAATATTCAAAACGAAGTGATGGATAAATCCTGAATCTAGCATTTTCTTTTAGCTTTTCGTAAGATTCAATAATAAATTGACTTCCTAAATCATTATTAGGAAATATTACCACATAATTATGACTGTCTTGGAGTAAGGCGTCAACAAAGGTCTCTGCATATTTTTGCATCTCCTTAATTTCAGTAGTAACGGGATGAAACATTACGATGGCATATTTATCAAACTCAATTTTATAATAATCTTTTGCAATTGCTAATTCGGGCAATTGATCGGAGAACATAATGTCGATATCTGGGGAACCAATCGTAAAAATAGACTCAGTGATTTCGCCCATTTGAATCAATCTCTTCTTTGCTTCATTATTCGATACAAAATGAATATGACTCAGTTTGCTAACACTATGCCTAATTAATTCATCTACAGTTCCTGAAACTTCTCCACCTTCTATATGTGAAACTAAAATATTATTAAGAGATCCTACAATCGCACCGGCTAATGTTTCAACTCTGTCACCATGCACTACAATCATATCCGGATTTACCTCTTTGCAGTACTGAGACAAACCTTCGATAGTTTTAGCAAGAGTTAAATCCATTGTGGTTTCGTGGGTGTGATTTTTGAAAGTATGAATATTTTTAAATTTACATCTTTCAATTTCAATTAAAGTATATCCGTATTCCTCTTGTAAATGCATACCCGTGACAAATACAAAAACCTCAAACTGATGTTGTTCCTCCAAAATTGAAATCAATGATTTTATCTTTCCAAAATCAGCTCGGGTTCCGGTAAGAAATAGTATTTTTTTCATTTTATTTTAAATTTGGTGAATGAACAACTCTCCTTTTTGAGTTATTAAACTATTATCCGGAATATTATTGATGATCATTGTGTGTCCGCCAATAATAACATTGTCACCTATCGTTAGTTCACCAATTATCGAAGAATTACAGTACATTGTAACATTATTACCTAGTGTATTGCCGTTGCCTCCTCCATTTTTTTTATGTCCAATAGTACAGCCATGATGAATTTTAAATCCTTTACCGATTTTGTTTCTGCTTCCTATGACAGTTCCTTCGCCATGTATAATATAAAATCCTTCGCCTATTTCATTATTAAAATAAATTTCACAGCAACATAATTCCTTAAGCAGCCAATGTATCTGTGCCTTTAGGTTCTCCTGATCATTTTTATGCAAAACACTTCCTAAACGAAATAGAAAAATACCTAACTCATTAGAATTTGTTGTTATTCTATCTTCGATATCTGCTCTGGTAAGGTCAGGAAAATGATAATTAACATCAATAACTGTTAATTCAAATGCGCTCTGAATATAATTTTCATCAATTGCTTTAAACTGATATACTTTAGTCAATAAAAATTGTACAAAATCTTTCATTAATTAATATCTTCCCAGATCAATTGTTCATCGTTTTCAATATCTCTTGTTGCCGTTTTTCCGATTAAATCATTAAAATGCTCCGCTAAGATTTTACCCGTTCCAGGACGTTTAACCCAAATATTTTGTTTTGTGAAAATTTCTCCTTTTTTAATAGGTGCAATTGCACAAACAGTAGCAAATGCAAAATCTATTGTTACTTGTTCTTCTGGTGCTGGTTTTTTTATTCCGCCCCGCATTAAAGCCATTTCTGCACTCGAGATAATAAGTTCCATACAGGCTTTTTCATCCATACTGCAAATAATATCTGGACCTATACGCTGCATATGATCCGTAAAATGTCTTTCTAGAACACTTGCACCAAGTGCGACAGCTCCTAAACAGGCATTGTTATTAAGGGTGTGATCACTTAAACCAAAGACTTTATCAGGAAAAGCTTTGTGCAATTCTACCATAGCACCAAAACGCACCAAATGAATTGGTGTTGGGTATAAATTGGTAGTATGCAATAAAGCCACAGGAATATTATGCTGATCAAAAATAGCGACTGCTTTCTGAATACTTTCAATTGTATTCATACCTGTACTTAGAATAACAGGTTTACCAAAAGACGCAATATGTTCTAATAACGGATAATTATTACATTCTCCTGAACCAATTTTATAAGCAGGAATATCAAACTTCTTCAATCTTTCTGCAGCGGCGCGGGAAAATGGTGTAGAAATAAAAATCATTCCTTTGTTTTCGACATAATTTTTAAGTTCTAATTCCTCTTCTTCATTTAATGAGCAGCGTTCCATAATTTCATAAATAGAAATATCTGCATTGCCTGGAATTACCTTTTTAGCAGCACCGCTCATTTCATCTTCTACAATATGAGTTTGATGTTTCACCACTTCAACGCCTGCTCTATGCGCTGCGTCTACCATTTCTTTGGCCACGGTCAATGAGCCTTCATGATTAATTCCGATCTCGGCAATAACTAATGGTGGAAAGTCTGGTCCAATTTTTCTTCCTGCAATTTCAATATATGGATTCATAAAATTAGGTTATGAATTAGAATTTAAATGTTTTTGGTATAAATATTCGGCGTAATCGAAGTCTTCTTTTGTATCGATATCAACATTGGCAAAAATATGATCTATTTCGAAAGGAAATGAATTTTCTCCAATAATTATATCATCAAAAATCAAAGATGATTTTGTTATATAAAGCAATCCGTTTTCAAAAAAAAGGGGTTCTAAATCCTGGCTCCGCTGCCCTATTTTATAATTGTATGGAATGAATTTATTGTCAATAATTTTTCCAAACTTCTGATGATTACGTGAAACTGTAAATAAACTATTAAACTTTTCTTTTTCGTAAATATCAAATGCTTCTATCAATAAATTTGCTGGCCTTAATGGGTTTGTAGGTTGTAAAAGAACAATATTTTCTACCTCATCAGAAATTTGTTCAAGAACATTTTTTAAAGCTGAAACGGTCGGTTCTAAATCACCGGAAATATGTTCCGGTCGATCTATGATTTTGGCTCCATATTCTAGAGCAATTTTTTTGATTTCTTGATCATCTGTCGAAACATAAATTTCGTCAATAATTTGTCCATTCGCTTTAGCGTACAAAATACTGTGCACAATCAAGGGAATTTCACCTAACTGTTTTATATTTTTTTGAGGTAATCGTTTAGACCCTCCTCGAGCCGGAATAATAGCGATTGTTTTCATAAAACAGAGTTATTTTTTACGGGTTCCCAATACAGTTTAGTTTTTTCTAATTTTTGATAAGCCTTGTATTCTTGTATCGATAATCGATTTGAATTTTTAATAATTTTCGGAATTGAAAATATTAAATCAAACAATGCTAGTATAATTGCTTTTAAAGCTGTTAAATCTCCTTTAAAGACTTTTAACTTGAATTGTATCCAAATAGAATAAGCCAATTTGTTTGGGATAACACGAATTGGATAAAATAAAAAGTACAAATACCAGCCAGAACGTAATGATCTTTGTAAACGTAAACTGTAATCTGAATCTTTTTTTCTCTCTTTTATATTTACCCTGTGATTTACTAAAACATCAGGCAAATAATATACTTCCCAATCCTTTTTAAATAACTGATAAGAAGCAAAATCTTCTTCGCCATAAAACACAAACCATGACGGATAATCTGGAATATCGTTCCATGCTTTCATCCTCCAAACATTTGCGCCGCCGGCAAAACTTTTAGTGCGATGCAAAACTTCACTGGTTGTTGATATTTTAGGTTCTTCTAAATCCCAGAAAATTCTAAAACTAAATAACCCAGCTTGTGGATTTTCATTAAAAGCTTTCTGAATCACTTCTAACGGATTTTCAGTGATAAAATGCAAATCATCATCAATAGAAATGGCAAATTCAGTAGTTACCAAACTCATTAATCTATTTCTGCTGTAAATTAATCCTTTGCTCTTATCATTCCGAATTAATTTAATTTTCAGAAAATTATCCTGAATAGATTCAAAAGTTCCATCTGTTGAACCATCGTCGCAAATAAGGCAAACGACATCATCTCTGTCTAATAAATATTGAATTTTACGTAATGTAAAAGTCAAATCATCTTTCCGATTTTTTGTTGTTATTAAGATTGAAAAAACCTTATGCTTCATTTTTTTGCTGTTTAATTCAGGCTATCAATAACTTCCTTTAAATAATTTACAGAAACATAGTCCTCTAAATCACTTCTGTTCAAAAGTAAATTCTCTGGATTTTGTTTCCATAATTTATATAACTTTTCAATCAGAAAGGCAATTTTTTCGACATTATCAACCTCTGCCCAAAATTCATAACTTTCCCCGAGTAATCTTCTTGTTTCGCTATAATAGGGAGCCAGAGAAAGAATCATTTTATTGGCTTCGATACAATGTGGAAATTTAGCAGGAAGAAATGGACTAACCTCTGATTTTGATTCTAAAATGACGTTAATCGAAACATTTTTTTGTACAAGAAATACCTCATCAAAAGATTTATTGCCATTATACACATATATTTCATGAATATCGTTTTTATAATGATCAAGAAGTTCAGTATGATCAGATGCATTTCCTAATAAAATAAGTCTAGAGTCATTTCGGGCTTCCGGATTTTTTTCCAGAAACGTATTAAATCCTTTTAACAAACCTTCAGGTGGACGTTCTTTCATTAAATTCCCGGCGTGCAATAAATTGAATTTGGAAACATCACAATAACTAGGAAAACTATTATTTTTGATTTCGTATTTTGCATTTTGATGCGGAATAATTACTCCCGTTTTAGAAAAATCCACAAAATAGCTGCTCATCCATTCTTTTAATAAATGGCTTGGAAAAGCGCTATATTTTGCTTTTTCCGAAATTTCTCTAAAAAAAGCTTCTTTTTTGTCATAACCCGGTTCGACCCAGTTATAAGGTCTGGGGTAATAATGAAAAGGAAATGGATCATGCACATATGCCATCCATTTATTGTGTAAATGAGGTAATTTAAGAACTGCATAATGTGGTCTAAAACTAGCTCCCTTGCTTAAAGTCAAAATTAAATCAGGCTCAAAAGACTGTTTTTTCAAGGTTTTAATAATACTTTGTACATCATTAAAAAAAGTAAAGGAAAACCCTAATTTTTTTTCGAAAAATGGAGCAAAATTTATTTTAAAATTTCGATTTATTATTCTAAAAAATCTACTTAAAAAATAATTAAAATTCGATTTTATTTCTGGGACAGAAAACGTCTTTATATTTTTTAATTGAATGTCTTTTCGAGTATAATGATAAACCAGAACTTCAAAACCGGCTTCATATAAGTTATTAATCAAAGCTACGTTTGCTTTAGAGCCACTGCTATCATCTATATTTATAGAATCTACTACTACGAGTACTTTTTTTATCATTTTACCAGTTTATTCTCCAGTCTGTATCTTGCTTTACTACTAATGCCGGATTACCCGCAATAATAGTTTTGCTTTCTAAAAAACTTTTTGTGACAACACTTCCCAATCCTATTAAATTTTCACTTTCAATCTGTACTCCGGGTGCAAAACAACAGGCCGAACTAACATAAACATCATTTTTAATTACAATTGAAAGATCTTTATTTTTTAATTTTGTGTGAATAGAACCGTGTGTCCAAAATTGACTGTTTTTACCCGCAATCCAGCTATTATTACCTATTTGAATGTTGTTCCACACATCAAAATAATGATTATTTATAATTCTGGAATTACTCCCAATAGAAAAATTTGCACCGCCCAAAATTATATTCCCTGAATGAATTGAAGTATTTGAACCAATATACAAATCCTTACAGCATATAGTATTATTATCGGCAATATAAACATTATCCCCTATTACAACTTTTTTGCAATTAATTAGCGTTCTTCCAATTTTTACATTTTTACCAATGTTATAACGCAACAATTTCTTAAGTAAAAAGACTTTAAATAAGTTAAAAGGTATATATTTTATTATTTTTAAAATAACGGATCTTATTGTCATGCCAAATGTTTTCTTTTATAAAATCACAATTTATTGCTTCAAAAAATGAGCTATTTTTCGAGAAGCATCGCCATTGCCATAAGGGTTCATTGGCTTTTCAAAACCTTTAAAATTATCCAAAATCGTTTGTATTGTACTTATAATTTTATTTTTATCAGTTCCAACCAAAGTTGAAAACCCTGCTGTAACTCCTTCAGGTCTTTCAGAAACATCTCTTGTAACTAAAACAGGTTTCCCTAATGATGGTGCTTCCTCCTGAATTCCACCAGAATCTGTCACGATTAAAAAAGACTGCTGCATTAACCAAACAAATACCGGATACGAAACAGGCGGAATTAAATAGATATTTTCTTTTCCGGACAATAATTCATAAACCGTTTTCTTGACATTTGGATTTAAATGTACCGGATATACAACAATTACATCTTCTCTAGAAGAAATTTCTAAAAGTGCCTCACAAAGATTTTTTAAACCAGACTCGAAATTCTCTCTTCGATGACCTGTTACCAAAATTATCTTTTTATCTTGAGAAATTTCTTTTTTTAGTTTTTCAATTTCAGGATGAATATAGCCTGATTTCCCAATTTTATCAACTGTCCAAAGCAAAGCGTCAATAACAGTATTGCCTGTTTGAAGAATATCATTTTGGGGAATATTTTCATTTAATAAATTTTGCGTCGCTTCATTTGTTGGTGTAAAATGAAGATCTACTATTCTACTGGTCAGCTGTCTGTTGATTTCTTCAGGAAAAGGTGCTTTTTTATTATACGTGCGGAGTCCGGCTTCAATGTGCCCCACTTTAATACCTAAATGAAATGCTGCCAAAGCCACCATTGAAGAAGTAGTTGTATCTCCGTGAACTAGAACTAAATCAGGGGTTGTTTTTCTAAAAATAGGGTCTATTTTTGCTAAAATAAGTGAACTCAAGCTATTTAGAGATTGATTGGATTGCATTAAATCTAAATCATAATCAGGTTTAATATCAAAAAAGTCTAAAACCTGATCTAACATTTCTCTGTGCTGTGCAGTAACACATACGATTACCTCAAAATTATTGTTGTTGAGTTCATGATATAGAGGAGCCATTTTTATAGCTTCTGGACGAGTACCAAAACAAAGAAGAATTTTCATTACTTAAGACTTTTTTTTATTTTATAAACTAACATTCGTAATGGATAGGACCTGTAAAAAAAAATCCATTTCATTCTCTTTAAAACGCTTAAATCTAAAATTTTTATAATTTCATTAAATAGATTATATTCTTTAAAATCCAAGGAAATTGTAACAAAATATCGAATTAACGAATTTGTCAGTAATTGTTTTTGTTTTAGATTTTTCAATATTAATACAATTGCTTCTTTCTTTGATGCTAGGCTACATCGATTATTATTATAAAAATCTGCTGTATTGGAAGCTTCATGCTTACGATTAAAGTATAAGATCGAATCTATTATTATCCCTTTAAAATTCTTAGAAATAATACGGCTGTAGCATTCCCACTCTTCAGCATACATAAGATCTTCGTTAAACCTAACTTCTTCAAAGCAACTCCTTTTCCACATCACCGTACAAGAAGCCAAACCAATTTTTTCAGTAACTATTTTCTCAATATCTGCCTTCGAAAGACCTACTTTTCTTGAAATGCTTACTTTTTCAATTAAGGGATTTTCTTTTTCAAATGCTAGTTTTTGGTAATGACAAAAATCTAAATTTTCATCACTAAGTATTTCAGTACAAATTTTTAAATTATTTGGATGTACAATGTCGTCATCGTCGAAAAAAATAATAAAATATCCAGTTGCTAAATCTAATCCATAATTTCTGCATCCTGGCAGTCCTTTTTTATAATTATCAGGACGTTTTAAAAATTTAAATCTGGAATCTTGCTCTACAATTGGTGTAATAACTTCAAACGTATTATCAGTTCCTCCATCATCAATAATTAGACACTCCCAATTTGTGTAGGTTTGATTTTGAATTGAAGAAAGGGCTTCCAAAATAAAATGGCTTCTGTTGTAAGTCGCCATTATTATTGTTACTTTAAATGAATTCAAAATTATTGTAATAAAGATTTAATTTTTCCCAAGAGTTCAATAGACATTGGATATTCAAATTTTCTTGCGAACAAAGCATCTGTCTGCACTAATTTGTCATAATCTGTTGCATCTAATATAGCAGGATTATTGCCATTTCTAGCTATCCAATCAATATGCCTTAAATTATTATTGGTTACTTTTTTAGCAAACGCTGAATTCATTATAACGGTTTGAAAATAGAACTCTTCTGAGCACAATGTATGTTTAAACCGATTTAAAACAAAATTATTCGTTTTAGTAAAATCAATTACATACCCCACACAATCTCTGCTCAAACTCCACCAGGTAGAACCACAATATAGTTTAGGCATTTTTGCAGGAATTTTTCTTTTAATGCCAAGTCGTTTTTGAATTCTTACAAAACGTTTAATTCTTGCATTTTGCTTGCTGTTTTTTGCATTCAGCAAATCGTAAAAATTATAGTATTCTATACGATCCATATTGCCATTATCAGCCGCTCCAATAACTGGAAAATTCGTACATGTTAAATACTCAATATCTGTATTTTTAAAGAAATCTACAAAATACGAGCTTTTCTTAAGTGGAAAATCATGTCCGCTTATGAGATGAAAATAAACTGTTTCCTTGTTTTTAATAGCTTGTTGGGTCAAATATAGAATACTCTTAAGATGATTGAACCCTCCCCAATTCACTTTATATTTTTGTGCAACCAATTTGACGATCTCATATTTTCTCAAATTCGCTAATTCAATATCTGAAATATTACTTTTTTTGTCGATATGAATAAACAATTCGAAATTAACATCAAAAGAATTAATTATTTCTTCAAGATGATGATAATTTTTATATGCAGTAATCAAAACAGCTTGTTTTTCAGTCATTTAAAATTTTATTTTAACTAATTAAAAAAAGAGTATTTAATTAAGGTCTTCAAGGCAGTTTTGTCTAAAACAAAAAGATATTTTTTTAGTATAAATAGTGATTTAGAAAGATTACTTTTTAAACCTTGGTCTAATACCATTAATTCTATTGTCTTGTTTAAAAAAACTTTATCTATTAACTTCTCATTTAAAAAATTTTGATTTCTTTTTAAAATTTCTTTAAAATTTTCAATTTTAGAATAAATACTTATTATCCAATCAAAATCTATTTTCTGATTTGACAGGCATTTAACTAGAAAATTTGAAATTTCCTCACTGTCAGTCATTAAAACTTCTTTCCCAAAATTAACATACATTGTAGAAATACTTCTTTCCCAAAGCTCTTTTCTTTCTTTATTTATGGCAATCTGGTTTGTTAAACTTTCGGTATGTTTTCTGTAATAATATAAAGCCTTATTTATGTGTGCATAGCGGCTATGAAGAATTGCTCTCAACCAAAAGTCATAATCCTCTGCTAAAAAAAGGCCCTCATTATAGCTGTTATTCCTATTAAAAACGTCTTTTTTATAAAGGAAACTGCATCCTATAAAGTTCCCAAAAATTAAATTTTCTATTCCAATAAGCTCAACTTCTCTTATTTTATATCCATTATTATCAATTAAGGAAAAATTACTGTACACGATATCTGCTTTTTTTTCTTCGATTTCGTTTAACATGATCTCTAATGCGTTTAATTCATAGAAATTATCATGACTTGTCCAGGTTATAAAATCTCCCTTAGCTTCTTGGTGTCCAATATTTAAACTTGCCGGTAGCTTTTTATTTTCAGCATTATTTATAATTTTAATTCTGCTATCTTTTTGAGCGTATTGATTTAAGATTAATAATGTAGCATCTGTAGAGCAATCATTTACAATTATTAGCTCAATATTTGTATGTGTTTGTTTTAAACAACTTTCAATAGATAACGAAACATACATTTCGCCATTATAAACAGGAAGTACAATACTTACTAATGCATTATTTAACTCACTCATTTGCAAACTGTTTTTTCACTTCTTTTACAGCTTCAAGCCATTGAAATCCAAATTTCACATCTGGTTCTAAATGGTTTCCTTCAGCCCATTCATTCCATGATTTTATAATTACGAATTGAGGATTTTCTGGATTCTTCAACAATTCTTTTATTGCTTTTTCTAAATGTTTTTTCCATGAAGTGGGATTTGCATTTATAAAAATCAGAGATTTTTTTCCGCTTCGAGCTGAATTGTCCCAATTAGGAAAAACGCATGGAATGTATTTTTCGTTAGGAAATGTTATATTAAAATGAGATACTGCCTTAGTATAATCATAAATTAGAGGTTTTAGCCTTTTTCCGATTTGATTTGTAAATCCTAATTTAACTTTAATCTTTCTTTCAATCCATCCTAAATATCTAACATCTTCGAACAAAAAACCTTTTTTATATCTCATTTTCTGAAATACTTCACTTCCTACTTTTCCGAATATTTTATTGTTTTTCACAATTTCATCAGACGCAATTGTTGCTATAAAATGAATTCCTGCAAAACCATTTGCAACGGCCAATTTGTTAAACACATTTATAAACAACTCACAATCTGGAATATCATCAAACCTATACAC
>RCUK01002147.1_pt1 | contig 11062 bp, 11 predicted proteins | sample 2166381 | NCBI WGS metagenome assembly RCUK01 (sample SAMN09932809, study PRJNA488358) | compost metagenome | isolation source: compost soil in an enriched community | place: Germany: Experimental Botanical Garden
CGCTGCGGAGCAGACATCAGTGACGGCGGGAGTGGTCATGACAGCGCACCAGCCCCGTCTGTGCGCTAAAGCTAGTCCTCCTAGATGACTCGTTGTCGGAGCTTCGTAGAACCTTGTTGGGGCACAGGTCGCGGCATAGGCCGTTCACCGGGCGTAGGCCGTTGCTTTCAGGGTCTTGCGTCCCCCGTGAATCAGGAGATGGACAACCAGGCCCGCCACAAGGCCCCAGAACGCGCCTCCCACGCCCAGCAGGGGCACATTGGCCGAGGTTGCTAGGAAGGTGATCAACGCCGTCTCGCGCATGCGGGCTTCGGCCATGGCGTTGGCCAGGGTGACACCGAAGATGCCGACCGTGACGTACAGAAGGCCGCATACTAGGCCCGCGATGTAGCGCTTCGACGGATCTTCACGCGCGTCCTTGTTGGTGCAGATGGCAGCGGTGATAGCCGCCACGTTGAAGGCGTGCGCGCCGAAGGGCGCCATGACGAGTGAGCCCAGGCCCGTGAGGGTGACGATCGGGTTGTCGAACGCCTCAGTTGAGCCGCTGACCACCTGCCGCATCGAAAAGGTGCGCCTTCGCTGCCACGGGCCACAGCGGCAGCCGCTCGCCGGGACGGGCGTCGATGCGGTCGCGGAAGGCGGCCATCACCGGATGGCCGCCCAGGCGCAGCGCCACCTGCGTTTCCGAACCCGTCGGCTCGACCACCACCACGTCGGCGGGCAGGCCCTGCCCGGCGTCGAGGATGAAGTTTTCCGGGCGCGTGCCGTAGAGCACGCGGTCGCCGTGCGTGCCGCTCGATGCGTTGGCCAGCGGCAGCCGCAGGCCGTCGTCCGTCAACACATGCGGTGCGCCGTCGAGCTGCAACCGGCCCGGAATGAAATTCATCGCGGGCGAGCCGATGAAACCGGCCACGAAGGCGTTGCGCGGGCGGTCGTACAGGGCGAGCGGCTCGCCGATCTGTTCGACCTTTCCTTCCTTCAGCACCACGATGCGGTCGGCCATGGTCATTGCTTCGACCTGGTCATGGGTGACGTACACCGTGGTTGTGCCCAGCCGCTGGTGCAGCGCCTTGATCTCGGTGCGCATCTGCACGCGCAGCTTGGCGTCGAGGTTCGACAGCGGCTCGTCGAACAGGAAAGCCTGCGGCTGCCGCACGATGGCCCGGCCCATGGCTACGCGCTGGCGCTGGCCGCCCGAGAGCTGGCGCGGGTGCCGCTGCAGCAGCTCGCCCAGGCCCAGCGTGTCGGCCGCCTGCTGCACGCGGCGGGCGATCTGGTCTTTCGCGATGCCCTGGATCTTCAGGCCGAAGCCCAGGTTCTGCGCCACGGTCATGTGCGGGTAGAGCGCGTAGTTCTGGAACACCATCGCCACGTCGCGGTCGCGCGGCGCGGTGTCGTTGATGCGGCGGTCGCCGAGCAGGATGTCGCCGCCTTCGGCGGTTTCCAGCCCGGCAATCACGCGCAGCAGCGTCGACTTGCCGCAGCCGCTCGGCCCCACGAGCGCCACGAACTCGCCGTCGCGGATGTCGATGTCGATGCCGCGGATCACCGGCGTGCTGCCGAACTGCTTGAAGAGCTTGCGGATGCTGATGGAGGCCATGAGTTTCTTGTCTGTCTGTGTTGCTGTTCGCGAAGGCCTGCATCAGTCCTTGACGCCGCCGGCCGTCAGCCCGCGCACGAGGTACTTGCGCACCAGCACCGTGAAGACGATCACCGGTAGCATCACCAGCGTGCCGCTCGCGGCGATCTTGGTCCACTCCCAGCCTTCGTACTGCAGGAAGTTGACGATGGCCACGGGCGCGGTGATGGCGTTGGTGCGCGTAAGGATCAGCGCGTAGAAGAAATCGTTCCACGAGAAGATGAAGCACATCACCGCGGTGGCCGCCAGGCCCGGCGCGGTGAGCGGCAAGGCCACGCGCCAGAACGCCTGCCAGACGCCGCAGCCGTCGATCCAGGCGGCCTCTTCGAGCGATGCGGGCACCGCCTCGAAGAAGGTCTGCATGAGCCAGATGACGATCGCGAGGTTGAACGTGAGGTATACGATGGCCAGCCCGATCACCGTGTCCTGCAGCCCGAGGTATTGGTAGGCGAGGAAGAACGGAATGGTGAAGGCGATGGGCGGCGCCATGCGCGTCACTAGGATCCACAGCGCGATGCGGTCGCGGCCCCTGAACTTCCAGCGTGTGAGCGCATAGGCCGCGGGCACGCCGATCACCAGCGAGAAGCCGGTCGACAGCGTGCTCACCAGCAAGCTGTTGCCGAACGACTTGAGGAAGTTGCCCTGCAAGAGGCTCGCAAAGCCGTCCAGCGTGGGCACGAAGAGCAGGGCGTCGTCGAAGATGTCGGCCGCGGGCTTGAAGGCGAGCTGCACCAGCCACAGGAAGGGCGAGAGCACGAGCAGCACCAGCAGGGCGACTGTGAGCGAGCGGCCGTGGGCGTGCCACCACGGCGCGCGGCGACGATCCGCGGTGCCGATGCCGGCGAGGCCCGCACCTTCTTCGTGTGCGCCCGCCAGGTCGGCGGCGGCTAGCGTGCGGCTAATGCTGTTCATGGTCGCTCCAGCCCAGTTTGCCGACCAGCCAGCTCAGCACGAATACGCCCACCAGCATCACCGTGGCAATGGCGCTCGCGTAGCCCCAGTACGAGAAGTTGAAGGCCTGGATGAAGCCGTAGTAGTTGGTGACCTCGCTCACGTTGCCCGGCCCGCCATTGGTCAGCACGTAGATGAGCGGAAAGGCCTTGAAGCTGTCGATGAGCCGGAAGAGGCCGCACACCACCAGCACCGGCCGGATGTAGGGGAACACGATGTAGCGGAACAGCTGCCAGCGGTTGGCACCTTCGAGTCGTGCGGCCTCCAGCGGGTCGTCCGGAATCATCTGCAGCGAGGCCAGCACCATCAGCATGGTGAACGGAAACCATTGCCAGGTGTCGGCCAGAGAAATGGCCCAGAGCGCCGTGTCGGGGTTGGCGATGAGTGAGCGTACCGGCCAGCCCAGGTGCTCCAGCGCGCGGTGCATCGGGCTCACGTCGGGCGTGTACATGATCTTCCAGATCAGCGCGACAACGATCGGCGGCAGCACCATCGGGATGAGGAACAGCGTGCGTGCGCCGTCGAGCACGCGCGACTTTCCGTTGAGCAACAGCGCGAGCCCCAGGCCCACCAGCAACTGCAACACCACGCTCGATGCCGACAGCTTGAACTGCACCGCGATGGAACCGAGGAAGCGGTTGTCGTGCAGCAGCTGCCGGTAATTGACGAGCGGGTCGTCGAAGCGGAAGGTGGCCACCGGGTCGGTGAGGCTGAGCGGCGTGAAGCTCGCCACCAGCAACGCCACGGCCGGCACCAGCGTGATGACGAGCAGCACCGCCAGTGACGGCGACAGGCCCAGCAGGAAGGCCCGGCGCCGCTCGGCCTGCCAGCCCGGCGCGGAAAGAGCGAAGGCCATGGCTCAGGGCCTCACAGCTTGATGCCGGCGCGCTTGAGTTCGGCAATCGAGTTCGCCTGCGCCTGCTGGAACGCCTGCTTGGCCGACAGCTGGTTGCTCGCGATCAGTTCGATGGCCTTGTTCAGTTGCTGGTCGATCTGCGGATAGACCGACACGGTGCGGTACTTCATGTGGCCCGTCTTCGAAGCCAGCTCGATGGCGTCGAGCGAGAGTTTGGCCAGGTCGCTGCCGTTGATGACCTGCTTCTGGCGGAACTCTGCCGAGTCGATGTCCGAGCGCCGCGCCGGCGAGCCGTAGCCCGCGACCACCGCCTTGCGCGTGGTCTGTTTGCTCAGCGCCCATTGAATGAAGGCCCACGCCGCTTCCTTGTTCTTCGAGCCGGCCGGAATGCCCAGACCGTGCACCGCAGTGCCCGGAAAGCGGCCAGCCGGGCCCTTGGGCACCTGGCCGAATTTCACGGTCTTCAGCGTCTTGCTGGTCGCCGCATCGCCCAGTTGGGCGAGATGCAACTGCCCCGCATCGGTGAAGTTCACGCGCCCAAGCTTCAGCGCCTGCGTGACCTGGTCGGGCTGGTAGGTGATGGCGCCGTCGGGGCCGAACTCGCGCAGCAGGTTCGCGTAGTACTCGCCGGCGGCAATCGCCTCGGGCGTGTCGAGCGTGGGGAACAGGTCGTCGGGCGCCTTGCGGAACACGTCGCCGCCGAACGCGTGTAGGTAGGGCACGAAGGTCCAGCCGTAGTGGTTGTCGGCCACGAAGCCGGCCACGCGCTCTTTCTTGTGGACCGCGCGCAGCACCTTCACGAGGTCGTCGGTGGTGTCGGGGAACGCGAAGCCCGCCTTCTCCAGCAGGTCGAAGCGCGACGATGCGGTGAGCAGCGCCTCGGCGGTCCAGGGAATTCCGTAAAGCTTGCCGTCCTTGCCGGTCTCCGGCGCGCGGGCGCCGGGCAGGAAGTCGTTCAGGTCCCAGTCGGCGCCGGTGAGGTTGGGGTTGCGGATGTAGTCGTCCAGCGGCGTGAGCCAGCCCGAGTTGATCCAGCGGCTCGAGTAGATGAAGGTGACGTTGACCACGTCGTAGGCCGAACCGCGCGTGGACAGCTCCAGGTCGACGCGCTGGTTGTAGACGGGGAACGAAGGCGCATCGAAGTTCACCTTGGCGCCGGTGAGCGCCTCGAACTCGGGCAGCCACTGCTGCAGCAGCTTGGGGTAGGTGGCGCTGAAGGTCGACACGTTCAGCGTGACGCCGGCGAATTTCTTCGCGCCGCCTTGCGCCGCGGCGAGGCCTGAAAGTCCGGGCAGCAGCGATGCGGCGCCGAGCGCGGCCGAGGTCTTGAGCAGGCTGCGCCGCTGCAGGCCGATGAGAGAGGGGTGTGTCATGGGATGCGGTGACTTCATTTAGGCCGTGGCGGAAATGACTTCGTCGATGCGCGCGTCGTTCGTCGCTTCGGGCCGGCTGCGCGTGCGGCTGCGTTGGCCGTCGATGGCCACGGCGGCTTCGCCATGCACCGTCACGCGGCGCACTAGGCGTGCCTGGTTGCCGTAGTCGTTGATCGCGAAGTGCTGCGTGGCGCGGTTGTCCCAGATCGCCACGTCGTCTTGTTGCCAACTCCAGCGCACGGTGTTTTCGAGGCGTGTCACGCGGTTCTGCAGCAGCTCGAAGAGACGCGCTGACTCGGCACTCGACAGCCCCACCAGCTTCTTAACGAAATGCCCGAGCAGCAGCGCGCGCTCGCCCGACACCGGGTGCACGTGCACCACCGGATGCTCGGCCTCATACACGGCCGAGACGAACACGTTGCGGTGGTGCCGAAGGCGCTCTTCTTCCACCACCACGCGGTCGGCGCCGTAGTCGTAGTCGTTGCTGTGCACGGCCCAGAGCTGGTCGGCCAGTTGCTTCAACTGTGCAGGAAGGCGCTCGTAGGCGACGGCCGTGTTGGCCCACACGGTGTCGCCGCCATAGGCCGGAATCTTCACGCCGCGCAGGATCGAGATTTTGGGAAACGCATCGACGAAGGTCACGTCGGTGTGCCACGAATCGGCGCGCCCGCCGCCCTTGGAGGCGTCGAGCTCGAAGAGCTTCGTGCCCGTGGGCGAAGGCACCGTGGGGTGCGCCACCGTGCGGCCGAAGCGCGCGCCAAAGGCTTGGTGCGCGGCGTCGTCCAGATGGTACTGGCCGCGGAAGAAAAGAACCTTGTGCTTCACGAGGGCAGCCTCGACATGCGCGATCTCTTCCGCAGAAAGACCGGCCGAAAGCTTCAGGTTCTGCACCTCGCCGCCGATATGGCCCGCCACGCGCCGGATGCGCAGATCTCCGAAGCTCGTGTCGATGGATGAAGGGGGTGCGCTGTCGCTCATCGGGGACTCCTCTGTTCGTTCGTGACGTGGGCAGGCAATGCCGGAAGCCGTAGATTCTGTGGTCACGTGGGGCAAGAGCGAACAACGGAATCGTTGTTTCGACATGCGCGAATTTTCTTTGGCGCTACAGCATCGGGAAGAGACGACCTCTCGATGGTGAGCGTGCATGTGGCGAGGAGGCGCTTCTTTGCTCCTTGCATATTGAAATGCGCAAATGTCAGTTCACGCACCGGGCCATTGCACATAAGGTACGACTTCTGTTTCCCGCGTGCTTCATCACAAGCGGCATCCGCTCTTTCCGTCAGAGCAGCCTGCGTCGCCTTGCATCCCTTCCATGAGTGCCGTTCTCCCTCGTCTGCCTTCCGATTCCCCGGCATCCTCCAAGCCATCGAATTCCCGTTTCGAAAGCCGCGTCACCGTCATCGCGGATGTGACGGACGACAGGACGCAGCGTGTCTCGACGCGTCGCGCAACGGGCCGCTGGCGCCTCGTCGCTCCCTGGATCCTGCCGGTCGGGCTCATCGCGTTGTGGCAGTACTTTTCGGCCATCGGTCGGCTGCCCGCGGGCATTCTTCCCGCACCGTCCGACGTGCTGCGTGCCGCGTGGCTGCTCGCCGAGCGCGGGGAACTGCAGCGGGATGTGCTGGTGAGCCTGCGGCGCGTCGCGATCGGTTTCGCGACGGGTGCAGCAACCGGCCTGGTGCTGGGCTTCCTGGTGGGCTTGTCGAGCCTGGCGCACGGCTTGCTCGACCGCTCGCTGCAGATGGTGCGCACCATTCCTCATCTGGCGCTGGTGCCGCTGATGATTCTCTGGTTCGGCATCGGCGAGGAGCCGCGCGTGCTGCTGGTGGCGATGGGGTCGCTGTTCCCCGTCTACATCAACACCATGAGCGGCATTCGCAGCGTGGACCCGAAGCTGATCGAACTGGGCCGGTCGTACGGCCTCGGGCCCTTCGGTCTGATCGTCAGCGTCGTGCTGCCGGGGGCGTTGGCGCCGATCCTCACTGGCATCCGCTACGCGCTGGGCGTGGCCTGGCTTACGTTGGTGGTCGGTGAAACCATCGCCTCGCGTGACGGCATCGGCTACATGGTTCAGAACGCCCGCGAGCTGCTGCGCACCGACGTCATCCTGCTGGCGATCGTGCTGTACGCCATCGCTGGCTGGCTGGCCGACTCGATCACGCGGGGGATCGAGCGGCGCCTGCTGCGCTGGCATCCGAACTACGCCAAAGGAGCGGCGCGATGACACACCCTTCGTCCAGCGGCGAACGACTGAGCTTGCGCGGTGTTGGCAAGGCCTTCGGCGAGCGCACCGTGTTGCACGCGGTCGACCTGGAGATTCCCGCCGGCCAGTTCATCGCGCTCATCGGTGCCAGCGGTGTTGGCAAGTCGACCTTGCTGCGTATCGTCGCGGGGCTCGAACCGCCGACGTCGGGCCGTGTCGAACTCCATTCACGCCATGCGTCGCCGGACATCCGGATGATGTTCCAGGAAGACCGGCTGATGCCCTGGCGCACCGTGCTGCGCAATGTGACCTTGGGCCTGCGCGGTCGCGACGACGAGGCCCGCGCGCTGCTCGCGGCGGTCGGACTGGCCGGGCGCGACAACGACTATCCGGTCGTGCTGTCGGGCGGGCAACGGCAGCGCGTGGGGCTGGCACGCGCCCTGATCCACGAACCCGAACTGCTGCTGCTCGACGAACCTTTCGGGGCGCTCGATGCGATCACGCGAGCGTCGATGCAGTTGCTGCTCGAAGGCCTGCTCGCGCGCAGGCCGCGCACGGTGCTATTGGTCACGCACGACGTCGAAGAGGCGCTGGCCTTGGCCGACCGCGTGCTTCTGATGCGCGAGGGACGCATCGCCCGCGACCTGTTCATCGATCGCGAGCGACCGCGCCATCGCGGTGACCCTGAACTGGCCGCACTCAAGGAAGAGCTGCTCGAAGGGCTCGTTTCTGCGCAGGCTGCACAGGCCGCCGGCTGAAGGCCGGCGGGCACGCCAGTTCCCTCCGACTCTTCGTTCCTCTTTATCCCTGTCAGGACTCTCGACCATGTCGATCGATCAGCTTTCTCATTCCATCCCCACCGCGTTGAACGGACGGCGGCGCTTCCTCGGCCTGAGCGGGCTGGCGCTGGCCGGCGGCGCCGGCGCGCTGTCACTCGTCGGCTGCGGCAAGAGCGATGCGCCCCCGCCAGCACCGGCCGCTGCAACCGGCGCCGCGACCCAGGCGGCTGCGCCGCCGCAGGTCACGATCGCCATCATCGGCGACGGCCGCACGGGCGTGTTCGCGTCGCTGCGTTCGGAGGGCGGCGGCAGCAAGCTCGAGAATGACATTGCGGCCAAGGTGGTCTGGCAGCCCGGCTTCACTGCATCGCTGCCGGTCATGGAGGGCATCAAGGCCGGCGGCATCGACTTCAGCTTCGCGACCGCCACGGCGATCGTCAACGCGGTCGCGGCGGGCGTGCCGATCGTGCCGCTGGCGGCCTATCCGCTGCCGGCAACCGAGGTCGACGTGCTGGTGGCGAAGGATTCGCCGATCCGGTCCGCGGCCGATCTCAAGGGCAAGAAGATCGCCCACCAGAACGGCACCACCGGCACCTACAGCCTGATCAAGTACCTGGAGAGCGCCGGACTGCGGCTGAGCGATGTGCAGGCGGTCAGCCTGAGCGGTGCCGACGCCTACACGGCCTTTGCCCAAGGCAGTGTGGACGCGTGGATCCACTGGCAGCCCGCCAGCGCCTTGGCCCTGACCAAGCTCGGCGACAAGGCGCGCACGCTGCCGGACGTGAAGACCTATGACTATGCCTTTTACGTTGCACGTGCCGACTTTGCCGAAAAGCACCCGCAGGTGGCGGCCAGACTCGTGCGGCTGATCCGCGAGGCGCAGCAACATGCAGTCGCGCATCCCGACGAGACGGTCGCGGCATGGGCCACGCTCGGTGGCTTCGAAGCCGGCAGCGTCGAGCAGAAGGTGTACCGGCAGCTGATCGTCGACGCCCGGTTGTCCGACTCGGGGGCGGTTGCGCTCAAGCCCATCGACAGCGCCACCGCCGACTCGACGCAGGATCTGGCCGACAACTTCCAGTCGCTGGGCGTCCTGCCGAACAAGGTCGACGTGCGCAGCTTCCTGCTCGATGCGCGGTTCGACGCCATCAAGAAACTCGTTGCCGCCGAACTCGGCGCCTGAACCATGACCCACACCCAAGACAAGAAGATCCACCTCGCCGCCTTTGTCACCGCGGGCCCGGGCCGCCCCGGCGGCTGGCGCTATCCGGCATCGGAGAGTGGCTGGCTCGATGCCGACTACTACCAGGGCATCGCGCGCACGCTCGAGAAGGGCCTGTTCGACCTGGCCTTCTTCGCCGACATCCTCGCGGTGCCCGACCGCTACCAGGGCAGCAACGACACGCAGCTGCGCTACGGCGCGCTCGGCTCGCTGCGGCTCGATCCGGTAGTGGTGCTGTCGATCATGGCGGCTGCGACCCGGAACCTAGGACTGGCGTCGACGCGCTCGACAAGTCACTACGAGCCCTTCGAGGTGGCGCGCTCCTTCGCGACGCTGGACCATCTGAGCGCGGGCCGCGCCGCGTGGAACGTCGTCACGTCGTTCCAGGACGCAGAAGCCCGCAATTTCTCGAAGAAGGAACAGGTGCCGCGCAACAAGCGATACGACCGGGCCGACGAGTTTCTCGAGGTGGTCTTCAAACTCTGGGACAGCTGGCAGGACGACGCCCTGGTGCAGGACCGCCAGACGCCGCTCTTTGCCGATCCGTCGAAGGTTCACTACGTCGACCACGAGGGTGAGTGGTTCAGCGTCAAGGGACCGCTGAACGTCTCCCGCCCCCCGCAGGGCTACCCGGTGATCCTGCAGGCCGGCGCGTCAGACCGCGGCCGGGACTTCGCGGCGCAATGGGCCGACGCCATCTTCGTGAGCCACGATTCGCTGGACAGCGCCAAGGCCTTCTACAAAGAGATCAAGGACCGCGTGCGCTCCCATGGCCGCGACCCCGACTCGCTCAAGGTGCTGCCCGCTGCGACGCCGCTGGTCGGCGAGACACAAGCCATCGCCGACGAGAAAGACCGCGCGCTGCGTGCGCTGGTCGATCCTCATGCCGGCTTGTCCACGCTGTCCTATCACCTGGACGTGGACCTCTCGAAATACCCGCTCGACTCGGCGTTGCCCGACATCGATGTGCCGGGTGTGCAGGGCCATTACCAAGAGGTGCGCGAAGCCACCGAACGCGACAAGCTGACCCTGCGTGATCTGGGCAAGCGCTATGGCAGCCGCTACGAAGGCGACCTGATCGGTACGCCTGACAAGGTGGCGGACGGCATGGAGCGCTGGTTCCGCGAAGGTGCCTGCGACGGCTTCATGATCAGCGCGCCCTACCAGCCGGGCGGGTTCGAAGACTTCGTGCGGCTGGTGGTGCCTGAATTGCAGCGGCGTGGGCTCTACCGCACGGCGTACGAAGGCGGGACCCTGCGCGAGAACCTGGGCCTGGAGCGGCCGGCTGCCGGCGCATGGAAGGAGCGTGCTGCATCGGGCGCCGCTGCGTCCGCAAGGAGGACTGCATGAGACCGAGCGCCGATCAACCGCTCGAAGCCCCGGTGGCGCCTGGCGAGATCGTGACCGTGAGCGCACGAGGCGTCGACGTCTTCGGCCGCTTCCTCGTGAGCGCACGTCACCATCATTTCGTTTCCGACACCAAGGTGGCGGCCGGCGGGCCGGGGGATGCGGTGCAGGCGGGCGAACTGCTACTGGCGTCGCTCGCTTCGTGCGGGCTGGGGTTGGTGCAGAAGACAGCGCGCGAGCGCGACGTGTCGCTCGCCGGCGCGGAGGCGACTGTTTCCTTTGAGCGTGACCCGAACGATGGCACCCGCTACACAGCCATCCGGCTGGGGTTCGTACTGGACGGTGTCGACCTGGACACCGCACGCTCGCTGGTAGATGCGTTTACCAGCGCCTGTCCGATCTATAACACCTTAGGAAGGGGTGGCCCGATCGAGACCACCGTCGCGATTCGCTGAAAAATTTGAACGTAGAGGGGCTTCATCGAAATGCCAAGAATGAAGACCGAGGAAGCCTTCGGTGGAATTGCCAGGGTGCTTTTGGCTGCTTCTCCCCTTACTTTAGGGCCGAGATCTCCCGGCTCTTGATGAGGCGCGAACGCAGCACGTTGCGGCTGATGCCCAACAGCTTGGCCGCCTGCACCTGGTTGCGGTGGCAGAATTCGAAGGCGGTGCGCATCACGGCCTCCTCGATTT
>RCUK01002149.1_pt1 | contig 11050 bp, 13 predicted proteins | sample 2166381 | NCBI WGS metagenome assembly RCUK01 (sample SAMN09932809, study PRJNA488358) | compost metagenome | isolation source: compost soil in an enriched community | place: Germany: Experimental Botanical Garden
GGGGAAGCGGAAATCCAGGTAGCCCAGCGCGCAGCCGATGGTGATGGTGCCGATGTCCAGTCGACCTTCGAGGCCGGCGGCGTTCTTCTCGATGAGCGCCAGTCCGTCGCGGACCTTGCCCAGTTGGCCTTCCACCCAGCCGTCCCAGCGCAGCGCTTCGGGGCGCAGCACGGTTTCATAGCGGGCCAGCAGCGCCGCGCCCAGCATGCCGTCGCCCATCGATTGTTCCGTCAGCACCTGCCAGCGTGTCTTGCCGGTGGGGAAGAACGGGCCGCCGCCGAGATCGTTCAGGTATTCGCAGACCACGGGGCTGTCGAACAGGATCTGGCCGTCGTCGGTGATGAAGGTCGGCACCTGGCCCAGCGGGTTGGCCGGGATGATGGTCTGGTCGCGGGCAACGGGGCCGGCCGCGCTGGGGAGCTTTTCAATGCGGTCGGCCAGGCCCAGTTCATGGGCGATGACCATGCATTTGCGCACGAAGGGCGAAGCGGGCGAGTAGAAGATTTTCATGAGGATCCTTGTCGGTGGAGAGGCGCCAGTGTTGCGCAGGGCGCGGGCGCTGTCCAGCCGACAGGGGCAGATCGCGAAGCTGCCGGTGCTTCAGGCGCGCCGCCTATTCCTTGATGCCGGTTTCCTGGCAGGGGACGAATTCGCCGGTGGCGGGGTCGCGCAGGAACAGGACGCCGGTAGCTACGCCGAAGTAGGTGCCGTGCAGTTCCAGCTCGCCTTTTTCGACACGGCGGCGGATGGACGGGAAGGTCATCAGGTTGTTCAGGCTGTGTTCGACCGTGGCCAGTTCCAGGCGCTTCAGGTTGGCCTGGCGGTCGCCGGTGCCGGGGCCCAGGCGTTCGGCCACGGGCTCGATCTGCGACATCCACTTGCCGATGAAGTCGCCCTTGGTGAGCGGCTTGGCGTCGTCGAAGAACGAGCGGATGCCGCCGCAGGAGGCGTGGCCCAGCACGACGATGTGCTTGACGTTCAGGCCGTTGACCGCGAATTCGATGGCGGCGCTGGTGCCGTGGTACGAGGATTCCGAGTCCGGGTCGCAGGGCGGCACAAGATTGGCCACGTTGCGCACCACGAACATTTCACCGGGGCCTGCATCGAAGATGACTTCGGGGGATACGCGCGAGTCGCAACAGCCGATGATCAGGATTTCCGGGCTTTGGCCGATTTCGGCCAGTTTCTGATAACGGCTGCTTTCCGAGTGGAAACGGCCGTCCAGGAATGATTGGTAGCCTTCAGAGAGTCTTTTGGGAAACATGATCTTCACTTCCTAGTAACGTGGCCAGGCTTGCTGGCGCGCCGGCATACGCAAGAAGGGGCTTCGTGTGGAAGCCCCTTTTATCGAGTCGGCAGTCTGGATTTTCCCATAACTGGCCCTACAGCCACCTGTCTAAACCCTGACATGGAAAGGGTTTTTGTCCGCGCTCAGGTTCCCGCCTTAGCGGGCGGCTACCTCCAGCGCGGTGACGCGCGAGAATTGCAGCGGCGTGACCGCCTTGACGACCTTGATCTGCCCAGGCGCCAGGGGGCCGATGACGTCTTCTTGCAGCCGGCCCACTTCCCTGTTTTGCGCGTCGTACAGCACGTAGGTCAGCAGGACGCTGTTGACGGGGCGCGCGGACTGGTTGGCCAGGTAGCCGGTGATGGTGGACAGGTTCTGGTTGGTGTCGCGCACGGCCTGGACGTTGCCTAGCGTGATGCCATAGGCCAGGCTTTGCGCGCCGGCGGGGCCGGCCAGGCCGGCAAGCATCGCGAGTACGGCAAGGGCGAGTTTTTTCACGGTGTTCTCCTCGAACCCCGGCGCAGGGGACGCGCTTTGCGGATGGCGCCCGGGGTTTGCTTCACCCCGTATCGCGGGGTACGCCTATCTCACTCCTTTCCAGGCCGGGGCACAACGGGTCAGATGGATGAATGGGTAACAGGTTGCGCCGGTTATTGCGAAGCCGTACGGTTTGTTCGATGATGACCTGGCCGGCGCCTTGGCCGGCGGATCGTGCAGCCCGGCCTTGCGCGTGTCACCACGCCGGCGGGCGCTCAAGGGAGGAACTCATGCTTTCCCGTACCAGCCAGTTGGCCTCGGCCATCCTGTTGTCCGCATGTTTTGCCGGCGCCCACGCTCAGACGCCCGCCGCTCCCGCCAAGACGCCAACGCCGCAGCAGCAGCGCATGGCGGACTGCAACAAGTCCGCGGAAGGCAAGAAGGGCGACGACCGCAAGGCCTACATGAGCAGCTGCCTGAAGGGCGAAGAGCCCGCCAAGCAATTGACGCCGCAGCAGCAGAGGATGAAGGACTGCAATGCCAAGGCCGGCGAGCAGAAGCTGACCGGCGACCTGCGCAAGACGTTCATGAGCACCTGCTTGAAGGGCTGAACGCTGCGGCAAGAAAAAAGCGCCAGACGGTTGTCTGGCGCTTTTTTTTGCCCTGATCGCAAACCTGCTTTTACACAGTCGCGATGGGCGTGACCGGCGAACCGATCGCATGCGGCAGCCGCAGCGGCGGCGCGGTCAGCATGAAGTGGTGGCGGCCGTTGGCGTGCAGGAAGCCGGCCAGGTCCTTCAGGTACCAGAGCTCGGCCAGCGGCAGGCCCAGCTTGAACAGGCAGTGGTGGTGCAACGGCAGCATGGCGCGCGGGCCGGTCTTTTCGCGGGCGGGATAGGCTTCCACGGCGTAGTTGTCGGCGCAGATGGCGGCGATGCCGCTGTCCGTGATCCATTGCAGCAGGGCCGCGTCGGTGCCGTCCAGCGCGGCGCCGTAGGTGTGGAGCACATCGGGGTCGGGCGTGCCGTTCATGGCGACGACGGCCTCGGCGTAGCCGGTGCGCAGCACCAGCATGTCGCCGGGTTCGACCGCGATCTTGTCCGTTTCCAGCACGTGCATCAGTTCGGCATGGCCGATCAGGGTGCGGCCCGCGCCGTAGTGGCGGAACAGGTCCACCAGCACGCCGCGGCCCTGCATGCCTTTCTGCGCCAGGTTTTCCACGCCCAGCTTCAGCGCGGCCGACGGGCCGCCGCTGTTGCAGCCGCAGCCGGTGTGGTCGCCGTCGGCCGGGCCCACCACGTCGACGCCAGCCTGAAAGCCGTTGTAGTAGCGCAGCTCGGGCTTGCCGTCGCCATCGGCATCGAACAGGGCGCCGACGTGCGCCAGCGCGTCCCATTGGGTGGAGTACTGCATGGACAGCAGCACCTGGTCGTCGCTCAGCACGTCCACCGCATCGGGGTTGACGTTCTTCAGCGGGAAGTTCAGGTACGGCGTGTCCTTGAGCTTTGTGGGGCTGAGCTGCGGCGGATGGCGCCGCGGGTTCAGCACGTTGCCGCCGGGCAGGTCCAGCGGCAGCGACAGGCAGAAGGTCTTGCCGGCGCGGATCTCGCGCGCGCCTTTCAGGACCTGTTCTTCGGTGATGAGATTCAGGCGGCCGAGTTGGTCGTCGGGCCCGAAGTCGCCCCAATTGGAGCCTTCGGGCCGGTGCTTCCAGCGTTGCATGCGGCTTACTCCGTCAGAAAGTCGACGAGCGCGCGGGTGTAGGCTTCCGGTTGCTCCCAGTTGGAGATATGGGAGGTGTTCAGTTCGACGTAGCGCGCGCCGGGAATCGCGGCGGCCAGCTCGCGGCCTTGCGCGGGCGTGGCGGCCAGATCGTGCGTGCTGCCGATGACCAGCGTGGGCGCCTTGATGGACGACACCTGTTCGCGGAAGTCGGCGTCGCGCAGCGCGGCGCAGTTGCCCGAGTAGCCCGCGTCCGGCGTGCGGCGGAGCATGTCGATCAGCACTTGCGTCAGGCCCGGTTCGGCGGCGCGGTAGCCATCGGTCAGCCAGCGCTCGACCAGCGTGGGCGCCATCTTTTCCAGGGTCTGGTCCGCCACGGCGGCGATGCGGGCGCTCCAGCCTTCGGCCGAGCCGATGCGCGCGGCGGTGTTGCACAGGACCAGCTTGCCGATCAGTTCGGGGCGGGCAAGCGCCAGCCAGAGGCCGGTGGGGCCGCCCATCGACAGGCCGCAGAAGTGCGCGCGCTTGATGTCCAGGTGCGCCAGCAGTTCCGCCACGTCGTTGCCAAGCTGTTCGAAGGTGTACTCGCCCTCGGGGATCGAGGACTTGCCGTGGCCGCGGGTGTCGTAGCGCAGGACGCGGAAGTGTTTGCTCAGTTCGGGGATCTGGCGGGCCCACATGTCGGAGCAGGTGCCCAGCGAATTGGAGAGCACGAGCACCGGCGCGTCGGCGGGGCCATCGATGACGTAGTACAGCCGTGCCTGGCTGAGTTCGGCATAAGACATGTGGGATTCCTTGGATGAAGCCGCGGCCGCGCAAACGGCGGCCGCGTGGGCATTACAGGTGGCAGGCGCCGTCGAGGTAGGCCTTGCGCCAGCGCGTGATGGTCACGCGGTCAAACAGATTGGCCAGCGAGAACGGGTCGGCGTCGATGAACTGCTGCGCGGCTTCGCGCGTGTCCAGGTCAACGATGTACAGGCCGCCGCCGGCGTCCTTGCCGTCGTCCTGCAGCTTGGCGCCGCAAGCCAGCAGCAGCTGCTTGTTGGCGTCCAGGTATTGCAGGTGAGCGGCGCGATGCTGCTGGCGCACTTCCTGGTGGTTGGGCTTGTCGAAGGTTTCGATGATGTAGGGCATGCGATGCTCCTGTCAGATCGCCGAGGGGTGGCGGGCCAGCGCGGTGACTTCGATGTCCATGTACGGGAACAGCGGCAGGGACGACAGCAGCGTGTGCAGTTCGTCGTTGCTTTCCACGTCGAAGATGCTGACGTTGGCGTAGCGGCCGACGACGCGCCACAGTTCCTTCCACTTGCCGTCGCGCTGCAGTTGCTGCGCCAGGGCTTTTTCGTCGGCTTTCAGTTTGTCCGCGCGGTCGGCGGGCATGTCGACGGGCAGATTGACTTGCATTTGAACCATGAACAACATGACGGAATCTCCATGATGCCGCCCCGGCGCGCCGGGGGGCTTATAGGCAAAGGACTTAAGCGGAAAACTTCAGCGGCAGGCCGGTCAGGCGCAGCAGTTCGTCGGCGGTGGTATCGCCGAACATGTCGGTGACCGTCACGCCATCGGCGCGGATGTCGAACACCGCCACGTCCGTGTACACGCGCGATACGCAGCGCACGCCGGTCAAGGGGTAGGAGCAAGCCTCGACCAGCTTGCTCTGGCCTTCGCGGGTCTGCAGTTCCATCATCACGAACACGTCTTTCGCGCCGATGGCCAGGTCCATCGCGCCGCCGACGGCGGGAATCGCGTCGGGCGCGCCGGTGTGCCAGTTGGCCAGATCGCCGTGCTGCGACACCTGGAAGGCGCCCAGCACGCAGATGTCGAGGTGGCCGCCGCGCATCATGGCGAACGAGTCGGCGTGATGGAAGAACGAGCAGCCGGGCTGTTCGGTCACGGGCTGCTTGCCGGCGTTGATCAGGTCGTAGTCTTCCTGGCCCTTGGCGGGTGCCGGGCCCATGCCCAGCATGCCGTTTTCAGTGTGCAGGATGACTTCGCGGTCGGCCGGCAGATGGTTGGCCACGAGCGTGGGCAGGCCGATGCCCAGGTTGACGTAGGCGCCTTCAGGAATGTCCTGCGCGACGCGGGCGGCGATCTGGTCGCGGGTCAGTTTGGTGCTCATTGCTGCTCCTTGGCGGCCGGCTGGGCTGCGATCTGCACGACGCGCTTGACGAAGATGCCGGGGGTGACGACGGTTTCGGGGTCGAGTTCGCCCAGTTCCACGACTTCACGCACCTGCGCCACGGCGACGCGCGCGGCGCTGGCCATGATGGGGCCGAAGTTGCGGGCGGTCTTGCGGTAGACCAGGTTGCCCCAGCGGTCGCCGCGCTCGGCCTTGATGAGCGCGTAGTCGGCGTGCAGGGGATATTCCAGCACGTAGTGGCGGCCGTTGATTTCGCGGATTTCCTTGCCGTCGGCCAGCGGCGTGCCGTAGCCGGTGGGCGTGAAGAAGGCGCCGATGCCGGCGCCGGCGGCGCGGATGCGCTCGGCCAGGTTGCCCTGGGGCACCAGTTCCAGTTCCAGCTTGCCGCTGCGGTACAGACCGTCGAAGATCTGCGAGTCCGCCTGGCGCGGGAACGAGCAGATGATCTTGCGGACGCGGTTGGCGCCCAGCAGGGCGGCCAGGCCGGTGGTGCCGTTGCCGGCGTTGTTGTTGATGATGACCAGGTCCTTGGCGCCCTGCTCGAGCAGGGCGTCTATCAGTTCCATGGGCTGGCCGGCCGTGCCGAAGCCGCCGATCATGACGGTGGCGCCGTCGGGTACGTCCGCCAGGGCGGCCGCCGCGCTTGCAACAAGCTTAGAGATCATGATGTTCGCTCATAGGTGGCGTGTCATAATTTGTTCTTCATTAGAACTTTCGTTCTTCTGAAGAACATCGTTTCATGGGGACCGCAGGGCGTCAAGGCATGCCCGCGCGCTGCACTCTCCATCATTCGGCGTTGCCCGAAAGGGGCAACGGACGGCTCGCCTGCGGCGAGCTTTTCACTCTTGGGTACAGAAGACGGATGGCCGAGCAAGATCCTCAGCAACCCAGCGACAGCTACGTGCAATCCTTTGCGCGCGGCCTGTCCGTGATCCGGGCCTTTGGCCCCGACCGTTCGCAGATGACGCTGTCCGAAGTGGCCGCCGTGACGGGGCTGACCCGCGCGGGCGCGCGCCGCATCCTGCTGACGCTGGAACACCTGGGCTACGTGACGGTCGACGAGCGCAAGTTCGCGCTGACGCCGCGCATCCTGGAGCTGGGCTACGCCTACCTGTCGGGCACGCCGCTGTGGAACCTGGCGTTGCCTTACATGGAAGAAGTGGCCGAGCAGACGCGCGAGTCGTGTTCCGTGTCCGTGCTGGAAGGCGCGGACATCGTCTATATCCTGCGCCTGTCCACGCATAAGGTGATGACGATCAACCTGGCGGTCGGCAGCCGGCTGCCGGCGTGGGTGACGTCGATGGGCCGCGTGCTGCTGGCCGGCTTGCCGGAAGCCGAGCTGGACCGGGTGCTGGCGATGAGCCAGATCCAGTCCTACACCGCGGAGACCGTCACCGACATCGCCGAGATCAAGCGTGTGCTGGCCGGCGTGCGCGAGGACGGCTACGCCTGCGTGGCGCAGGAGCTGGAGCCGGGCCTGCAATCGGTTGCCGTGCCGATCATGGACCGCAGCGGCCGCGTGATCGCGGCCATGAATGTCAGCGGGCATGCAAACCGTTTTTCGCGCGAGGCCATGCTGGCGGCGTTCCTGCCGCCCTTGCGCCACGCCGCCGACCAGATCAACCACGCGCTGCTGCGCCGCTAGGCGGCGCAAGGCGAGGTCGGGCAGGACGGACATGGCGGCCGGGCTCAGATAGGGGCGACGCCGAGCGTCGTGCCGCCGCAGACATACAGCATCTGGCCGGTGACGAAGCCGTTGTCGGGCGACAGGAAGAACATGGCGGCGCGCGCCACGTCTTCGGGCGTGCCCAGACGCTTGACGACGATGCTGTTGATGATGCGTTCGGTCTGCGGTGCGCCCGCCGGATTGCTCTTGGTGAAGAGGTCGGTGGCGATGGGGCCGGGGCCGATGGCGTTGACGGTGATGCCATCGCCGCCCAGCTCCATGGCCAGCGTGCGGGTCAGGCCCACGAGGCCGGCCTTGGTGGCCGAGTAGACCACGCGGTCCGGCTTGCCCAGCGCGGCGCGCGACGACATGTTGACGATGCGGCCGAAGCCCGCTTCGCGCATGGCGGGCAGCGCCGCCTGCACCAGGATCAGCGCGGTGCGCAGGTGCAGGTTCACCACATAGTCCAGGTCTGCCAGGGTGGCCGTGTCGGCCGTGCCGGGGCGGGTGGCGCCTGCGTTGTTGACCAGGCCCACGATGTTGTAGGCGCTGGTGACTTCGCGGGCAACTTCCTTCGTGCGTGCTTCGTCGGTCAGATCGGCCTGATACGAGACCAGTCCCGCCGGCGGATTCTCGGGCAGCCGGTAGTCGATGTTGACCACCTTGTGGCCCGCATCCAGCAGCATGCGGATGATGGCGGCGCCGATCCCGGCGCTGCCGCCGGTGACGAGATATGCGGTCGGTTTGCTCATATCAATTTCCGTTCAAAAAAACACTACCCAAAAGAACACCGCCCCAACAACACTCCCAGCTCCCCCCGATCGGGGACACCACCAGATCCGCTTCCGCCGGTCTGTAGGTGTCGCCCCCTTGGGGGGGCGCGCGCAGCGCGTAGGGGGGGGACTGATCAATGCGTCAAATAGCCCCAGGCGAGCACGGCGGTGATGTGGATCACGCCGACCCACAGCATCATGATGACCGTATAGCCCATCACGTCGCGCAGCTTGAGCTTGGACAGGGCCAGCGCCGGCAGGATCCAGAAGGGCTGCACCAGGTCGTTCCAGGCGTTGCCCAGCATGACGGCCATCGTGGTCTGGTTCAGGGCGCTGCCGATTTCCTTGGCGGCGTCGATCATGAACGGACCCTGGATGACCCAGTGGCCGCCGGCGGACGGCGCGAAGAAGTTGATGACGAACGAGCTGATGAGGCCCCAGAACGGCAGCGTTTCGGGCGTGGCGACGTCGACGAACACTTTCGAGATCGTGGTGACCAGGCCCGAGGCGGCCATGATGGCCATGATGCCGGCGTAGAACGGGTATTGCAGGATGATCCCGGAGATGGTCTTGATGCCTTCGGTCAGCTTGGCCACGTAGGCGGCCGGCGTGCCCAGCAGGATGATGCCCAGGAACAGGATGATGAAGTTGATCAGGTTCAGGTCCAGCGAGCCGCCGTCCATGAAGTGGAAGACCACGTAGGCCACGCCCAGCGCGCCGATCAGCATGCTGAGGATGCGGCTGTTGTTGAGCTTGGAGGCGATGGTGCCTTTTTCCAGCATGTCTTCGGCGGCGTTCGACGCCTTGGCGTCGCGGTCGATGTCCGGATCGACTTCGACGATCTTCTCGCCGTTCTTGGGGTGCAGCCAGGCGTTGAGCAGCGGCAGCGTGATGATGATGACCAGGCTGGTGATCAGCATGGGAATCGAGAAGATGGTTTCCGACAGCGGGATGGTGCCCATCTGATTGGCGGTGGGGTGGCCGGGGGTGGCGACCAGTACCGGGATGCTGGCGGACAGGCCCAGGCCGTACATGGTGAAGCCGCTATAGGCGGCGGCGATGATCAGGGGGTAGTGCACGCCCTTGACCTTCAGGGCCAGTTTCTTGGCGACGATGCCGCCGATGACCAGGCCAAAGCCCCAGTTCAGGTAGCTGCCGACGCCGCCGACGAGCGTCGCCACGATGATGGCGGTGTGCGGCTTGTGGACGTGGCTGACGATGCGGTTGAGCAGGCGGTCGGTGAGGGGCGCGGTGGCCAGCACGTAGCCCATCGCGAGGATCACGGCCATCTGGGTCGTGAAGGCCAGCAGGCTCCAGAAGCCCTTGCCCCAGGCGCGGGTGACGTCGCCGATGCCCTGGCCTTCGATGCCCATGGCGAGCAGGACGGTGAGCAAGGTGAGCGCGATCGCGAAGACGAAGGGATCGGGCAGATACTTGCGCATCAGCTCGGTAAAGAATGAAGCTAGTTTATTCATGGTGCCTCCAACAAACTCCGTAGGCTGGTTCTCTGATGTCTTGCGCTGCCGGGCATCGGGTGGCGATGCGGGCGGGTGGGACGATTGGTTTTCTTTGTGTGGTTGGGCTCGTGGCCCGATGGCGCGGTTGGCGGTGGCCCCCGCGCCTTATCTTTTGCAAATACGGTCTTTCGAAGCGGCCTGGGTTCAGGAGTCGGGGGCCTTGCTGTTCAGCCAGGCAGCCAGTTCGCCGAGCGTGGCGCTTTTTTCGCGCAGGACGCGTTCGCGGCGTTCGGGGCTCCAGGTGTAGAAGCCCTGGCCGCTCTTGGCGCCGAGCTGGCCGTTTTCGACTTTGCTTTTCAGCAGGTCGGACGGTTCGGTGCGGTTTTCGAGGTCTTTGTAGAGGTAGCTGGCGATGGCGTAGTGGACGTCGATGCCGTTCATGTCGCGCTGTTCGAGCGGGCCGGACAGGGCAAGGCGGATGCCTAGGCTCCATTTGACGACTTCGTCGATGTCTTCGGCGCTGGCTACACCTTTTTCCAGCAGGGAGATGGCTTCGCGGGCAAGCGCATGCTGGATGCGGTTGGCGATGAAGCCGGGGATGTCCTGGCGCACGAGGACGGGGCGCTTGCCGGCGTGGCGCAGGGTGGCCATGACCTGGGCGACGGTGTCTTCGGAGGTGTCGTCGTTGCGGACGACTTCGACCAGGGGGATGACGTCGGCGGGGGTGAAGAAGTGGGTGCCGACGAAGCGGTCGCGGCGCAGGACGGCGCTGGCGATGGCGTTGATGGACAGGCCGGAGGTGTTGGTGGCAAACAGGGTGTGCGCGGGGCACAGGGAGTCCAGCTTGGCGAAGATGCCGCGCTTGAGGTCCAGGTTTTCCGGGACGGCTTCGATGACGAGGTCGCTGGTGGCGGCGGCTTCAAGGCCGGGTTCCAGGCGGATGCGCTGGATGGCTTCCTGGACGTTGCCGGGGGCGTAGACGTTCAGTTGGCGGTCGATGGTCTTCAGGGCCCGCTCGAGGGCGCCTTCCATCGGGTCGATCAGGACGACGTTGAGTCCTTTCGAGGCGAACAGCGCGGCGATGCCGCTGCCCATGGCGCCTGCGCCGATGATGGCGAGATTCTTGAGGGGAGTGTCCATGATGGCTCGCTTGATGCTTGCGGCGGTTGCTTGCAGGCGGGCACGGCGGGGGATCAGGGTGAACTCTGTCTCGTCCAGGGGTGCCTTTCTGTGCTTGCTTGGCCAGAAAAATCGTTTTGTTCTATATGCGAACGTTTGTGCGTGTATAGAATTTCTGATGAAGATAGTACTAAAAGTCGCGGGGCGTGGACAAATGGGGGTTTTCGGGTGTTCGAGGAGTGGACGTTTGGTGGCGGGTGGGCTGGCGTCTACGTGGGGGGCGTGGGGTGTTTGGGCTGGTGGGCAGGCTGGCGGCGGTCAGGGTTCTTTAGGCGCCCGGCGTGGCGGCGGCCTGGGGCGCGCGGGGCTACGATTGCGGTCCGGAGCCTTCGCTCCGGACTGCCC
>RCUK01002150.1_pt1 | contig 11022 bp, 8 predicted proteins | sample 2166381 | NCBI WGS metagenome assembly RCUK01 (sample SAMN09932809, study PRJNA488358) | compost metagenome | isolation source: compost soil in an enriched community | place: Germany: Experimental Botanical Garden
TTCACGTTCAACAACGCCGGCACGATGACCAGCGCGCCGACCGTGACCCTGAGCTTCGCCCAGCCCGGCGGCACGGCCACGCCGTCCGATCCGCTCAGCATCGCCGTCAACTACACGGGCACCACCCAGTACGGCAGCAACTACAAGCTGGTTGCCAAGCCCGACGGCTACACGTCCGGCGAATTCAGCGGCATCAACATCAGCGGCGACGGCAGCCTGGTCGCCAGCTACACCAACGGCGAAACCCAGGTGGTCGGCACGATCGTGCTGGCGGACTTCGCCAACCTGCAGGGCCTGCAGCCGGTGGGCAACAACGCCTGGAAGGAAACGGCGGCTTCCGGCCAGCCCATCCTGGGCCAGCCTGGTTCCAACGGCATGTCCAATGTGGTCGGTCAGGCCACCGAGTCGTCCAACGTCGACATGAGCAAGGAACTGGTCAACATGATCATTGCCCAGCGCACGTACCAGGCCAACTCGCAAACCATCAAGACCCAGGACGAAATCATGCAAGTCCTGATGAACCTGAAGTAATGCCGGGCAGGCACGCGACGACACCGACGGAATAGGCAATGGATAGAATCATCTACACCGCCATGAATGGCGCAGCGCGGATCACTGAGCATCAGGCCGCGCTCTCCAACAACATGGCCAACGTGAACACGGCGGGATTCCGCGAGCAGATCGCGCTTTACCGCTCGGTTCCGGTGACGGACGGGGTGAGCCTTCCTACGCGCGTTTCGACGGTGGCGTCCACGCCAGGCAACAGCTTTCAGATGGGCACCATGCAGACCACGGGCCGCGACCTGGACGTGGCCCTGTCCAGCGAAAACGGCTGGATCGCGGTGCAGACGCCGCAAGGCGAGGCCTACACGCGCGCCGGCAGCCTGCAGGTCGGCATCAACGGCCTGCTGCAGACCTCGTTGGGGCAACCCGTCCTGTCGGATCAGGGCGGCCCCATCGACGTGCCCGACCAGGCCGCGCTGACCATCACGTCGGACGGCACCATCACCGCCATCGGCGCGGGCGATGCGCCTAACAACATCCTGAACCTGGGCCGGCTCAAGCTGGTCAACCCGGACAACGCGCAACTGGTGCATGGCGACGACGGCGTCTTCCGCATGGCGCCCGTCAATGGCCAGCCGGCGCCGCCGTTGCCCGCGGACCCGGGCCTGCGCCTGTTGTCGGGCGTACTGGAAGGCAGCAACACCAATCCCATGGCGTCGATGGTAGGCATGATCGAAAACGCCCGCCGCTTCGAGCAGCAGATGCAGGTGATTCAGCATTCGGACCGCAACGCGGAACGCGCCAACGGCATTTTGTCCGTCAGCTGATTTAAATAAACAATACGCTCGCGGCCGGGCCGCGGCACCAGGAGTACTTCATCATGATGCGTTCGTTGTGGATTGCCAAGACGGGCCTGGAAGGTCAACAGACCTCCATGGACGTGATTTCCAACAACTTGGCCAACGTCTCCACCAACGGGTTCAAGCGCGGCCGTGCCGTGTTCCAGGACCTGATGTACCAGACGCTGCGCCAGCCCGGCGCCCAGGTGGGCGACGCCACGCAACTGCCGTCCGGCCTGCAATTGGGCACGGGCGCGCGCGTGGCCGCCACCGAGCGTATCCACACGGATGGCAATCTGAACAACACCGGCGGCGAAATGGACATCGCCATCAACGGCCGGGGTTTCCTGCAAGTGGAACTGCCCGACGGCACCCAGGGTTACACCCGTGACGGCGCGCTGCAACGCGACCAGAACGGCCAGTTGACCACGGTGTCCGGCTACGTGATCCAGCCGCCGATGAACGTGCCGGACAACGCCTTGTCCATCTCCATCGGCAAGGACGGTATCGTCTCGGTAACGCAACCTGGCGCGGCCGGCGTGAACGTGCAGATCGGTCAGTTGCAGATCGCCACCTTCATCAACCCGACCGGCCTGCAAAGCATCGGCGAAAACCTGTATCTGGAAACGGATGCCTCCGGCCCCGCCAACCTGCTGCAGCCGGGCGTGGACGGCGCGGGTTCGATCATGCAGAACTACGTCGAGACTTCCAACGTCAACGTTGCCGAAGAACTGGTCAACATGATCACGACGCAACGCGCTTACGAAATGAACAGCAAGGCCGTCAAGACTTCGGACGAAATGCTGGCCCGCCTGACCCAACTGTGATGCCCATGTCTGTCCTGCGTCTGGTATTTGCTGCCGCCCTGGCTATGCTGGCGGCGGGTTGCGCCATGATTCCGCCCGAACCCATCGTGACCGGGCCGACGACGGCGGCGCCTCCGCCGCCGCCCATGCCCATGGCGCAGCCCACGGGCTCCATATACCAGCCCACGACTTACGGCAATTACCCGTTGTTCGAGGACCGCCGCCCGCGCAACGTTGGCGACATCGTCACCATCGTCCTGAACGAGCGCACCAATGCCTCGAAGAACGTGGCGACGAACACCAACCGCACGGGTTCGACCACGCTGGGCATCGCCGCCGCGCCGTCCTTCATGGATAGCTGGGCGGGCGCCAACCTGAACACGGACGCCAAGGGCGGCAACGTGTCGCAGGGCAAGGGCGACAGCACGGCGAACAACGCCTTCACCGGCACCATCACCACGACGGTGGTGGGCGTGATGTCCAACGGCAACCTCCAGGTCGCCGGTGAAAAGCAGATCGCCATCAACCGCGGCAGCGAGTACGTGCGCTTCGCGGGCGTGGTGGATCCCCGCTCCATCACGGGCACGAATACCGTGTCGTCCACCCAGGTGGCCGACGCCCGCATCGAATACCGCAGCAAGGGCGTCATGGACGAAGTCCAGACCATGGGCTGGCTGCAACGCTTCTTCCTGATCGCCTCGCCGTTCTAAGACATGAAACAACCGACTCCGATATCCGCCGTGCTGTCTCTGTTGGCGCGCGTCTGCGTCGCCGTCGGGCTGGCGGCTGGCGCCGGTACGGCGCAGGCTGAACGCCTCAAGGACCTGGCCTCCATCCAGGGCGTCCGAGGCAACCAGTTGATCGGCTACGGCCTGGTCGTGGGCCTGGACGGCAGCGGCGACCAGGTGCGCCAGACGCCCTTTACGCAGCAAAGCCTGACCAACATGCTGTCCCAGCTGGGCATCACGGTGCCCGCCGGCAGCAACATGCAGTTGAAGAACGTCGCGGCCGTCATGGTGACCACGACCTTGCCCGCGTTCGCCCGGCCCGGACAGACGCTGGATGTAGTGGTGTCGTCCATGGGCAATGCCAAGAGCCTGCGGGGCGGCACCTTGCTGATGACGCCGCTCAAGGGCGCCGACAGCCAGGTCTACGCCATCGCCCAGGGCAACATCCTGGTGGGTGGCGCGGGCGCGTCCTCGGGGGGCTCCAGCGTTCAGATCAACCAGCTCAACGGCGGGCGCATCAGCTCGGGCGCCATCGTCGAGCGCGGCGTCCCGACCACGTTTTCGCGCGACGGCTATATCCACGTCGAGCTGAACAATACCGATTTTGGCACCGCCCAGAACGTGGCGACGGCGTTGAACCGCAAGTTCGGCCAGGGTACGGCCACGGCGCTGGACGGCCGGGTCGTGCAGGTGCGCACGCCGATGGAACTGGCCTCGCAGGCCCGTTTCCTGTCGCAGGTCGAAGACCTGCAGGTGACGCGCGCGCCCACGGTCGCCAAGGTCATCATCAACGCCCGCACGGGGTCGGTCGTCATGAACCGCACGGTCATGATCGAAGAGGCCGCCGTGGCGCACGGCAATCTGTCCGTCATCATCAATCGCCAGAACGAGGTCTTCCAGCCGGATACCCCGTTCACGCAAGGGCAGACGGTGGTCGTGCCGAATACCCAGATCGAGGTGCGCCAGGACAACGGCTCGCTGCAGCGCGTGAATACCAGCGCCAATCTGGCCGATGTGGTCAAGGGCCTGAACGCGCTGGGCGCCACGCCCCAGGACCTGCTGGCTATCCTGCAGGCGATGAAGACCGCGGGCGCCCTGCGCGCCGAACTGGAAATCATCTGACGGCCATGGCTTACACCAATGATGCGGCTCGCGGCGCCACTCGGCAGGATTCGGTCTTCGACATGGGCCGCCTGTCCGACCTGAGGCGCGACGTCAAGAAAGACCCGGCGGGCACCGAACAGCAGAAGCAGGTGGCCAAGCAGTTCGAGGCCCTGTTCCTGCAGATGATGGTCAAGCGCATGCGCGAGGCCACGCCCAAGGAAGGGCTGTTCGACTCGCAGCAGACCCAGATGCTGCAATCCATGGCCGACGAGCAGCTTGCGCTGCATCTGGCCTCGCCGGGCATCGGGCTGTCGCAATCCATCCTGGCGCAGATGCAGCAAGGCAAGCCCGGCGATGTCTCCGCCGACGCCGTGAAGAGCATCGGGCAGGGCGGCGACCTGGATTTCCGCACGGGCGGCTCGCGCGAAGTCTCGGCGCTGCTCAATGTCATGCGCAACAACCGCCCCAGCGACCGCGCGCTCGCGGCGGCCGAAGGAGCCCCGGACCACGTGGTCAGCTTCGTATCCAGGATGTCGCGCGCCGCGAACCTGGCTTCGCAGCAGAGCGGCGTGCCGGCGCGGCTGATCATGGGCCAGGCGGCGCTGGAGTCGGGCTGGGGGCAGCGCGAGATCAAGCACGAAGATGGCCGTACCAGCTACAACCTGTTCGGCATCAAGGCGGGCTCCAGCTGGAAGGGCAAGGTCGTCAACGTGCTCACCACCGAATACGAAGACGGCGTCGCTAAAAAGGTGACGCAACCTTTCCGGGCCTATGCCTCGTACGAGGAATCGTTCGCGGACTACGCCCGCCTGATCGGTAACAGCCCGCGCTACGAAAGCGTGACGCAGGCCCGCAACGAGATCGACGCGGCGCGCCGGATCCAGGACGCCGGCTACGCGACCGACCCGCGCTACGCGCAGAAACTGATCGGCATCATGGGCCAGCTGCGCGGCGCGGCATCCAGCGTGGAAAATTCTCGCCAGATGCTGGAAGGACTCTAAATTTGGGTGGGCTCCTGCCGTAAACGGAGTATCCAGAGATATCAGCTGCGGTTACATACGGGGTTGTCAGCATGAATTTGTACAAAACGGCATTGGGTGGGTTGAACGCGGCACAGGCAGGTCTGGCGACCACTGGCCACAACATCAACAATGCCACCACTGTGGGCTACAACCGCCAACGCGTGATGACCTCGACCGCGGGCGCGCAAGCCACCACCAACGGTTACATCGGCCGCGGCGTCCAGGTCGACACGGTCGAGCGCAGCTACGACAGCTTTCTGTACAAGCAGCTTGTCGGCGCGAACGGCAGTGGCGCCCAATTGCAGGCGCAGTTGGACCAGGTCTCGAAGATCAACAACCTGTTCTCCGATCGCACCGTCGGCATCGCGCCGGGCCTGACCAATTTCTTCACCAGCATGAACACGGTGGCCAGCAAGCCCGCCGATCCCGCCGCGCGCGCCGATCTGCTGGGTCAAGCCAATAGCCTGACCACCCAGATCCGCTCGGCCTACCAGGAAATGCAGAATCAGCGCGAAGGCCTGAATACGCAGATCACCACCACGGTCGACCAGGTCAACAGCTACCTGTCCCGCATCGACGACCTGAACCAGCAGATCTCGCTGGCTTCCGGCAAGGCCGGCGGCAGCCCCCCCAACGATCTGCTCGACCAGCGCGATCAGGCCGTGATGGAACTGAACCAGTTGATCGGCGTCACCACCTACGAGCAGGGCGACAAGATCAGCGTCTCGCTGACCAAGGGCGGCCAATCCCTGCTGTCGGGCACCACCATCTATCCGCTGCAAGCCGTTTCCTCGGCGGCGGACACCAGCCGCACCGTTCTGGCGTACACGCTGCCGGCGGGCTCGGGCAAGACCATCGCCGTCGAAATGAGCGACAGCGAAGTCACCGGCGGCAAGCTGGGCGGTCTGTTGCAGTTCCGCGCCTCGTCGTTGGACGTGCTGCAGAACCAGCTTGGTCAGATGGCTGTCGGGCTGGCGATGTCCTTCAACGAGCAGCACAAGCTGGGCCTGGACCAGAGCGGCAACCCGGGCACGGATTTCTTCAGCATCGGATCGCCGCAGGGCGTTCCGAACGCACAGAACAAGAGCAACGCGCAGATCTCCGGCGAATTCACGAACCTGGCGAACGTCAACGCCAAGGATTACGAGATCTCGTTCGACGGCACCAACTACCAGGTGCTGCGCATGCCGGAAGGCGCGCAGATCTACAACGGTCCGGCCACCGGCACGCCTCCTACCGCCACGTTGAACCTTGAAGGCGAGATGGGCGTCACGTTGACCATCAACGCGCCGCCCCAGGCGGGCGACAAGTGGTCGCTGTCGCCCACGCGCGATGCCGCGCGCGATATCAACGTCCTGATCACCGATCCGGAAAAGGTCGCGGCGGCCGATGCCGAGGGCGGTGACGCCAACGGCAAGAACGCCCTGAAGCTGGCGCAGTTGCAGAACGGCAAGCTTCTGGCGCACGGCACCATGAGCATCAACGACATGTTCGCCCAGGTGGTGAACACGGTGGGCGTGCAGACGCAGCAGGTCAAGACGGCGGCCACGGCGCAGGTCAACCTGATCAAGCAGACCACGGCGGCCCAGCAGGCGGTGTCGGGCGTCAACCTGAACGAAGAGTACGTCAGCCTGTCGCTGTACCAGGAACAATATCAGGCCAGCGCTCGCATCATCGACGTGGCCAGCACGATTTTTGACACGCTGTTGGGCCTGCGCGGCTGATCGGCTCGTTGAACTGTGATTACTAAAAAGATTTTCGGAGTTGCACCATGCGCCTGAGCACCACGATGATGTACACGAACGGTCTGAGCGGTGTTCTTGCTCAGGAATCCGACATGAATCGCCTGGTCGAGCAGGTCGGTAGCGGACGCAAGTTTCTGAGCCCGGCGGATGATCCGCTGTCGGCGTCCCTGTCGATCGGCGTCGCGCAGACGCAGAGCATGAACAGCACGTATGGCCTGAACCGGAATACCGCAAAGACCAATCTGGGCCAGGAAAGCAACATCCTGGATTCGGTCACGACCGCCTTGCAGGACGTGCGTACCCGCGTGGTTCAAGCCGGTAACGGCACCTTCGCCGACAGCGATCGCCAAGCCCTGTCGACCGCGCTCAAGAGCGCCCGCGATGCGCTGCTGGGCCTGGCGAACAGCACCGATGGCAACGGCCAATACCTGTTCTCGGGTTATCAAGGCGGCGTGGTGCCTTACGCCCAGGACGCCACGGGCAAGATCGTCTACAGCGGCGCCACCGGCGAACGCACGGTGCAGGTCGACCAGTCGCGCCAGTTGTCCACCAGCGACCTCGGCAGCGACATCTTCAATCGCGCCAATCCGGGCTCGCAGGCGTATGTCAGCACCGCCGCGCCCGGCAATACGGGTACGGCCCAGTTCAGCACCGTGTCGGTCACGCCGGGCAGCCCCAACATCGGCAAGAATTTCAGCCTGCAGTTCGAATCGGATCCCGCCACGGGCAACATGGGCTATCGCGTCATCACGACGGACCCCAATGCGACCCCGCCCGTGCCGCCGGTGATCACGCCCGCGCCTCCCGCCACCCCCACGGTCTACACCCCGGATTCCAGCATCGATTTCGGCGGCGTCGCGGTGGTGATCAAGGGTACGCCCCAGAACGGCGACGTGATCAACGTCGAGAGCATCCAGTCCGCCGACGTGGACATGTTCAACACGCTCGACAACCTGATCAAGGTCCTGGATTCGCCTATTGCCGGCGATGAAAAGGCACTGGCCAAGTTGAACAACGAACTGGCCACCGCGAACAAGAAGCTGTCGTCCAACTACGACAACGTCCTGACGGTGGCTGCTTCGGTGGGCGCGCGCCTGAACGAACTGGATGCGCTTGACGCAACCGGTACGCAAAAGGGCCTGTCGTATTCCAAGTCCTTGTCGGATCTCGAAGACCTGGACTACTACGCCGGCGCCAGCCAGCTCGCATTGCGCCAAGTGGCATTGCAGGCGGCTTCGGCGGCTTTCATGACCATTCAAGGGTCCAGTCTGTTCAGCCGCAAGTAATGCGGTAGGCCTCAAGACCGCGTTCCACGGGGCGCGGCAAGTTGCGCATTTGCGGACGCTGCTGGCAAAAGCCGGGGCGTCCGTGGTTGCGTGTAGGGTAGGAAGTGTTGTTTCACGCTGCTTAACGTTCGCTCGGATATTTCATGCTTGGTAATTTGAAAGTTCGCACCTGTATCGTTCTGGTGCTGTTGCTCTTCACGGGCGCCATGTTCATATCCAATGGCGTGGCGTGGATGGGTTTGAACTCCAGCAATGAAAAGCTGGAGCGTGTGAACGACGCCTACTCCAATCAGGCGACGCAGCTCAATCGCGCCTACATGGCCTTCCTGCGGGGCCGGCTGCTGCTTGCCACGTCGCTGATGGACATGCAGCAGGGCAAGACCGAACAGGCCGCGTCGCAGACCAAGCGGGCCGAAGCCCTCATGCAGGAAGGCGGCAAGTCGCTGGATGCCTTCCGCAAGGCGCCGCGCATGGCCGGTTCTGAAGCGCTGGTGGAAAAGCTGGAAGCCGCCTACAGGCAGTTCGACGACGTCTACAAACGCCAGGCGGCCGCGCTGTCGACCATGGCCATTCAGCAGTACCTGGATCTGAACGACGCGGGCAGCGCGGCCAACACCGCCTTCCGCGAAGCCGTCAACGGCGTGCTGCAGTTCGTGGACGAACGCACCAACGAACTTGTGGTCCAGGCAGAGGCCGACCACCGCATCTCGCGCACCGTGACCATCGTGCTGCTGGCGATCGCGCTGATGCTGGCCGTGGGCTGCTGGCTGTTCATCAATCGCACCGTGCTGCGTCCGCTACACGAGGCGGGCGATCACTTCGACAAGATTTCGGGCGGCGATTTCACGGGCCGCATCGAGGTCCGCAGCACCAATGAAATCGGCCATTTGTTTGGCGCGATCAAACGCATGCAGGAAAGCCTGACCCGCACGGTGGCATCGGTGCGCCGCGGCGTGGACGAGATCAATGTCGGTTCGCGTGAAATCTCCGCGGGCAACACGGACCTGTCCAGCCGCACGGAACAGCAGGCGGCCTCGCTCGAGGAAACCGCGGCCTCGATGGAACAGCTTGCCTCCACCGTGAAGCAGAACGCCGACAACGCACGCCAGGCCAATCAGTTGGCGGCCAGCGCGTCGGACGTGGCGGAGCGCGGCGGTTCGGCGGTGTCGGAAGTGGTCAGCACGATGCAGGGCATTTCGGCCAGCTCGCGCAAGATCTCGGAAATCGTGTCGGTGATCGACGGGATTGCGTTCCAGACGAACATCCTGGCGCTGAACGCGGCGGTGGAAGCGGCGCGCGCGGGCGAGCAGGGCAAGGGCTTCGCGGTGGTGGCGGGCGAAGTGCGCTCGCTGGCACAGCGCAGCGCGCAGGCGGCCAAGGAAATCAAGGGCCTGATCGAAGACTCCGTGACGAAGGTGGGCGCGGGTTCGCAGCAGGTCGAACGCGCGGGCGCGACGATGCAAGAGATCGTGGCGTCGGTCAAGCGCGTGACGGACATCATGGGCGAGATCTCGGCGGCGTCCGAAGAGCAGTCCAGCGGTATCGACCAGGTGAATCGCGCCGTGTCGCAAATGGACGAAGTGACGCAGCAGAACGCGGCGCTGGTGGAAGAAGCGGCGGCCGCGGCGGGTTCGCTGCAGGAACAGGCGCAGCGCCTGGCCGAAGCAGTGTCGGTGTTCAAGATCAACGCGGGCGAAGTCATCGAAGTGCCGGCTCGCCAACTGGCGCAGCAACGTACGGCTCCGCGCGTTTCCGCGCCGCAGGCCGCTCCTGTCGCCGAACCGGAACAGGCTGCGACGAAGGCGCCACAAGCGCCTCGCTTGACGCAGGTTGCCCGCCCCAAGCCCGCAAACGCATCCGCGGCGCGCCCGCTGCGCCGGCCGGCCACGGCGCGGTCTGCCGAGACGGCAAACGCGGTCCCGGCCACGCCGTCGCCGGCTGCTCGCCGGCCGCCGCCCTCGGATGACGATTGGGAGTCCTTCTGACGGGGCATCCCGCCAGTGCATTGAACAGGCAGTAGAAAAAACCCCTTTTACGGTCCGGCGGCCAAAAGCGCGTCGCCGGGACGACTACCGGAATATACGGAAATGTTTAGCAATTTGAAGGTGCGCACGGGCTTGATGCTTGCCCAATTAGCCGTCGCCCTGGCCGCGCTTGTTGCCATTGTCCTGGGTTGGAACAGCATGCAGTCCAATGCCCGGGCGATCAACGCACTGGATGCCTTGAGCGTGCAGCAGAGCAATCTGATCAAGGATTCCTACACGCAGATGCTGCGCGCCACGATACGCGCCGACATCGCCGCCGCGCAACGCGCGGCGGGCGACACGAACGGCGCCGCCGAAAACTCGCGCACCGTGCAGCAGCTGGTCACGGACGCCAAGAAAAAGATGGAGACCTTCAAGGCCATCCCGAAGACCACCGAGCTCGGCAAGTCCTCCGAGGGCGAGCTCGTTGCCTCCTTCAACGGTTTCGCCGACGCCCTGCAATCCATGATGGCGGCGCTGGACAAGGGCGATTCGGCGACGTATCTGTCCCTGAAGAACACCAAGGCGGGCGCGGCAAGCGGGCTTTTCTTCAAGCAGCTTGGCGAATTCGCCGCCGACATCAATACCTACAGCGAAGAGATGGTGTCGTCGTCGCGTGCGCAGGCATCGACGATGGCCTACGTCTACATCGCACTGGCGGTGCTGATCCTGGCGGTTTCGCTGGGCGCCTTCCTGTTCATGAACCGCGTCGTCCTGCGCCCCTTGCGCGCTGTCAGCGACAGTTTCGACAAGATCGCCGGCGGGGACCTGACCGTGCGCGTGGAAGTGAATTCCAGCAATGAGATCGGCGTCCTGATGGCCGCCGTCAAGCGCATGCAGGAAAGCCTGGCCCGTACCGTGTCGACGGTGCGCCGTGGCGTGGACGAAATCAATGTGGGCTCGCGCGAGATCTCCGCGGGCAACACGGACCTGTCCAGCCGCACCGAAGAGCAGGCGGCCTCGC
>RCUK01002151.1_pt1 | contig 11022 bp, 12 predicted proteins | sample 2166381 | NCBI WGS metagenome assembly RCUK01 (sample SAMN09932809, study PRJNA488358) | compost metagenome | isolation source: compost soil in an enriched community | place: Germany: Experimental Botanical Garden
CCGGCCGGGCTGTTCGGAAAAGAAAAATGAATCGTCAATTCCTGGGCTATGCGGTCTTCGCCATCGTGGTGGCGTTGCTTCCCTTCGTCGGGGTGTATCCGATCTTCGCCATGAAGATCATGTGCTACGCCCTCTTCGCCTGCGCGTTCAACCTGCTGCTGGGCTTCACCGGACTCCTGTCCTTCGGCCACGCCGCCTTTCTGGGCAGCGCGGCCTACGCGGCCGGGCACTCCATGAAGGTCTGGGGCCTGCCCACCGAGCTCGGCCTGCTGTTCGGCGTGGCCGTGGCGGCGCTGCTGGGCCTGGCGATGGGCGCCATCGCCATCCGGCGCAGCGGCATCTACTTCGCCATGATCACGCTGGCGCTGTCGCAGATGGTGTTCTTCTTCTTCCTGCAGGCCAGGTTCACCGGCGGCGAAGACGGCCTGCAAAGCGTGCCGCGCGGAACCTTGCTGGGATTGGTCGACCTGTCCAAGGACATCAACCTGTACTACCTGGTGATGGCCATCTTCATCCTCGGCTATTTCATCATCTGGCGCACCGTGAACTCGCCCTTCGGCCAAGTGCTCCAGGCGCTGCGCGAGAACGAGCCGCGCGCCATTTCGCTGGGCTACGACGTGGACCGCTTCAAGCTGCTGGCGTTCGTGCTGTCGGCCGCGCTGGCGGGGCTGGCGGGCGCCACCAAGACCCTGGTGTTCGTGTCGGCCACCCTGTCGGATGCCACCTGGCAGATGTCCGGCCTGGTGATCCTGATGACGCTGATCGGCGGGCTGGGTACTCTGACCGGCCCCATCCTGGGCGCCTTCATCGTGGTGCTGCTGGAGAACAAGGTCGGCGACTTCGGCCAGATGATGGCCAACCTGACCGGCGTGGAATGGTTCCTGCGCCTGGGCGAATCCGTCACCATCGTGACGGGCCTGATCTTCGTGATCTGCGTGCTGGCCTTCCGCCGCGGCATCGTGGGCGAGCTGGGCGCATTCATCGACCGGCGGCGCGCCGCCCGCGCCTGACCGGGCATTGCATCAAGACCGGGGCCGCACTGCGCGGCCCCGTTTGCATTCCGGCGGCCGGACCGTGCAGCGCCCCGTACAATGGCAGGCACTCCATCACACAGGTGCCGACCATGCGCTACACGCACACGCTCGCCGCCGGCCTTGGCGCCCTTGCGCTTACCGCCGCCCTGCTGCCCCCGCCCGCCCGTGCCGCCGACGCGTCCGCCCCGGTTTGCGAAGTGAACCGCCCCGTTCGGTTCAGCGGCCTGAACTGGGAATCCAATCTGGTCCTGGCCGGCATAGAGCGTTATGTGCTGGAGCATGGCTACGGCTGCAAGACCTCTGTTGAAATTGGTGAAACGCTGCCCATGCTGGCCGCGCTGCAGCGTGGCGACGTGGACGTGACACCCGAAGTCTGGCCGGGCCAGATCGAAGGCGCCTGGAAGAAGGCGCTTGCGAGCGGCAAGGTGCTGGGCGTGGGCCATGTGTATGACGCAGGGGAAGGCTGGTACGTGCCCCGCTATACCGTGGAACGCAACCCCGGATTGAAAGCCGCCGCCGACCTGGCGCGCTTCAAGGAGGTGTTCGCCGACCCCGAGGATCCCGGGCGCGGCCGCATCTATGGCTGCCCCGCCGGCTGGGCCTGCGGCACGCTGAACGACAACCTGTTGCGCGCCTTGAAACTGGACAAGGACTACGCGCTGTTCGCGCCCGGGTCGGGCGCCGCGCAGAAAGCCGCCATCGTGTCGGCGTACAAGCGCAAGCGCGACATCGTCTTTTACTACTGGACTCCCACATCGCTGGTCGGTGCGCTGGACCTGGTCAAGCTGGAGCTTCCAGCATTCGACCAGGCCGCCTACACCTGCATGACCGACCCCAAATGCGCGACGCCGGTGGCCACCGAGTTCAAGCCCAATCCTGTCGTCACGGGCGTGAATGCGGCCTTTGCCAAGGAAGCGCCGCGCCTGACCGACTTCCTTTCCAAGCTGACCGTCCCCGATGACGCCATCGACGCCACGCTGGGCTGGCTCGAGACCGAGGGCAAGGAACCCGACGACGCCGCGCGCTACTTCCTCAAACAGTACGCTCCCGTTTGGCGGCAGTGGGTGCCGCCAGACGTGGCCGACCGCGTACAGTCGGCGCTGGAGCGCGAATAGCCCTGGCGGGCGCCGCCGCGCCCGTCCGCGGCTCATGTATCCTGACGTTTCGGCGCGCCCGCGCGCGCCCACCCGATTCAAGCGAAGGAAGATACACATGGACGCCTTGTTCTGGCACGACGGTCACTGGACCACCGAAAACCCCAAACTGCTCGGCCCGGCCGACCACGCTTTCTGGATGGCCAGCATGGTCTTCGACGGCGCGCGCGCTTTCCGCGGCCTGACGCCTGACCTGGACCTGCACTGCCAACGCGTGGTGCGATCGGCCGAGAAAATGCTGATGAAGCCGCAGATCGGCTGGGAAGAAATCCAGACGCTGTGCCTGCAAGCGGTCGCGAAGTTTCCCGAAGGCACCGAGCTTTACATCAAGCCGATGTTCTTCTGCTCGGACGGTTTCCTGCTGCCCGACGCCGACAAGACCCGCTTCGTGCTGCACGTGTTCAAGGTGCCGATGCCGGGCGACCAAGGCTTTTCGGCCTGCTTTTCCAGCTTTGCGCGTTCGTGGCCCAACATGGCCCCCACCGACGCCAAGGCCTCCTGCCTGTACCCCAACGGCCAGCGCGCCATCCGCGAAGCCGCCGAAAAGGGCTTCGACAACGCAATCATGCTGGACGGCGCGGGCAACATCGCCGAATTCGCCACCAGCAATCTGTGGCTGGCCAAGAACGGCGTTGTCTCCACGCCCGTGGACAACGGCACCTTCCTGAACGGCATCACGCGCCGCCGCGTGCTGGCCCTGCTCAAGGCCGACGGCGTCGAAGTGCAGGAACGCAGCCTGACCCGCGCCGATGTCGAGGAAGCCGACGAGGTGTTCTCGTCCGGGAACTACGGCAAGGTCGTACATGTGAACCGCGTCGAATCGCGCGCCCTGGAATATGGCCCGCTCGCCCGCCGCGCCCACAAGCTGTACATGGACTACGCGGAAAGCACCGGCCGCCGCTGAGAGCCCGACCTGGATCAATCCCCTCGCGGCGGCCGATGCAGCATCGCCACGTGCGGGGAATCCTCCCAGCGGGGATAGCGTTCCAGCACCGCCGGATCGTGACCCGGCACCACATGCTGTTCGGATTGCGCCGCGCCATAAAGTCTGGCGTAGCCCGACAGCATCTGGGCGGTGTTGTAGACGATAGGGAACGGCCGCCCTTGCGCCATGTTCTCGTAGTAGTGGCTGGCGTCCGACGCCAGCACCACCCAGCCGCGCTCGGTATGAACCCGCACGGCCTGCAGGCCCTTCGTGTGGCCGCCGATCTTGAGCAGTTCGATGCCTGGCAGCAACTCCCCATCGCCTTCATGGAAGACCACCCGGTCTTCATAGACGCGCCTGACCAGGGTGACCACGTCCTCCACCGAGTACGCATGCCTCAAGGGCTCAAAGCACATGCAGCGGCCGGTGGCGTAGTCCATCTCGTCGTCCTGCACATGGAAACGCGCCTGCGGCAGGCGGTCCAGATTGCCCGCGTGATCGTAGTGCAGGTGGGTGAGCACCACATGCTGCACATCTTCGGGCTGCACGCCCAGGGGCGCAAGCGCCGCGATCGGGCAATGAATCAGCTCGCGGCGGCGCTGGCGCGCCGTGTCCGCGTTGAAGCCGGTGTCGACCAGCACGACGCGGCCGGCGCCGCGCACCAGCCACACGAAGAAATCCATGGGCATGTCGCCGTCGTGCGGATCTCCGCCCAGAAAGTTGTCGCGCCGCTGGCGCGACATCCGGGCGTATCGGATGGCATGGATCTCGTACTCGGGGGGGACGGTTGGCGTCACGGGGCTCACTTCACACTCCTAGGTAGGCCTTCTGCACGAACGGATCCTCCAGCAGGTCCGCGCCCTTGCCGCTGCGCACCACCTCGCCGTGTTCGAAAGCATACGCCTGATGCGCCAGGCGCAGTGCCAACCGAGCGTTCTGCTCTACCAGCACGATGGCAATACCGCTGTCGCGGTTGATGCGCTCGATGGCGCCCGCGATCTCGGCCACGATCTTGGGCGCGATACCCAGCGACGGCTCGTCCAGCATCAGCAGGCGAGGTTGCGCCATCATCGCGCGCCCGATGGCCACCATCTGCTGTTCGCCACCGGACAGAGAGCCGGCCAGCTGCGCGCGCCGCTCCAGTACCCGGGGAAACAGCGCGTAGATTTCGTCCAGCCGGGCACGGATGCCGGCACGCGGACGGACCGCGTGCGCGCCCGCCATCAGATTGTCCAGCACGGTCATGCGGCCGAACAGCCGGCGGCCCTCGGGCGACAGGGACAGGCCGGCCGATACGCGCGCCGCCGATCCCAGTCGGGCGATGTCGCGCCCCTCGAACAGGATGCGCCCTCCCGCCACGGGCGCCAGCCCGATCAAGGCCTTGAGCGTGGAGCTCTTGCCCGCGCCATTCGAACCGACCAGCGCGACGATCTGGCCCTGCTCGACATTGAAGCTGACGCCGCGCACCGCCTCCAACTGTCCGTAACGCACATTCAGGTCCTGGACTTCAAGCATGGGCATAGTCGGGTGCTCCCAGATAAGCCTCGATCACGGCGGGGTTGTCGCGAATGACCTGCGGTGAGCCCTCGGCAATCTTCTCGCCCTGGACCAGCACCACGATGCGGTGGCAGAGCTCCATGACCAGCGCCATGTGATGTTCGACCAGCAGCATCGTCAGCCCCTCTTCCGACTGCAGGCGGCGCAGCAGGCGGCCCAGTTCATTGCATTCCTCGTGGTTCAGTCCGGCTGCCGGCTCGTCCAGCAGCAGCATGCGCGGACGGCAGGCCAGCGCAACGGCGATGCCCAGCTTCTTCTGCAGGCCATAGGCCAGCGATCCCGCAGGCGCGTCGCGCCAGGCCTGCAGATCCAGCAGGGTCAGCAGGCGGTCGACCTCCTGCGTGACCTGGGCCGCCGACAGCAAGTCATGGCTGCGGCCCGCCAGATGGCGCAACCAGGAGTGCCGAACGCGCGACAGCATGCCGCGGCGGATGTTCTCGGCGACCGTGACATCGGGATAGGTCGAGGTGGACTGGAACGTGCGCGCGAGTCCCAGCACGACCACCCGGCTGGGCGGCCCTCCTGAAATATCCCGGCCGTCGAAACGGACCGTGCCGGCCGAAGGCGGCATGGTGCCGCTGATGACATTGAATGCCGTCGTCTTGCCGGCGCCGTTTGGCCCGATAAGGCCGACGATTTCCCCCTGGGTGACGGCAAAGCTCAGGCCGCGCAAGGCAGCCAGGCCGCCGAAGCTGCGCGACAGGCCCTGTACTTGCAATAGAGGCTGGCTCATTGGGACTCCTTGCGCCGGCGCGCCTGCCACGGCCCCGGCAAGCCGGCGAGGCCCGCCGGCAGAAAGCGCAGAATCAGAATCAACGCTGCGCCATAGAAGATGTGCTGCGTCTGCACCGCCCCGCGGAACAGTTCGGGCAACGGCGTCAGCACCATGGCGCCGATCAGGCCGCCCCATACCGAACGGCGGCCGCCGATGACCAGCATGATGATGAAGCCTATGGAGATGCTCGCGTTGAACGACTCCGGCGACACATAGCCCACATAGCGCGCCTGCAAGGCGCCGCCCGCCGCGGCCAGCGCGCAGCCGGCGACAAAGGCGCAAAGCTGGATGCGGCGCACGCTCAGCCCGGTGGACTCGGCCAACGCCGGGTTTTCGGCCACCGCGTCGATGGCGTGGCCGAACGGCCGCCGCGCAACCGCACTCAGGAGCGCCACGGAACCCAGCGCCACGCACAGCGCCAGGCCGTAGAAGCTTGCACGCGACTCGAACACCAGCCCCGCCAGGGCAGCGGGCTGGATGCCGGTGACGCCGTTGGCGCCGCCGGACCAGGAGGCCCCATCCAGCAGGATCAGCCGCACCAGTTCCCCGAAGGCGAACGTGACCAAGACAAAATACACGCCCTTCAGGCGCAGGATGATCGCGCCCAGCGCCAGCGCGATCACGGCGGTCAGCGCCACGCCCACCAGGGTGGAAGGCAGGAAGCTCCAACCCAGGTAGCGGGCGGCAAGCACCGAACCGTAGGCGCCCACGGCGACGAAGGCCGCATGCCCCAGCGACAACTGCCCGCAACGCGCGATCAGCGCCAGGCCGTTGACGATCAGCACGTTCAGGCAGGTCAGCACCGCCAGATGCTGCACGAAAGGCCCCGCGAACCAGGGCATCACCGCGGCCGCGGCCAGGGCGGCCCACAACAGCCAGCGCAATGGCGCGGGCCTTGCAATACCGGCTTCAAGCGAAAGTACCGTCATGGCTTATGCCTCCCCCCGGCCCAGCAGCCCCTTGGGCCGCACGACCAGCATCACGATCACGATGGCGAAAATCAGCATGTCCGCCGTGCTGCTCTCGAACATCAGGCTGCCGTAGCTCTCGGCCAGGCCCAGCGCCAGGCCCGCGACCGCGGCGCCGGGTATGCTGCCCAGCCCGCCCAGGATCACCACGATGAACGCCTTGAGCAACGGCGTGGCGCCCACGAACGGCGACACCGAGAACAAGGGCGCCATCAGCGCGCCGGCCACCGCGGCCAGCCCCACGCCCAGGCCGAAGCCCAGCGGGTAATAGATGCGCGAACGGATGCCCTGGATGGCGGCGATCTCGAAATCCTCCACCACCGCGCGCAGCGCCCGGCCTGGCCGCGAATAGCGCAGAAAGCCATACAGCAATGCCAGCGCAAGCAGCGCGAACATCACCACATAGACGCGGGATAGCGGCACGACCAGCTTGCCCATGCGCGCCGTGCCCTGGGCCACGGCCGGCATGGATAGCGGGTCGGGACCGAAGAACATCAGCGCCAGGTTCTGCAGGATCATCGCCAGCCCGATGGTGGCGATCATGCCGTTGAGCTCATCGCGGCGGAACGGCTTGAGGACGCCCCATTCCAGCACCGCACCGCCCGCCACCGCCAGCGCGAAGGTCAGCGCCACGGCGGGCAGGAATGAAAACCCCGCCTGGGTCGTGAGGTAGTAGGCGCCAAAGGCGCCCAGCATGTAGAACTCGCCGTGAGCGAAGTTCACCATCCGCATCACGCCGAACACCAGCGTGAAGCCCACGGCCATCAGCAGGTACAGCAGCCCCACGATCAACCCATTGATCGTGGCCTGCGTCAGCAGAATGCTCCAATCCACTTCGATTCCCCCGCCGCGCTAGCGGCATCCCTCGACGGTGCAGCGGGCGCGGATCACCTCGCGGCCGTCCTTGACCTCGGCGACGTAGAACGGCGCATTCAGCTGATGATTGATGCCGTACATGGCCTGGCCCGTCCAGCTCAGCTTGCCCAGCGATCCGTCAAAACCGTCGAGCTTTTCCATCTCGGCGCGCACGCGGTCCGTGTCGTCCACGGTGCCGGCGCGGCGCATGGCCTCGAACAGCATGTTGGTGCCGTCGTAGAAGGCCGGGCTGAAGCCGTTCATCGGATGCTTGTACTTCGCGGCGTAGCGCGCGGCGTAAGCCTGGGTCGCAGGCAGTTCGGGATCGATCGGCGTGTGGACCAGCATGCCTTCGGTGGCCTGCTTGCCGGCGACGTTGACGATCTCTTGCGTGGCCGGCCCGCCGGTGCGCACAATGCGCCCTTCGAATCCGAGTTCGCGCGCCTGCTTGACGATCAGCCCCGCGGTGGTGGGCGAGTTGCCGTCCAGTTCGATGGCGTCGATGCCGCGCGCCATCATGCGGGTGAGCATGGGCACGAAATCGACACGATCGCGCTCGAAGAACTCCTTGACGGCCAGGGCCGCGCCGGCCTTCTTGTAGGCGCCTTCCAGGTCCACCGCGATCTGCTGCCCGGTCTCGTCGTTGGGGAACAGCGCGCCGACCTTGCGCAGGCCCTGCGCCTTGACCAGCCAGTCGATCTGCGGCTGCGAGACCTCGGCGGTGGTGACGTTCGGACGGAAGGTGTAGGGCTTGTCCGCGGCCAGCGCCTTGGAGGTAAAGCCCAGCGTCAGCAGGATCACCTTGTTCTTTTCGGTCATGGGCTGAATGGCCAGCACCGGCGCCGACCCGACCGGACCGATCACGTAGCGCACCTTGTCCTCGAACACCAGGCGGTTGGCCACGGTGATGGCCTCGTTGGCCTGGTACTTGTCGTCATAGGCCACGACCTGGACGCGGTACTTCTTGCCGCCCACCTCCAGCCCGCCCGCCTCGTTCACCTGGTCGGCCGCGACCTCGGCGGCGTTCTTCATGCCCTGCCCCCATGCGGCGCCTGCGCCGGAAAGCGTGACCAGGGCGCCCAGTTTCAGCGTCTCTTGCGCCTGGACGGCGGGTACTGCGGCCAGGGCGAAAACGCCGGCCAGAATGATCGGATAACGCATGATGTCTCCTGAGGGATCGCGGGCAGTGGCTGCCCGTCGGTTGCGCCTGCTCTATCGGCGGGCGATGGCGTCCAGCACCGGCAGCACGTAGCCGCGGAACTGCAGCGGGTTTTCGCTCATCGGGAAATGCCCCAATTCGCGCATGACGGTCACCTGCGCGCCGGGTATGCCGGCCGCGGTGCGCAAGGTGTCTTCTGGCGTGCAGGAGAAGTCGTATTCCCCCGTCAGCAGATAGAGCGGACAGCGGTCGGTGCGGATGCCGTCCAGCCGGCCCCGCAGATCGCTGTCCACCCGGTAGAAATGCAAGTCCCCGCGAAAGACGCCGGGACCGCCCTGCATGTACTGCCATAGCGTTTCGTGGCGGTACTTCGCCGGCGACTGCGGCGCCACCAGCCCGGACACCAGCGCGGCGCAGACCTCGCCGCCGTGGACATCGCCACGGTGCAGCCAGGATGTGTCGTACCAGGGTTCCTGGAAGTCGGCGGCCTCGACGCCGATCAGGGCGCGAAAGCGATCGGAATGCTGATGCGCGAGCTGCAGGACGATACGCCCGCCGATGGAGCAGCCGATCAGCGCCGGCCGGTCCAGCGCCAGCGCCTGGCAGAACGCCATCACGGTTTCAACGTAGAGCTCGGTCGAAAGGCGGTATTCCTGGTCCTGCCAGCCTTCCGGCGGATAGGACTTGCCGTGCCACGGCATGTCGAAGGCGATGACCCGGTAGCGCGACGTGATGTCCGCGTCGCACATCATGTGGCGGTACTGGCGGCTATCCGCGCCGGCGGTGTGCAGGCAGACCAGCGGGATGCCCTCGCCCGCCTGTTCGAAATAGACGCGGCAGAGCTTGCCCGCGATCTCAAAAGACACATAGCGGCCGACAATGGGCTCCAGAGCGGCGTTCATGCCTGAGCCTCCCGGCCGACTGCCAGCAGGTCTTTGACGAACTGCAGGTGGGCCATCAGAGGCTGCAAGTTGCCTTCGATGGCCAGCTCGCCGCGCTTGCTGAGCGCGAAGATGTCGTGCCAGCCTGCATCCGGCACGGCTTGCCAGAAACGGGACCAGGCATCCTCGGAAGCCCGCAGCGATATGTCGCTGGACGGCAGCGGCGCGGAGGGAATGTTGGCGTCGGTCACTCGTCCATCCCGGATCCGGACCAACAGGGGATGCTCGCCGAACCGCAGCAGCAGGTCCATGTTGACCTGGCGCGGCCACGAGAACGACAGCGCGCGGCTGCGGAACCGATGCGCGAGCTGCGCGCCGCAGGCGCCCTGCGCTGGCATAGCTTGGGTTTGCATTGTCTCTTCCCGCTTTTATCGTTCTTATCAACAGAACGTTTATTCTTTCTACAAGAACATTCTAAAGATTGAAAACTCCCCGTGTCAACACGGGGAAAGTACGAGAGCCGTGTTCTATTCCGGCGCCAGGACCCGGAGGTCGCCGGCCCGCGCCAGCGGGCAGCCGGTAAGCGCCTGCAGGGCCTCGAAGCTCAGTCCCTCGACCATCGCCCGCAGCACCATGGAGCCGGACACCACGTCGATGATCGCCAGATCCGAATAAATCCTGTCGACCACTCCCGCGCCGGTCAGGGGATAGGTGCATTCGCGGACGATCTTGGGCTGTCCGTCCTTGGTGACATGCTCCATCGTGACGTAGACCTGCCGCGCCCCGGCCACGAGATCCATTGCACCCCCCACGGCCGGGATCGTGCCCGGCGCGCCCGTATCCCAGTTGGCCAGGTCGCCGCGCTCGGATACCTGAAATGCGCCGAGCACGGTCAGGTCCAGGTGGCCGCCGCGCATCATGGCGAACGACACCACGTGATCCGTGATGGACGCCCCCGGCAGCAGGGTCACGGGTTCCTTGCTGGCATTGATCAGGTCCAGGTCCAGGGGCGCGTCGGGGTCGCCCGGCCCCATGCCGACGATGCCGTTCTCGGTGTGCAGGATCACGTCGCGGCCGGGCGGCAGGAAGGCCGACACCAGCGTCGGAATGCCGATGCCCAGGTTGACATAGGCCCCGTCCTCAATGTCCGCGGCGACCAGGCGGGCGATCTGCCGCCGGCTGAGCTTTTCATATCCCATGAGCGTCTCCCACCTTCACCACTCGCTTGACGAAAATTCCCGGCGTCATGACGTGTTCCGGCGGGATCCCGCCCAGTTCCACGATCTCGTCCACCTGCGCCACGGTGGTGGCGGCGGCCATGCACATGACCGGCGCGAAGTTCCGGCCGGCGTAGCGATACACCAGATTGCCCCAGCGGTCCGCCGTGAGCGCCTTGACGAAAGCAAAGTCGCCCTTGAGCGGAGACTCCAGCACATAGCCCACGCCGTCTATCACGCGAGTCTCCTTGCCCCGCGCCAGCGGCGTGCCAAAAGCGGTGGGCGTGAAGAACGGCCCCAGGCCCGCGCCCGCGGCGCGCATGCGTTCGGCCATCGTGCCCTGCGGCACGCACTCGAGCTCCACTTTCCCCGCGCGGTAGGCGTCAGCGAAGGCCGCGGCATTCGGGTTCTTGCGGTCCGACGATCGCGCGAAAGAGCAGATCATCTTGCGCACCCGTCCGGCCTCGACCAGCTGGCTCAGGCCGCGTTTGCCGTTG
>RCUK01002153.1_pt1 | contig 11014 bp, 10 predicted proteins | sample 2166381 | NCBI WGS metagenome assembly RCUK01 (sample SAMN09932809, study PRJNA488358) | compost metagenome | isolation source: compost soil in an enriched community | place: Germany: Experimental Botanical Garden
GATTGCAGGTGGCGCAGCAGGCTGTGGGACTTGTACTGGGTGACCACACCCACCCGGCGAATGCCGGAGTTGATGCAGTTGGAAAGCACGAAATCGATGATGCGGAACTTGCCGCCGAAATGGACGGCGGGCTTGGCGCGATTGTCGGTCAACTGCTTCAGGCGACTACCGCGTCCCCCTGCGAGCACCAAGGCCATACTCTGATTCAATAGTTGCCGTGCTTTGGCTGTGTCTACGGGTTCTAGCAACATATCTACCTCTGCTCTGTTGGGGCTGTTTTCAACCCATCTTCGCTTTTTTTGCGAACTGTGAAAGTGTTTTCACTCACATTTAGTGGCTTTCCGACGGCCCTTTTCATGGAGTTGCGTGAGTACTCAAGCTTTGTGCCGGCGGCTTGATTAGAATTTCTACATCACGAGCATCATCAAGGATGAAACGATGTTGAATAAACACGAGGGAAATCTGCTGCTGGTCAGCGCCCTGGTCTGCATTCCCATGCTGTTGCTGCAGGGACTCTGGCTTGCGCCTCCGGCCTCCCCCCTCACCCTGCTGCTGGTCCTGATGACCACCCTCATCGGCTTCGCCCTGCTGCTCTTTCTCACCCACAGCGTGCGCAAGGGGGAGCGGGAGAGGCAGGAGCAGCGCTGGCTGCTGGCGCTGCAACAACGGGATCCCGCCATGCTGGAGAGCCCGCAGGCACAAACGGCGCTACGCCAGTTGCTTGCCTCCTTCAGTGAAGCCGAACTCGATGCACATCGCCAGATAAGCGAACTGCAGCAGCAGGCAACCCAGGACGAGATGACGGGCCTGCGCAACCGCCATGCGTTCAGGCGCGATCTCACCGAGCTGCTGCTGCAGGAGACGACCCAGACCGCCATCCTGGTGCTGATCCGCGCCACCGAGCTTGCCCGCCTCAATGCCCAGCGCGGCTTCCAGTCCGGGGATGCCTACATCAGGGATATTTCCAACCTCATCAATCTGGTGGTCAACCGCTTTCCCGGGCATCAGGTCTATCGCATCTCGGGCTCTGATTTTGCGGTGCTGCTCCCCTCTGACATCAACATTCCGCCCCATTTGCTGGGGCAGGAGTTCAAGCGGGCCTTCGATCATTATCATCGGGAACGGGAATTGGAAAATGTGGCCTACACAGGGCTGACCCAGCTCTCCCGCGCGCAGAATATCGAGGCTATCCTGGCCCGCGCAGATCTCGCCCTGGCACGGGCTCAGACTGAGACCATCAACGGCTGGGCCATCCAGCAACATGATCACTCCAGCAACCTCCATGGCCAGCAGCACTGGAAGAGAGTGCTGGAGGATCTATTGTCGCAGCCGGATTGCATCACCCTCTTCAGCCAGCCGGTGCAGGCGTTCAATCGGGACATGGTGCCCTACCAGGACATCTCTGCCCGCTTCAGCAATCGAGAAGGCATACAGCTCCCCACAGACACGCTCTTTGCCATGGCACAGCGACTGGAAATGCTGATGCGGCTGGAGCAGATGCTGATCACCCATGTCATGCGCCAGTATCGCGCCTTCGACCAGCAGACCCACCGCTGGGGGATCAACCTCTCCAGCTGCCTGTTGCAGAACAGCGCCTTTTTGATCTGGTTTGATCACCAGCTGCAAAAGGATGCGAACATCAGCGCCTATCTGGTCTTCGCTCTGGATGAGGAGCACCTGAAACACAACATGAACGGTGGAAAGCGGCTGTTTGAACTGCTCAGGCGCCATGGCAGTCGCTCCACCATTCGCAACTTTGGCAAGGGGATGGACTCCTTCACCCTGCTTCATGAGCTGAGGCCGGATTATGTGAAGCTGGATCCGCTGCTGCTTGGCACCCTGGAACGGGACATCGCCAACCAGCAGTTCGTGCGGATGATAGTCGACGTCTCCCATCGCATGGGCTGTCTGGTGATAGCGGAAGGGGTGGAGGAGCTCGGTCAGAAGCAGTTGTTGCAAGGCATGTATGTGGACGGATTGCAGGGGTATCTGATCGCACGGCCCCAGGAGCTGAGGCCTGACATTCCCCATCCGGGGGTCTTCACTGGGGACGTTTCAACTTCAGCAGGGTCAGAATGATGTCATTGAGCTGGCGATAGCGCTCCAGCTCCTTCTGATCGTAACGGGTCGCCAGCATGGTCGGGTTGTGGCGGTTCTTGAGGTAACGGTTGATCTGCAGACGATTGAAACCGGCCACCTTGTAGACCTGACCGAGCAAGGCATTGAGCTCCTCGTCCGCCAGTCCCGCCCGGGCCAGATAGTCCTCCTGGGACGGGCTCTCCAGCTGGCAGCTCTGCTTGTCGAGGTGGCCGCTCTCCTGCAGATAGGCGAGCCACTGCTCCACATAGAGCGGCTTGCAACCGGCCAGCAGATCGAAATAGCCCACCGCATCGCAGCGGCAGCCGGTCAGCAGCACCAGGGCCAGGGCATCGCTGTCGCATTGGAAGGTCACGGGACCGCTCTGACCCCAATCCAGCGCCTGCACCCGGATCCGGGCCCGCGCGCCCGCCGCTGTAGTCACGTCAAAGACAAACATGGCACCTCCCGATCGGCAAAGGGTTGATGATGACCCATCTCGGTGACGGGTGCAAAGCCAAATCGCCCGCTCATCTTGGCGCCCTTGCCGGGCATAAAAAAACCGACGGCCTCGCAGCCGTCGGTTCTGGTCTCGGAGATGGCCCGCGTCGGGGCCATCAGTGCAGCACAGTTCAGGCGTCCAGCTCAACCAGCGCCTTGGCCAGCTCGATGGGCTCGAGCTCCTGGCCTTCCAGATCGGCGTTCCAGTTCGGGCCGACCAGCACATCGTCTTCGTCCAGATCGTTGATCCAGATGTCGAGAAACTCTTCGAGCTCGATCACTTCCGGCTCGTAATCCGCCCACTCGTCCACGCAGTGCAGACGGGCATCGCCCTCGGCAGACCAGAGCGGCATGACGTCGGCATCTTCGAACTCGGCGGAGCGGCACACCACCCAGTCTTCACCGTAACGCAGACCCCACACCTGACCCGACTCGCGGACTTCTTCGATGAACAGCTGGAAATTGGCGTCAAGATTGTCAGTTAGTTTGCTCATGGGGGTCTCTCTCTTGCAGGCGGTCGGCCAACGCTGGCCAATAATGGGGCTGATGGTGTCCCAAAAGCCCCCCAGACTCAAGCCTTATCCCCAAAAAGGCGGGGATAAGCGCCATCAGGTACGATATTGGGCGACCAGGGCCCCCAACTCATCGCAGGAGAGCGCCAGCTGGCTTGCCGCCTGCTCGGTCAACCGGTTCTGGGCCAGGGCATCCGCCGCCAACTCGGTGATGGCCACCAGCCGCTGGTTGATCTCCTCGGCCGCCCGGCTCTGCTCGGCGGCGGCCGTGGCGATCTGGCTATTCATGGCATTGATGGTGTGCACAGATCCATCGATGGCATGAATGGCGCCGTCGGCATCACCTGCCCTGTCCGCGGTGGAGCGGGAGAGTTGCTGCAACTGGGTGATGCCGCTGACCACCCGGCCCGCCCCCTCCTGCAGCCGCTGGATCATCTGCCGGATCTCGTCGGTGGAGCTGTGGGTGCGGGTCGCCAGGGTGCGCACCTCGTCGGCCACCACAGCGAAGCCACGCCCCTGCTCGCCGGCCCGGGCCGCCTCGATGGCGGCGTTGAGGGCCAGCAGGTTGGTCTGCTCCGCCACCCCCCGGATCACGTCGAGCACCGAGCCAATCTGCTGGGTCTCCTGCTCGAGCTGGCTCACCGCCTGCACCGTCTCCACCATCTCGTCCGCCAGCTGGCTGATGGTCTCCCTGGTCTGGGCCACCACCTGACGCCCGTGCTGGGCGAGATTGAGCGCTGAGTCCGCCGCCTCGGCGGCCTGGGCCGCGTGCTGGCCCACCTCCCGGCTGCTCACCGTCATCTGCTCCATGGCGCTGGCCACCCGCAGGGTGTCCTGCTCCTGGCCGGTGACGATGGCGCCGGTCCGGTCGACGATCTGGGCCAGCTGGTGCGCCTGCTCCCGGTTCTGGGCCGTGATCTGCTGGCTGCGCCCCACCAGCTGCGCCATCTGGCCGGCGAAGAGGTTGAAGTTGACCGAGAGCTGGCTCAGCTCGTCCCGGCCCGACTCCGGCAGCCGAAAACGCAGATCCCCCTCCCCCCTGGCGATGTTGCCGAGGGCCGATACCGACTGGGAGAGGGGCACCACTATGCTGCGCACTATGAGCCCGACCACGGCAAACAGCAGTATGGCCAGCACCAGGCCGATCCCGAGCAGGGTGCGCAGCACCTCCTGATACTGGGCCTCGACGTCGTCCACATAGACGCCGGTACCGATGATCCAGTCCCAGGGGGCGAAGCGCTTGATGTAGGAGATCTTGCGCACCGGCTCCTCCACCCCGGGCTTGGGCCAGTAGTAGGCCACCTCTCCCGCGCCCTGCGCCTTCGCCAGATCGGCGAAGGCCACAAACAGCCTGAGCCCCTGCTTGTCCTCCACCCCGGAGAGATCCTTGCCGTCCAGCTCGGGTTTCATGGGGTGCATCACCATGGTGGGGTGGCTGTCATTGATCCAGAAGTAATCCTCCTCGCCGTAGCGCAGCCCCTTGATCGCCGCGAGGGCCTCGGCCTTGGCGCGCCCCTCGTCGAGCTCCCCCTTGCGTACCCTGGCTTCCAGCCCGGCCACCAGGCTGTAGGCGGTCTCGACCTGGGCCCGGGTCTGGCGGCTCTTCTCCGCGCAGCCCCTTGATCAGTGCGAGGGCCTCGGCCTTGGCACTCGCCTCGTCGAGCTCTCCCTTGCGCACCCTGGCCTCCAGCCCCGCCACCAGGCTGTAGGCGGTCTCGACCTGGGCCCGGGTCTGGCGGCTCTTCTCCCCCATCAGCCCCTGCTGATAGATCTGCAGGCAGAAGAACAGCAACAGTCCCAGCAGCGCCAGCACCATCAGGGTCACCAGCGACAGGCGCCGGCCGATACTCCATTGTCTCAACATACCCTCGTCCCGAACCAGCTACATGTTGTTAACAAGGTATGTCGCCATGGCGCGGCCTGTCCACGATGACAGCAAAAGCAGTGCCAAAAACATGATCCAGCCCCAAAAACAAGAAAGGGTGCCCAGTGGCACCCTTTCTTGTTGTCGACCGGATGACGGTATCACCGCTCCCAGTACACCTCTTCCAGGCTGTCTTCCTTCTCCGGCAGGCCGCGGGAGAGACGCGGGCTGCTCTGGGCCAGCACCTCGTAGCTCACCCGGTTGGCGTACTTGCACACCTGGGCCAGGGAGGAGTAGGTGAGGAACTCGGAGAGGTGCTTGGCGGAGTTCGGCACATTCATGCGGTGATAGGCGTTGGCCACCATGTCGTGCAGCACCGCAGACAGGGCGCCATCCCCGGCACCATTGGTGTTCTTGATCTTCTCCGGGCCGCCCATGTAGGGGGAGATATGGGAGTAGATCCGCGCCGGATTGCGGCACTTCTCGCGGGCCATGGGGCGGCTGAACTCATACATGTTGAACTCGGGGATCACCCCGGGCAGCAGGGTATGGGTGGTCTCGCGCTTGTAGTCTTCCTCGGTGTAGCTCGCCATGTAGAGGCCGATGGGACCGGCGGTGCAGAGCACCATGTCGGCCCAGTCCAGCGCCTTGTCGGCGGCGCCGAGCGGGTCTTTGATCCCGGTCAGGGCCTCGGCCTCGTCCTCGTTCATGGCGAGCACTGTCACGTTCTCGCTGATGAAGTCACGCCACCACTGGGGGTTCTCGTCGATGACGAAACGGGTGCCCAGGGTCAGCACCACGGGCACACCGGCCTCGCGGGCATAACGGACGGCAGCCATGGCCGCCTCCTTCATGGGGGTGCCGTCGGCGCCGCGCACCAGGTAGGCGGTGATCACCAGGGCGGAGGACTCCTTGATGATGGCCTCCGGGATGTGCGCCACGTCCAGGTGGTCCATCTTGCCGGCGTTGATGCCAAAGCTGCGCTCGCCCCCTTCGGTGATGAAGGTGAAGCAGCGACCGACAGGGCCGTCCACCGGCTGCAGGTAGTCGAGGTTGACGCGGGACGAGGTGTTGCACAGATAGCGGTAGGCGTAGCTGCCGATGCGGATGTCCTGGCTCATCACCCCGAGCAGGATGGAGTGGGAATCCGCCAGCACAGAGTAGTTGTGCATGGTGTTGCCGATAGTGCCGCCGGCAAACTCGCTCACCACCATGTTGTTGGCCTTGAGCTCTTCATAGACCCGCTCGGCCACGTCGTCGGAGATGAGCATGGAGTGACCCTTGCTCAGGCCGTACCGGTTCAGAAAGTCCTCGTCCACATGGGCTTCGATATCCACCAGAGTCTGATCTATACCCACCACATAGGCCTTGCCCAGTTCGGTGAGCTGGGGATTTTGCGGGATCAGGGGATCACGCCTGTCGACCGGGAAGTAGTGTTTGGACTTGCGCTGACCGGGAAATTTCATGGCAATCTTCTGTGCTCTGGGGGAAAGAGGGGCGGGATTTTAACACAATCCACCCCGCCGAAAAGTCGCCCGATTAAAATATGGGGTCAGTATAGGCAAGGGTTTGCGAGGAAAACGTTTGATCTTCCCCCCTCAAAAAACCACCTCGCGGTGAGGTGGTTTTTCGCACTCAAGTGGCCTCTGGCCTCAGCCGAATGACAGCCCCTGCACCAGCGCCAGCACCGAGAAGAGTCCCAGGGACAGCCAGAAGAAGAGGGTGCCAAACAGGCGCGGCTTGTTCGGCGCCTTGGGGATCTGGATGCCGATGGCGTGCAGTATGCGCCCCACCAGCAGCAGCCCCCCACCCAGGTGCAGCCAGAGCGCTCCCACCCCGGCCAGTTCGCACAGGGCCATCAGCAAGAGGGTGAGCGGCACGTACTCGGCGAAGTTGCCGTGGGCACGGATGGCGGAGAGCATCTCGGGCGCCTCCCCTTCCCCTATCATCACCTTGAACTGGGCACGGCGCTTGACCACCCAGAACGAGAGCAGCAAAAACAAGAGCCCCAGCAGGCCGCCGTAGATCAGCGTGATATGCATCATCAAGACACTCCTTTATCGTTGAACCCGAACACCCGGCGCGCATAGTCGCGGCCGTGAAGCCCCCTCACGCCAGCTCGCGGCAGATCAGCGACACCATCATGCGGATGTGGGCCTGATCGCTGTTGAGGGCCGGTATGTAGTGGAACTGCTCTCCCCCCGCGTCCATGAAGACGGCGCGGTTCTCGACCTGGATCTCCTCCAGGGTCTCGAGGCAATCCGCCGAGAAGGCCGGGCAGATCACATCGAGCCGCTTGACCCCTTGTTCCGCCAGCTGGGCTATGGTGACGTCGGTATAGGGCTTGAGCCACTCCTGCTTGCCAAAGCGGGACTGGAAGCTGGCACTCCACTGCTCGGGGGACAGACCCAGCGCCTCCGCCAGCAAGGCGGCGGTGCGGCGACACTGATGACCGTAAGGGTCCCCCTCGTCCTCGCTGCGCTGGGGAATGCCGTGGAAGGACATCAGCAGGTGCTCACCCTGTCCCTGCTGCTCCCACTGGCGGCGCACGCTCATGGCCAGTGCCTGGATGTACTCGGGGTGGTTGTGATAGTCGCGGATGAGGCGCATCACCGGCAGGTGGCGCTCCTTCTTCATCACCCGGGCCCAGCCGTCGAACACGGCGGCCGTGGTGCTGGCGGCATACTGCGGATAGAGCGGCAGCAGTATCACCCGGTTGACCCCCTGGGCCTTGAGCGCCTGCCAGCCCTCGTCGAGGGAGGGCGAGCCATAGGTCATGGCCAGCACCACGGGCACATCGACCCCTTCCCGCTTGAGCTCCTGCTCCAGCGCCGCCCGCTGCCGCTGGCTGATGGCCATCAGGGGCGAGCCCTGCTCGGTCCAGACCTGCTGATAGAGCTTGGCGACCCTGGGGGCCCGAAACGGCAATATGGCGAAGGTCAGCAGCGGGGCCCACAGCAGGCGAGGTATCTCGACCACGCGCGGGTCCTGCAGGAACTGACTGAGAAAGGCCTTGACGGCCGCCGAGGTTGGCGCCGCTGGGGTCCCAAGATTGACGAGCAAGATCCCGGTTTTCGTGGTCACGTTAGCGTCCTGTCGTGGGGTGTTTGTGGTGCTTGTGATAATGCAAGAAAGGGCCCTGTGTGGACCCTTGTCTCAATGTCGTTGCCAGGCGATCGCCCTTGGCGTGGCAAGAGGATTGCCAGCACGCCGGGCAATGTCGGTGGCAAGACCAGCTTTAGCCGAGGATCGCCGCCAGCTGCTGGCTGACCTGATCCACCGGCTGGGTGCCGTCGATCTTGACGTAACGGGTGTTGCCCGCTTCCGCTTCCTTGCCGTAGAAGCCGATGAGCGGCGCGGTCTGCTGATGGTAGACATCCAGACGCTTGCGAACCGTGGTCTCTTCGTCGTCGGCACGGATCACCAGATCCTCGCCGGTCACGTCATCCTTGCCTTCCACTTTCGGCGGGTTGAACACCACGTGGTAGGTACGGCCGGAGCCGGAGTGCACGCGGCGGCCGCTCATGCGCTTGACGATCTCTTCGTCCGGCACCGCGAATTCCAGCACGAAGTCCACCACCACACCGGCATCCTTCATGGCTTGCGCCTGGGGGATGGTGCGGGGGAAGCCGTCCAGCAGGAAGCCGTTGGCGCAATCCGGTTGCGCGATACGTTCTTTGACCAGGCCGATGATGATGTCGTCGGAGACGAGCTGACCTGCGTCCATCACGGCCTTGGCCTTGAGGCCCAGCTCGGTACCCGCCTTGATCGCCGCACGCAGCATGTCGCCGGTGGAGATCTGCGGAATACCGTGTTTTTCCATGATGAACTGAGCCTGGGTACCTTTGCCGGCACCCGGTGCTCCCAACAGAACAATGCGCATACACGCTCCTAATTGATTGGTTATTCAATTCTTGAGAAGGCAAAAAACTACACGTTTTCGCCCATATTAACAAGCTCGCCCCGTGTGAGTGGCCAGATTATCACCAGCCCCTGGCGCCGTCTCTGCGACCAAAGACGCAGGCCCCTGCCACGAAAAATGATTGAAAATGCAGCAGACACTCAGGGCGGACAACGCCGCCCCGGGGGCGGCGTTGTCCAAAAAAAAGCCCACTGCCTTGCAGTGGGCCAATCACATCACGCCTGGAGTAGCAGACGGTTGATACGGGAGACGAAGCTCGCCGGATCATTGAGGCCGCCCTGCTCCGCCAGCTGGGCCTGCTCGTGCAAGAGGCTGACCCACTCACCGAACAGCGCCTCGTCTTCGATGGTGTCGAGTTTCTTCACCAGGGCGTGGTCGGGGTTGAGCTCCAGTATGTACTTCTGCTCCGGTACCGGCTGGCCGGCGGCGCGCATCAGCTTGATCATCTGGGTGCTCATGCCGTGGTCGTCGGTGACGATGCAGGAGGGGGAATCGGTCAGGCGGTGGGTGACACGCACCTCTTTCACCGCATCGGCCAGGCTCTGCTTGACCCGCGCCACCAGACCGGCGTTGGCTTTTTCAGCCTCCTCCTGGGCCTGCTTGGACGCCTCGTCCTCCAGCTCGCCCAAGTCCAGCTCGCCACGGGTGACGGAGACCAGCTGCTTGCCGTCGAACTCGGTGAGGTGGCTCATCAGCCACTCGTCCACCCGCTCCCACATCAGCAGCACTTCGACGCCCTTCTTGCGGAAGATCTCGAGGTGCGGGCTGTTCTTGGCCGCGGCATAGGAGTCGGCGGTGATGTAGTAAATCTTCTGCTGGCCTTCCTTCATGCGGCCAACGTAATCCTCAAGCGACACTGTCTGGGCTTCGCCCTCGCCGGCGGTGCTGGCAAAGCGCAACAGCTTGGCGATCTCTTCGCGGTTGGCGTAATCCTCGGCCGGGCCCTCTTTGAGCACGTTGCCGAACTCGCTCCAGAACTTGGCGTACTTCTCGCTATCGTCCTTGGCCAATTTGTTCAGCATGGTCAGGACGCGCTTGGAGCAGGCCTTGCGCAGGGAGGCGGTCACCTTGTTGTCTTGCAGGATCTCGCGGCTGACGTTGAGCGGCAGATCGTTGGAGTCCAGCACCCCTTTGACGAAGCGCAGGTAGGTCGGCATAAACTGCTCGGCGTCATCCATGATGAAGACGCGCTGCACGTAGAGCTTGAGGCCGTGCTTCTGCTCGCGGTTGTAGAGATCGAAGGGCGCGCGGGCCGGGATATAGAGCAGGCTGGTGTACTCCTGGGCCCCTTCCACCCGGTTGTGACCCCACAACAACGGATCTTCGAAGTCGTGAGCGACGTGCTTGTAGAACTCCTGATACTCCTCGTCCTTGATGTCTTTGGGGTTGCGGGTCCAGAGCGCGGTGGCGCGGTTGACCTGCTCCCACTCGCCGGGGGTGCCGACTATGGTCTCGCCATCTTCTTCGCGATCCGGGGTGCCCTCCTTGAACATCTCCACCGGCACCGAGATATGGTCGGAGTACTTGGCGACCACAGAGCGCAGGCGCCAGTCGTCCAGGAACCTTCTTTGGTCACGTCAGCCACCGTGAAGGAGCCTTCCCCTTCGGATTCCCACTGTACGCCCTGGCCCGGCTCTGTGCCGGCGGCGCGGGAGATGACGGTCACCTTGTCGGCGACGATGAAGGCGGAGTAGAAGCCCACCCCGAACTGACCGATCAGCTGGGAGTCCTTGCCTTGATCACCGGAGAGGTGCTTGAAGAACTCGGCGGTCCCGGATTTCGCTATGGTACCCAGGTGTTCGATCACCTGGTCCCGGGTCATGCCGATGCCGTTGTCCGAGATGGTCAGGGTCTTGTTCTCTTTGTCCACCACCAGGCGCACGCGCAGCTGGCCGTCGTTTTCGAACAAAGAGGCATCGGAAAGCGCCTTGAAGCGCAGCTTGTCCGCCGCATCGGATGCGTTGGAGATAAGCTCGCGCAGGAATACTTCTTTGTTGGAGTAGAGGCTGTGAGCCATCAGGCTCAGCAGTTGTTTGACTTCAGTCTGAAAGCCGTGGGTTTCGGCGTGAACACTTTGGGTCATCGACCAGTCCTCAAAACGTCGGGTTGAACAGATTCCCAACCTAGATGGGGCTGGCC
>RCUK01002155.1_pt1 | contig 11006 bp, 6 predicted proteins | sample 2166381 | NCBI WGS metagenome assembly RCUK01 (sample SAMN09932809, study PRJNA488358) | compost metagenome | isolation source: compost soil in an enriched community | place: Germany: Experimental Botanical Garden
AGATATTTATTTACAAGGGGTGTATGGCAATGAGATATTCAATGCCAACAGACTTTATACAGAAGCAATGTCGATTACAACCAATCAAACGACCGCTGTTTTAGATCGATGGACTGCTCCGGGAACCAGCAACAGTATGCCAAGAGCCGTGTATGGAGACCCTAATAATAACAACAGGACTTCATCAAGATACATTGAAGATGGTTCTTATTTGAGAATTAAAAATGTGACGCTTTCTTATAATATTCCACTTGATATGCAGGGAAAGAAAATTTTTAATTATGTAAAAGTCTATCTGTCAGGTCAGAATTTGTACACATTCACGGATTATACCGGTTTTGACCCGGAGGTTTCAACTAACGGAATTGATAATAATGTATATCCATTGACAAGAACAATTTCTCTTGGTTTAAATGTTGGATTTTAATAAATAGAAAACATGAAATTTATAAATAAAATAGTTTTTGTATTAGTAATTTTTGCTTGTACACAGTGCTCCGATGACTTTTTGGATAAAGCGCCATTGGATACCATAAACACTTCAAATTATCCAACCAATGCTGAAGAATTAATCACATTGGTAAACGGAGCGTATCAGCCAATGCAAAGGCCTAAATTATACAATATGAGAATGTGGACTTCTGATATTATGGCGGGTAACAGTATCGTGGGTGCCGGAGGAGGAAGTGACGGAATTGAAACTCAGGACATGTCCAACTTTGTGACCACGACTGATAATGCGGGAGTATTAGATATTTGGAGAGGGCCATGGCCAGGAATATTAATGTCGAATATCGTTTTAAAAGTAGCTCCGGATTTAGCGATAGATCAAAATATAAAAAACCGTAGTTTGGGAGAAGCTCATTTTTTGAGAGCTCATTATTATTTTGTTTTGGTGCGTTATTTTGGAGACCTGCCTCTAATCACAACTCCTCAAAGTTCGGATGATGATTTATTTCCGGTACGAGTTTCCAAAGATTTAATCTACCAGCAAATTATTTCCGATTTAGAAAAGGCGGCTGAATTACTGCCAAACAAAAGCGAGTATTCCGGGAATGATATCGGAAGAGCTAATAAAGGAGCAGCTTTGGGAGAATTGGCTGAAGTTCATTTAACCTTAGGAAATTGGCAAAAAGTGGTTGATTTAACCACGCAAGTTGAAGGTTTAGGATTTAATTTAAATCTTAATTATGCGGATAATTTTAATCCGGCTACCGAAAATTCTCGTGAATCCCTTTTTGAAGTCCAATATGAAAGTGATGGTGGTTATAGTTTCTGGAGTGATGAAAATCAGGCGTCTTGGACCAGTACTTTTATGGGACCAAGAGGAAGTAATTTTGTAGGCGGTGCTTACGGCTGGAATCAACCTACCCAAGAGTTTATTGATTCATATGAATCCAATGACAATAGAAAGGATGTGACGGTGCTGTATGAGGGAGCTCCTTCATTTGACGGAAAAACATACAGCGCTTCCTATTCATTGACGGGCTATAATGTTAGAAAATTTTTGATACCGTTAAGTGTTTCTCCTTCTTATGATAACAGTCCCTTGAATTTTCCAATAATACGATTTTCTGATATTTTGTTAATGAAAGCTGAGGCGTTGAATGAACTGGGACAAACCGCACAGGCTGAAGCTCCATTGAACCGAGTAAGAAAAAGAGCTGGTTTAGCGGATGTGGCAACGGGTTTAAGTCAAGCTGATTTTAGGGACGCTGTTCTGCGTGAACGAAGAATGGAGTTTGCGTTTGAAGGACAAAGATGGTTTGATCTTATACGTGTGAATAAAGGCCAATACGGGCTCGATTTTCTTCATTCGATTGGAAAAACAAATGCGACTCAAAAACATTTATTATTTCCAATTCCCCAAATAGAAATTGATAGAAATCCAAAATTAACCCAAAATCCTGGGTACTAAAAAATAGTATTATGAAAAATAATTTTATAAGAACACTATCTATTCTCGGTGCTTTGTTTTTAGCATTGATGAATACATCCTGTGAAGATTTATTAAGTGATCCAATTCTGAATTATAATGATGAATTGACACTGACTGTTTCCAGTTCGGAACTGGTTTTAGATGAGCGAAGCCCGAATGAAAATTTGACTTTTAATTGGACAACAGGGACCAATTATGGAACAAGTGCTGCTATTAGCTATGTATTGCAAATAGATAAAGAAGGAAATAGTTTTGCCACTCCCTTAGAATATGAAATGGGAACTAACAATTTTTCGTTTTCCATCAATGCGGCCACGCTTAACTTTATCATGTTGAATACATTTGGCGTTCAGCCGGGAGAAACTCAAAATTTTGAAGCACGAGTAATAGCCACGGTTGCTAAGTCTACTGCTGCGCCCCAGGTAGCAATAGTAGCTTTTTCAGTTAAGCCGTATTTACCTGTTTCAAAAGAGTTGTATATGGTGGGTAGCGCTACTTCGGCTGGTTGGGATGTGTCCAATGCGATAGCGTTAACTCCTTCGACTTCATCGCCCGGGAAATTCGTTTTTCAAGGAATCTTAAGTCCGGGATCTTTTAAGCTACCGGTTAGTAGAGATGCTTGCTGGTGTCAGGATTTCTATACCAAAAGTGCATCAGCGGACAATATGATGGTTCACAATATTGGCGGAAGCGGAGACGATTTACAATGGCAGATTACCCAAGGCGGTCAGTACAAGGTAACAGCAGATTTATTGAGTTTAACCATTACTATTGAAGCAATCACAGGTCCTTCGTTTACACAAATCTGGATGGTTGGAGATGCTTCTCCAAGTGGTTGGACCGTCGATTCTCCACAGGCATTTACACAAAGTCAGGATAACCCATTTGTGTTTACTTATGAAGCCAACTTCGTTCAAGGAGAGTTCAAGATTTTTGCAGGGCCTTTAGGAAATTGGTGTGGCGAATGGTTCAGACCATTAACAAACGGTCAGGCTTTGTCATCAACTAGTGTGGCCCAGAATTCAGGTTGTGATACCGATAATAAATGGAAAATAACAGCTTCTGATGTAGGCAGGTATAAAATAACCTTAGATACGCAAACGAACACGATCAGTATTCAAAAAGTAAATTTATACATTGTAGGTGATGGTGGTCCAAACGGATGGAATATCGGTAGCCCTGCAGCGATGGAATATAGCAATGGTAATTATGTGTATAATGGGCCTTTAGGAGACAGTAACGCTACAGGAGAGTTTAAAATTTCAAAATTCTATGGTGATTGGTGTGATGGTGATTGGATCAATGCAGCTACAGCAAATCAATCTTTATCGAATGGGAATTATATTATTACTCATGGTTGTAATGGCCCTGATAATAAATGGAAATTACAAGCAGGTGATGCCGGTTCGTATCAGATGACTATCAATCTAGATACGCAATCGATGACTATTACACGCCAATAAAACAATTTCAGACCGGGTTGTTAGAGCAATAATCCGGTCTACTCTAAATTTTAATATTAGTTAAAGATGAAACAGAAAAATGCAAGTATATTAAAGTCACTGTTGTTGGCTTTGCTCTTTATCAATTGCGATAGTAATGATAAGAGTTTTGATTATACTCCCGAAGAAATTACGACCACAACACAAGTAGTAATTAAAACCGATAAGGCAAAATATGCGCCCGGTGATGCAATCGCTTTTAGTATTGATCAACTGTCTGAAAACAGTATAATCAGATACAAATATTTAAACACAGTCCTTTCTGAACAGCCTTTGACAAGTAAAAATTGGACATGGACTCCACCATCCGATGATTATAAAGGATATTTGGTGGAATTGTATAAAACAGTTGATGGTGTTGAGGTTATTGTAGGAACTGTTGCCGTTGATGTTTCTTCTGATTGGACTAAATTTCCGAGGTATGGGTTTTTATCCGAGTTTGGTTCTATCAGTGAAAGTCAGATGACTGCAGTGATTGACAACCTTAAAAATTATCATATTAATGCATTGCAGTATTATGACTGGGGTAACAAACACCATTCGCCTTTGAAAATGAATGGCACCAGTCCTGCGACAACTTGGCTGGATATTGCAGGCAGGGAAATGGCTTTTAGTACGGTTAAGAGTTATATCGACAAAGCGCACACAATCAATATGGCATCTATGAGTTATAATTTGCTTTATGGAGCTTGGGATGATTACAATGCTGATGGTGTTTCCAGTCAATGGTTTTTGTTTAATGACAAGAACCATTCAAACATCAATAAACATGATTTACCTGATTCTTGGCAAAGTGACATTTTGGTAACTAATCCAGGAAATACTGATTGGCAAAACTATATTTTCGAAAAAACGAATGTAATATACCAGCATCTGAATTTTGATGGCTGGCATTTGGATCAGTTGGGAGACAGAGGAAGTGTTTATGGTTATGATGGAAATTCAGTGGCAGTAAATGAAACTTTCACTCCTTTTTTAGAAAATCTGAAAGCGAGATTTCCTAACAAGAAAAATATGCTCAATGCGGTCGCACAGTACGGACAATCAAATATTTTAAGTGCTCCGGTTGATGTAGCTTATACCGAAGTTTGGGGCCCAAGAGATGGTTTCAAGGATTTGGCTGAAATTATCCAGGAAAATAATACTCTTTCAGATAATAAATTGAATACGGTTCTGGCTGCTTATATGGATTATGACAAAGCAAACGGAACAGGTTTTTTTAATACTCCAGGCATATTATTAGCAGATGCAGTAATCTTTGCTTTTGGAGGTTCCCATTTGGAATTAGGAGAGCACATGTTGGCTAAAGAATATTTTCCTAATAACAATTTACAAATGGATGGGGAGTTGAAAAAAACGCTTCCGAAATATTATGATTTCTTAGTGGGATATCAAAATTTATTACGTGATGGTGGAACCTTCAATAATCCAGTTTTAATTTCGGGAGACGGTAAAGTAAGCCTGAACAGTTGGCCTCCTGTTGCTTCAAGTGTTTCTGTTGTGGGGAAAAAATTAGGGAATAAACAAATTGTTCATCTGATTAATTTTTCAAATGCAAATAATCTGAACTGGAGAGATACAAATGGAGAGCAAGCCGTGCCTGCAATAAAAAAGAATCTGACAATGAATCTGCAAAATAATCAAACGGTTTCTAAAGTATGGTACGCCTCTCCTGATTTGGATGGGGGTGCTTCAAAAGAACTTAGTTTTAGTCAAGTAGGTAGTTATCTGGTATTCAAAGTCCCATCGCTGCAATATTGGGGAATGATAGTAGTGGAGTACCAATAAGAATAATCCTTTGTTCTTTTACTGCCTGTCTCCTTTATGTAGATGAGTCGCATTCTTTTTACATATACGCCTCGTTATCAAAAAAATAATTGGTTAGTAGTTTGTTTGAATAAATTTAAAGAGGGGAGTTGCTATATGCATTTGAGATCGTGTTATTTTCAATACTGGAAAAGTTGGAGATAGGCAGTTATTTTTATCAAACCCGGATTCGTTAATAAATTTTATTGCCGAATCTGGGTTATAAATTAACAGATGATTTGTTTTTAGATTTATCTTTGTTAACACATGTTTTAATACGAATTAGTTGCCCCTTTTTTTAAAGATTAAAAAATAATACCTCACAATAACACATCATGAAAATAAAGATTAATTTTTTAGTGACAACAGTGATAGCTGCTGCCGCAATTGTTACTTCATGTAAAAATGAATTGTCTGTTTTATATGATTCCAAAAACTTCAGTGTACACACTACTAAAGTGGTTCAAGGTCAAAATGTAGCTGAGGTATTGTCTCCCACAGCTATTAAATCCAATTATAAAAGTACCGAAAACGAAACCTACTCGAATTTAATTACTTTTAAATTTAGTATCAACGAGAAAGACAATGATTTGGGACAAGGCGTAAACCGCCATGTTTTGATTACGAATCAAAAAGAGTCTGAGGTTTATGTTTTTGGTCAACCGCAATCGGAGAAAACAGATGCGCCAAAAGGGATTTTACCGGCAGATACTGATTTTACTTTTAAACTGGATATGCGAGCCGTTTTTCAACAATTCAAAGAGAAAGGATTTTATCAATGTCAGGATGGATCCAAAATTGCCCAAGCCGATTTCAAAGGCGTTTACATCGCGGGAGGTTCTTTGCCACTTACCTGGGATTTTGTAAATCTGGAAGGACGCGGACTTAAAATGACCGATGCCAATAACGACGGAATTTTTGAAATCACCTTACGACTGAATCCGTTAATTCCAGTGGAAGAGAAGACATGGAATCTGACCCAAGATATTGCTGCGAAAGCGACATATACTTCCCAACAACCAATTGTGGATGCTTTATACAATCTTTCGTTGGAAGAAGCAAAATTAGCCATTGAACCAGACAGCACTTTTAGAACGGGAGCAAAATGGGCGGGTGTCTGGACCAGAGATATCAGTTACAGTATTCTGTTGTCATTTGCTTATTTAGAACCGGAAGTGGCGAAAATCAGTTTGTTGAAAAAAGTAAAACGAGACCGTATTATTCAGGATACGGGTTCCGGTGGTGCCTGGCCGGTTTCTTCGGATAGAACCACTTGGGCATTGGCCGCATGGGAAGTTTACAAAACAACCGGTGACAAAGAATGGTTACAAAAAGCCTATACGATTATTAAAAATTCGGCGGCAGATGATTATAAAACGATTCGTAATTCCCAAACTCAATTGTATTCTGGGGAGTCTTCTTTCTTAGATTGGAGAGAGCAAACCTATCCCAAATGGATGTCGAACATGGATATTTATGTCTCGCAAAATTTAGGGACGAATGTGGTGCATTACCAAACGCATCAAATCTTATCGAAGATGGCCAGCTTGCTAGGAGAACCACATGAGCAGTTTGATTTGATTGCTTCGCAAATTAAGAAAGCGATCAACGAACAGTTGTGGATGGAAGACAAAGGCTATTATGCCCAATACCTGTATGGAAGAAATTTCTATGTGCAATCTCAACGATACGAAGCTTTGGGAGAAGCCTTGGCTGTTTTATTTGATGTTGCCGATGAAAAGCAAAGCAAAATGATTGTGTCCCAAAGTCCGTTAACCGAATACGGGGCGACTTGTATTTATCCGCAAATCCCGGGAATTCCTCCGTATCATAACAATGCTATTTGGCCTTTTGTTCAGTCGTATTGGAATTTGGCTGCAGCCAAAGTTGGAAACGAAAAAGCCTTGAATCACGGCTTGGCTGCGATATACAGGGCCGCCGGTTTATTCCTGACCAATTATGAAAATATGGTTGCGGATAATGGGGATTATCAGGGAACCGAAATTAATTCGGACCGCATGTTATGGAGTATGGCTGGAAACCTTTCGATGGTGTACCGCGTTTTCATGGGAATGCATTTTGAAGAAGACCAATTGGTTTTTATGCCTGTAATTCCAAAAAATTATGGTGGAACCCGAAGTCTGAATAATTTTAAATACCGAAATGCCAATCTGGATATCGCGGTAGAAGGATTTGGTAATCAAATCGCGGCTGTTACCATTGATGGAAAAAGTGCGGATAAAGCAATTATTCCGGCAACATTTACGGGAAAACACACTGTAAATATTAAAATGAAAAACAATGATTTTTCGGGAGACGCAATTAATTTGGTTGAAAATAAATTCACTTTGGCTAATCCTATTGCGACACTTAGCGGAAACAAAATCACCTGGAATAAGGATGCCAATGCAAAAGGGTATAACGTTTATAAAAACGGAAAACGGGTAGAAAATACAACGGATGTAGTCTATCAAATTTCGGATAATAAGTATGCGGAATATACCATAACTGCTGTTGATCAGGCAGGGCAGGAGTCTTTTATGTGTGAGCCATTGGTTTACAGTAAATCCCAGCCGTTGGTGATTGAAGCGGAAGATTTTGTAACCCAATCTGATTTGAATTTCGTGAATTTTTCAGGTAAAGGCTTTGTTGAGGTATCTACGGATAAGAATAGAAAACTAAGTCTTCCAATTGTTGTAGAGGAAGCTGGGGAATACTTTATCGATATCAAATATTCTAACGGAAGCGGTCCTTGGAATACCGATAACAAATGTGCCATCCGTTCTTTGTATTTGAATAAAGACTATATCGGTGTGATGGTCTTGCCACAAAGAGGAACTAATGAATGGTCTGATTGGGGCTTGTCTAATTCCTATAAAGTCAATTTGGTAAAGGGTAAAAATGAATTAGAATTGATTTTAGAAGAGTGGAATAACAATATGAATGTGGATGTGAATCGTGCCATGATTGATGCTATCCGATTGTATAGAGTGCAGTAAAAACGAGATTTTTTTAAATGAATAAAGCAGTAGGCTGTCCAAAGGGGCGGCCTTTGTTGTTTAATGTGCTAAAATATTTTTTTGTGCTTTTTTGAAGATTATGTTTTGAATTGATTTTTCAGGCATTCATTTTTTTATTATATTTCAATATCTTTTATCTTTGAGAGATGTGTCTGTAGGTTTTTAAGACAATTAGTGATAAATAAGTAAATATTTATAAAAATATGCAACAAGCCGAAAAGTTATCAAAATTGAGAAATTTCTTGGAAGATGTAAAAGTGAATGACAAGGATTTTCATTTACGATTGGGAGCAAATTATTCCATAGTAACAGATTTGTTTCATCAATTATATGCTGATAGTCCCTATAAAACAGAGGCTTTTGATGCATTGATGCAATCACTGGTTAAAAATTTTGAAGAACGTTCCGCTTCGCAAAAGAAGCGCGATTTAGCGAGGGTGACGAATCCGAATTGGTATTCCAGTGAGAAAATCGTTGGAATGATGTTGTATGTCGATCTCTTTAATCTCGATTTTAATGGATTGAAAGAAAAGATTCCGTACTTCAAGGATTTGGGAGTGAATACGGTTCATTTAATGCCTTTTTTGGATGTGCCCGAGTTAGAAAATGATGGGGGATATGCCGTTCGCAATTACAGGGAAGTGAATCCTAAATTCGGCACGATGAAGGATTTTGAAGCTTTGGTAAAAGAGTTTCAAAAAAACGATATGAATTTAATCATGGATTTTGTTCTCAATCATTGTGCAGATCAACATCAATGGGCTGTTGAAGGACGTAAAGGCCATCCTAAATACAAAGACTTTTTCTACTTTTTCCCGGATAGAACCCTGCCAAATGAATACGAAAAAACAATGGTCGAAATTTTTCCGGATACCTCTCCCGGAAATTTCACCTATTTGCCCGAAAGCAATCAATGGGTAATGACTTTATTTTATGGCTATCAATGGGATTTGAATTATAAAAATCCATTGGTTTTGGTTGAAATGATAGACACCATGTTATTTTGGTCGAATAAAGGGATTGATATTTTCCGTCTCGATGCGGTGGCGTTTATGTGGAAAGAAATTGGAAAATTCAATCAAAACCTACCCGAAGTACATACCTTATTGCAGTTGTTTAAATTGTGTGGACAGATCGTAGCGCCGGGTGTGGCCTATATCGCCGAAGCAATCGTTGCGCCTGCCGAAATCATAAGATATTTTGGGGAAGGATTGTCTCAGGGAGATGAATGTGATATTGCCTATAATGCTAATTTTATGGCTTTGAGTTGGGAAGCTTTGGCTACGCGAAGTACCAGTTTGCTAAAAAAATCAATGCGTGCGGTACCAACAAAACCACGAAATACCAGCTGGATAAATTATGCCCGTTGTCATGATGATATCGGATTCGGATTTGACGACCGATTAGTGGGAGAACTCGGACTAGACAGTTTGCAGCATCGTCTGTATATTTTAAAACACTATTGTGATGGTTTCAACGGTAGTTTTGCTCTTGGACAGCGTTTTATGATTGAACATGAAACCGGGAATGCCCGTCTTTCGGGATCGATGGGGGCATTATGCGGATTGGAACGCGCATTGAAAGAGAACAATGAAAGAGAAATTAAACTGGCCATAAAACGAATTAATTTACAACATGCCATTATTTTATCTCTAGGTGGCTTGCCAATGATTTATAGCGGGGATGAGGTGGCACTGCCAAACAATTATGAGTATTTAAATGACGAAAATAAAAAGCATGATAACCGTTGGTTGCATCGTTCCAAAATGGATTGGAGTCTGGTCGAAAATATTGCTAAGTCTCCATCAGCGCAGGCGCAGGTGTACAGACAATTAAAAGCTTTAATAAAAATTCGAAAACATACTCCAGCTTTCGCAGATAATAATGATTTGCAATTCATTGATTGCGAAAACACCCATTTGTTAGTGTATTCAAAAACAGCTAATGATGGAGAGACGATTTATGTAATTGCGAACTTCTCTGAGTTTGATACTATTTTTGAAAGGAGTTTGTTTGTTGATTTATACGATGATAAATTGTTTGACCTGATAACGGAAAGCGATATAGAAATTCATGCAAAAAACTTCATCAGTGGCTATGATGTATTATGGCTCAGAAAGAATTGATGTTCTATATATTCTCAATTTGGGCATGACCACAGGGGTCGGGCTGTACATTATATCTTTTCTTTTCCTAAAGAAGGAAAAGAAAAGGATGCCATTTCCATCCCTCATGCAATCCCGTTGTCGGGAGACGCGTTTTGCGTAATCTTCAACTTTTGAGTGAACAAATCTTTTCTTTAAAACAAACATACTCGTGCTTACAATACATCCTGGTTCCTTTTTCATTATAATGGTATTATTCCTGTTTTTTTTTAATTAAATCTACTATAGTAATGTATCCGGCCCAATTAATTAAAAAGTAAATTATGGAAAAGCTATGCTTGTCATTAATTCTTATTCTTTGTTTTCAAATGATCTATAGTCAAGATACTATTAACAACTTAAATGAAGTTACTGTAGTTCGCAAAGAATCAAACAGGAAGGAAATGATAGCGATACTAAAAAAAATAAAATATAATTTAAGAGAAAATTATAAACAAGGAAATATAAACTATTTGACAAATCATTTTGCCTTAAAAGACTATCGAGATACATTGGTAAATAGGAGAATGTTAAATACTTCGAATATTAAAGTTTTAAGTAAAAATAATATTCGTTGGATGCTAAATGATGATTC
>RCUK01002157.1_pt1 | contig 10994 bp, 10 predicted proteins | sample 2166381 | NCBI WGS metagenome assembly RCUK01 (sample SAMN09932809, study PRJNA488358) | compost metagenome | isolation source: compost soil in an enriched community | place: Germany: Experimental Botanical Garden
GGGCCTGGCCGACCTGACCGCCTTCCAGGCCACCGGCCGCCGCCGCGACCAGTTCCTGAAGGTGGCCGACCGGTACCGCGCGCGACGCCTGGACATCTTGCGCGACCTGTCGCGCCAGACCGCCTGGTTTGAAATCGCGATGGGCCTGGGCGGCCTGGCCGTGGCCGTCGTGGGCGCCCTGCAGGTGCAGGCTGGCGCGCTGTCGGCCGGCATGCTGCCGCTGCTGGTGCTGATCGCGCTGGCCACCTTCCTGCCGGTGTCGGAGATCTCGCAGGTCAGCCGCCAATTGGCCGACACCATCGCCGCCACGCGCCGCCTGCATGTGGTCGCCAACGAGCCCGAGCCGGTTACCGACGGCCCCCTGCCCGCGCCGGTCGCCACGCACGGACTGTCGTTGGCGTTCGAGCATGTCAGCTTCGCCTATCCCGGCAAGAACGAAGACACCTTGCGCGACCTCAGCTTCACGGCGCCCGCCGGCGCCACGGTGGCGGTGGTGGGCGCCTCGGGCGCGGGCAAGAGCACCGTCGCCAGCCTGCTGCTGCGTTTCTGGGATCCGCGCCAGGGCGCAGTCAAATTGGACGGCGTGGACGTACGCCAGCTGCAGCTCGACGGATTGCGCGACCGCGTCGCGCTGGTCACCCAGGACACCTATCTGTTCAACGACACGCTGGAAGGCAACATCCGGCTGGCGCGTCCCGAGGCCAGCCGCGAGGATCTGGCGCGCGCGCTGGACCAGGCCGCGCTGACGGACTTCGTGAAGAGCCTGCCCGACGGGCTGGCGACGCGAGTGGGCGAACGCGGCATGCAGCTGTCGGGCGGCCAGCGCCAACGCATCTCGATTGCGCGGGCCTTCCTGAAGAACGCGCCGGTGCTGATCCTGGACGAGGCGACCTCGCACCTGGACACGCTCTCCGAGATGCAGGTGCGCGGCGCGCTGGATGTGCTGATGCGGCACCGGACCACCCTGGTCATCGCGCACCGGCTGTCCACCATCCGCGACGCCGACCTGATTCTGGTGCTGGACCGCGGCACCCTGGCGGAAGCCGGCACGCACGACCAGCTGCTGCGCAAGCAAGGGGCCTATGCGCGGCTGGCCAGCCACCAGGGCGGCTACACGGTCAGTGGCGCGGCGTCGTTGCCGGGCTAGTGCCGGCGGCCTGGCGCGCTACTCGCGCACTTCGACCGTGTAGTTCAGCGCCAGCCTGCCGCCATCCACATAGACCGTCTGCCCGGTCACGTAGCTGGCGTCGTCCCCGGCCAGGAACACCGCCACCTTCGCCACCTCGTCCGTCGAACCCAGGCGCTGCAGCGGTATCCGCGACAACACGGTCCGGCGCGCCGCGGGGTTGCTGGTGATGGTCGCCAGGATATCGGTGTCGATGCTGCCGGGGCCGATCGCATTGACCCGGATGCCATGCGGCGCCAGCGACAAGGCCATGGACTTGGTCATCTGCCTGACGGCCCCCTTGCTTGCCCCGTAGGCCAACTGGTCCGGCATCGCCAGTTCGGCGGTCATCGACGACAGCGTCACGATCGCGCCGTTGCGGCGGCCGCCCGCCACCATCGCGCGCGCGGCCGCCTGCGCCACCAGGAAGGTCCCGCGCACGTTGACGTTCATCACCGTGTCCAGGTCCTCCAGCGTCAGGTCCAGGAAATCCGCCGCGCGTATCACGCCGGCATTGCAGACGCAGATGTCCAGGCCGCCCCAGCGCCGCACGCAATCGTCCGCCAGCGCCTGCGCCGCGGCCGGATCGGTCACGTCGGCGACAAATGCCGCCGCGCGTTCGCCCAGCGCCCGCGCGGCCTCGGTCAGTTCGGCCTCCTTGCGGTCCGCCAGCAGCACGTGGGCGCCCTCGTCCACGAAGCGCCGCGCAATCGCCAGCCCTATCCCGCCCGCCGCGCCGGTGACCAGCGCCACCCGGTTCTGCAATTTCATCTCAGACTCCCACGTAAGCGGCCACCAGGTCGGGCCGCGCGGACAATTCCGCTGAACTCCCCCGCCACACCGTCACCCCCTTGTCCAGGATGAAGTTGCGGTCGGACAGGCGCAGCAATGCTGTGGTGTTCTTGTCCACCACGATCATCGACAGGCCCTCCGCCTTCAATTGCGCCAGCACGCGCCAGATCTCCGCGCGCACCACCGGCGCCAGGCCTTCGGTGGCCTCGTCCAGCACCAGCAGGCTGGGATTGGTCATCAGCGCCCGGCCCAGCGCCAGCATCTGCTGCTCGCCGCCCGACAGCTGCGTGCCCAGATTGGCGCGGCGCTCGCGCAGCCGCGGAAACAGCTCGTAGACGCGCGCCAGCGTCCAGGCGCGCCCGCCGCCGCGTTCGCTGGCCGTGGCCACCAGGTTTTCCTCGACGGTGAGCGTGGGGAATATCTGGCGCCCTTCCGGCACCAGCGACAGGCCCAGCCGGCCGATCCGGTACGGCGCCATGCCGCGCAGCGACCGGTCGCCATACTGGATGCTGCCCTGGCTGGCGGGCAGCAGCCCGAACAGGCATTTGATGACGGTGCTGCGGCCCATGCCGTTGCGGCCGATCAGTCCCACCACTTCGCCCTGCCCCACGTCCAGGTCGACGCCGAACAGCGCCTGGCAATGGCCGTAGCCCGCCGTCAATCCGCGTATGGTCAACATGGCGGCTCCTTCATGCGTCGGCGTCGTCGCCAAGATAGGCGCGGCGCACGTCGGGATGGTTGCGGATCGCGTCGGCGGTGCCGGTCGCGATGATCTTGCCGTAGACCAGCACGCTGATGCGGTCGGCCAGCGCGAAGACGGCGTTCATGTCATGTTCCACCAGCACGATCGTGTAGCGGCCCTTCAGGCTCTTCAGCAAGGCGATCACGCCCGCGCTTTCCGCCGCGCTCATTCCGGCCATGGGTTCGTCCAGCAGCAGGACGGACGGCTCGCCCGCCAGCGCCATCGCGATCTCAAGCTGACGCCGCTGACCATAGGCCAGGCTCTCCACGGGCGACTCCGCCTCCGCGTCCAGGCGGCAGGCGCGCAAGGCCTCGCGCGCCGCGTCCACCACATCGGCGCAGTCCCGCAGCGCGGTCCATGCCGACAAGCGGCGGCGGCGCTTGCGCAGCGCGGCCAGGCAGGCGTTTTCCAGCACGGTGTAGCTGTCGAACACCGAGGTCACCTGGTAGGAACGCAGCATGCCCATCGCGACGCGCTCCTGCACGGTGGCGCGCGACACGTCCGCCACGCCCAGACGCACCGAGCCGCCATCGGGCCGCAGCTCGCCGGACAGCAGATTGATCAGCGTGGTCTTGCCCGCCCCATTGGGGCCTATCAGCGCATGCAGCTCGCCGGGCGCGACATCCAGGGATACCCCGTCCGTGGCCTTCAGTCCGCCGAAGCTGCGCACCAGGCCGCTAGTGGCCAGCCCAGCCGGCCCCGCCATCGTCATCGTCGCGGTGCTCATGCCGAGGCCTCCTTGGCCAGCGCATCCGGAGGCCGCCGGTCCTGCCCATCCTCCGCGGCCGGCGCCGCCGCCGGAAGCGCAGGCGCGGGCGGCCGCCGCAGCCAGTCCAGCGACCGGCCATAGCCGCCCTTGGCCAGCATCGCGATCACCACCACCACCGGCCCCATCAGCAGCATCCAGTGCTGGGTCACGCTCTTGAACGCTTCTTCCAGCATCAGATAGGCCACGGCGCCGAAGATCGGACCCAGCACATTGCCCAGGCCGCCTATCACCACCATGACGATGAGCTCGCCCGACACCGGCCACGACATGTAGCTGGGCGAGGCGAACGCCGTCAGATTGGCCAGCAGCAGGCCGGCGATGCCGGTCAGCACGCCTGAAGCCACATAGGCCGTCAGCCGCACGCCGAACACCGAGTAGCCCAGGGCGTCCACACGGCGGGGATTGGCGTGCGTGGCGCGCAGAATCATGCCGAACGGCGAACGCCGCAGCCGCAGCATCCCCAGGCTGGCCGCCAGCAGCAACGCCCATGCCGCCCAATAGACCGGCTGGCTGCCGTCCAGGTCGAACAGGCCGAAGGCGCTGGGCTCGTAGATGTTCAGGCCGTCGTCGCCGCCGTATTCGCGCAGGCTGACCGCCAGGAAGTAGAACATCTGCGCGAACGCCAGCGTGATCATGATGAAGCCGATGCCCGACGTGCGCAGGCACACCGTGCCCACCGCCAGCGCCACCAGCGCGGACACGCCGATGCAGACGGCCAGCTGCACCCAGCCATTGCCGATTCCATAGTGGCTAAGGATGCCTACCGCATAGCAGCCCAGGCCCAGGAACATGGCGTGGCCGAAGCTGACCAGGCCGGCAAAGCCCAGCACCAGGTTCAGCGCCAGCGCCGCCAGCGCGTAGATCAGGATGCGCGCGCCCAGGGTCACGTAAAAGGGTTCACCCAGCCACTGCGCGACGAACGGAACCGCGGCCAGGACCAGGAACAGCAGCGGCAGCACCCAGCGCCGGTACGAAGGTTCTTGCATGATGGTTGCCCTTGTATGCTGGCGCGCGGATCAGCGCCGCGCCGAAAAGACCAGGCCTTGCGGGCGAAACGCCAGCACCACGGCCATCAGGATGTAGATCAGCATCGACGCCAGCGCAGGCCCCACCGCATTGGCGACGGACGCGTCGAACACGGCGCGCAGCAGGTCCGGCAGGAAGGCGCGGCCCAGCGTGTCTATCATGGCGATCAGCAATGCCGCCACCAGCGTGCCGCGCACCGAGCCGATGCCGCCCACCACGATCACCACCAGCGCCAGGATCAGCACCGGCTCGCCCATGCCGGACTGCACCGAGAGTATCGGCCCGGCCAGCGCCCCCGCGACGCCGGCCAGCACCGCTCCCAACAGGAACAGCAGCGTCTTCAGCAGGTCGACATTGGCGCCCAGCACGCTGGCCATGGGCGCATTGCTCGCCCCCGCCCGTATCAGCATGCCGAAGCGCGTGCGCTGGATCAGGAACCACGCGCCCACCGCCACCAGCGCGCCGACGCCAATGATCATGAGCCGGTAGACGGGGTAGTCGCTGCCGAACAGGCTGACCGCCCCCTCCAGCGCCTGCGGCACCGCGGCGTAGTAAGGACGGCTGCCCCAGATGACCGACGCCAGCTCGTTGAAGAACATCATCAGCCCGAACGTGGCCAGCACCTGATACAGATGGTCGTGCCGGTACAGCGGACGCGCGATCAGCCGTTCCAGCACCACCCCGACGAACCCGCTGCCAGCCACCGCGGCCAGAATGGAGAACGCGAACGACCCGCTGGCGTTGTAGGCGGTTGCGCCCAGGAAGGCGCCGATCATGTACAGCGAACCATGCGCCAGGTTGATGAAGTTCATGATGCCGAAGATCAGGGTCAGCCCCGACGACAGCAGGAACAACAACGCACCCAGCTGCAGGCCATTGAGCAATTGCGACAGCAGCAGCGATCCATTCATCGGAACTCTCCCCGGAGCCGCGGCCCCGTCACTTCAGCGGGCAGTCCGCCACGTAGGCGTCCTGATGGTCGGTCAGGACGGTGGCCAGCTGCTTCAGGCCGATGCTGTCGCCCTCCTTGACCACCTGGTAGGCGTACAGATTCTGCACCGGCATGTTGTTGGTGTTGAAGCGGAACTTGCCGCGCACCGACGGGAAGGTCGCGCCCGCCGCCTTCACGGCCGCCGCCAGCGACTTGCTGTCGCCCACTTTTCCACCCTGCGCCTTCACGGCCGCGTCCAGCAGAAAGGCCGCGTCGTAGCCGCCCACTGCGTATTCCGACGGCAGGCGGCCGTACCTGGCCTTGAAGGACTCGACGAACTTGCGGTTCTGCGGATTGTCCAGCGTGGTCGCCCAGGGCGTGCCATAGATGGCGCCCACGGCCTGTTCCTTCAGCGCGGTCAAGGTGTTGGAGTCGATCAGGCTTTCCGAGAAGAACGGCAGCTTTTCCATCAGCCCGGCCTGGCGCAGCTGGCGGACGAAGTTCACGCCCACGCCGCCTGTATAGAAGGCGAACAGCGCGTCGGGCCCGGCGGACTGCATGCGCGAGATCTCGGCCGAATAATCCAGCTGGCCCAGCTGCGTGTAGACCTCGTCGGACGCTTCGCCGCCATAAAAGCGCTTGAAACCCGCCAGCTTGTCCTTGCCCGCCTGGTAGTTGGCCGACATCAGGTAGGCGCGCTTGTAGCCCTGGTCTTTCACGTACTTGCCCATCGCCTCCGACATGCTGTCGTTCTGCCAGCCCAGCACGAACAGGTTGGGCTGGCACATGCGGCCTGCGATCGGCGCGGGGCCGGCGTTGGTGGACAGCGCCACCACGCCCGACTCCTTGATGCGGCGCAGCTCGGCCATGAGCACATTGGAGAAACCCAGGCCGACCATGACGTCGACCTTGTCCTTCTCGATGAACTTCTGCACGATCTGGGCGCCCACGTCGGGCTTGAGCTGATCGTCTTCGCGGATCACCACGGCCTTCTGTCCGCCCAGGCTGCCGCCCAACTGCTCGATGCCCAGCATCAGTCCGTCGTACTGATCCTGTCCCAACGCCGCCTGCGGCCCGGACAGCACGCCGGTGAAGCCGATGCGGATATCGGCGCGGACGGCCTGCGGCGCGGCCAGGGCCAATGCCGCAGCCGCGGCCAGTGCGGCCACGCCGCTCGTGGTTGCTTGCATGAGATGTCTCCTTTGGGGTGAGCGGCGGCGCCGTTCTATGCGGCGCCTGCCTTGACGCGTCAGAGCTTTACGCAGACATTGCGCAGCTCGGTATAGAACTCCAGCGAATGCACGCCGCCTTCACGGCCGATGCCTGACTGCTTGGCGCCGCCGAACGCCGTGCGCAGATCGCGCAGGAACCACGAATTGATCCAGCAGATGCCCACCTCCAGGGCCGCGCCCAGCCGATGGGCGGTGCCGACATTGCTGGTCCACACCGTCGCCGCCAGCCCGTAAGGGGTCGCGTTGGCCAGGGCAATGGCCTCCTCTTCCGTATCGAACGGCGCAATGTGGCAGCAGGGCCCGAAGATCTCCTGCTGGATGACGGCCGACGTTTCCGGCAGGCCGGTCCAGACGGTAGGCTGGATCCAGGCGCCCGCCGCCAGTCCGTCGGGCATTTCCGGCACGCCGCCGCCCGCCACCACGGTGGCGCCCTCTTCCCGGGCCCGGGCGTAGTAGCTCAGCACCTTGTCCCGATGCCGCTGCGAAATCAGCGGCCCCAGGTTCACGCCCGGATCCTTGGGCCGGCCCAGCGTGAATCCGCGCGCCCGCTCACCCAGCGCCGCCACGAACCGGTCGAAGATCGGCCGCTGCACGTAGACGCGTTCGGTCCCCAGGCAGACCTGCCCCGTGTTGTCGAAGGCGGCGCGCGCAATGCCGGCCACCGCGCGGTCGAAGTCGGCGTCCGCGAAGACGATGCCCGCGTTCTTGCCGCCCAGTTCGAACGACACTGGCCGCACACCCACGGCGGCGGCTTGCATGATGGCCTCGCCGGTGCGGGTTTCGCCCGTGAAGGTAATGCCGTCCACCAGCGGATGGCGGCTGAGCTTTTCACCCGCCGAACCGGGCCCGAAGCCATGCACCACGTTGTAGACGCCAGCCGGCACGCCGACCTCGTTCATCACCTCGCCCAGCAGGGTGGCGGTGCCCGGCGTGTCCTCGGACGGCTTGACCACTACCGTGTTGCCGCAGGCCAGCGCCGGCCCGACCTTCCACGTCATCAGCAGCAGCGGCAGGTTCCACGGGCAGATCACGCCGATGACCCCGCGCGGCACGCGCACCCCGTAGTTCAGGGCGTGCCCGCCGTCCGGCGTTTCCAGGTCGAAGGTCTCGTTGGGTACGTTGCGGATCAGGTCGGCGAAGATCTTGAAATTGGCCGCGCCGCGCGGGATGTCCAGGTGGCTCGCCAGATCGTAGGGCTTGCCGGTGTCGGCGATCTCGGCATCGACGAAATCATCGAAGCGGCGGATGATGCCGTCGGCCACCGCGTGCAGCAATTCCACTCTTTGCTGCGTTTTCAGCAAGCCCCAAGGTCCGCGCAGCGCAGCCTTGGCCGCACGCACCGCGGCGTCGACCTCCGCGTCGCCCGCCTCGTGCACCCGGCCGATCAGCCGGTTGTCGGCCGGATCGCGGTTATCAAAGGTCTTGCCGGTCTCGACCCAGCGGCCGTCGATGAAATTGCGGAAATCGATCATTGCGCCCTCGGTTGTGACAGGTCTGCCAGCGCGCCTTCCGGGTCGCCAGCGGTCAGGTATTCCCACATGCGTTCATAGATGCGCCCGGTGCCCACGGCACGGACGGCGGCTTCTTGCGGCGCAAGTATCGGCCCGCCCTCGGCCAGCCCGGCCGCGCGCAACTGCCATTCGATGCGCGCCGCGTCTTCCAGATACCAGGTCAGCACGACCGCGTGCATCAGCGACTCCGCGGCCACCACCGCCCCGTTGCCGCGCATGGCGACCGCGCGCGCCGCGCCCAGCGCCTCGGCCACGCCGCGCGCCTGCGCGTCGCTGCGCACCAGTTGCGGGTCGTCCCAAAGCGGCACCGCGGGCGAGAAATAAGAGCCCATGCCGTGGCGCGGCGCGGGCGTGATACGGGCGGACGACAGGGTCATGACGGTGGGCGGCATGGACCTCACCACCCCTCCCACCTCCGGGCGCAGACGGTAGATATGCTGATGGATGCGCACTTCGCCCAGCACGCCCTCGGGCAGCTCGCCATGCACCGGCACCACCGTGCCCGCCTCGCCGGCCGCGATCAGGCCCATGGGACGCGGTGCGCACACCAGAAAATGATCCGCATCCAGCCGGCTGCTGCAGTGCCCGTAGGCGTGCACCAGATTGGCTTTGGCCAGCGCGCGCGCGGCGACGCGCACCAGCGCCTCCTGCCCGCCGCTGGCGTCCTTGCGCATTGCGCTCATGTCTTGAACTCCGGGATATCGGGCTTGGCGCCCCACATGCAGAACGATGACGGCACGGCGGGAAAGCTGCGCGGCCGATAGGACTTTTCCTCTTCGGCGCTGATCAGCCGCACGCCGGTGGAGTATTCGTAAATCATCCCGTCCGGACCGTCGAAGTACAGGAACATGGCGCCCGAGGTCGGATGCCGGCCGGGACCAAAACGGATCGGGACATTCCATTCGCGCAGCTGATACCAGGCGCGCATGATGTCGTCGATGCTCTCGACCTGATGGTTGATGTGCTGCACGCCCGGATACGTGGACGGGAACAGCGCGATCTTGTGATGGACCTCGTCGATGCGCAGCAGCGGCGCCTCGCCGATGCGGTCGCTGACCCGGGCCGACAGCAAGCCCGTCCAGAAGGCCTCGTCGCGGCGCGGATCCAGCGTACGCAGGCCGATATGCGAAAACCCGGTCACGCCGGCATCGCGGCCGGGAAAATAGCGCCGGCCGCTGTGCTGCGGCGCGTACACCAGCTCGATGCGGTTGCCGGACGGGTCCGTGAAGCGCAGGAAGTCGCGCACATAGCGCTGCTCGGCGTCCTCGCGGCGGCCCGCGTCGACCTGGTAGCCGCTGCGTTCCAGCACCGCGCCGGCGCGCTCAAGCTCTTCCGGCGTATCCACCTCGAACGCGGCGGTGTGATCGCGGGGGTCGCCTTCGAAGTAGCAAAGGGTGTGATCGCGCGAGTCGGACTTGAAATAGGCCGCCCCATGTTCCTTGCGGGCCAGCTCCAGTCCCAGCACCGTGGTCGCATAGCGCACCGCCGCATCCAGATCACGGGTGCCCAGCCGGACATACCGGATGTCATGTAGCCGTATCACTGCTTGTCTCCTGGTGCGCCTGCCGCCGGCATCGTGCCGGGGGATTTTTTCCGCTTGGGTGGCGGCGCTTTTTTTTACGATAGGCAGCATAAATCTCGAAGTCAACAATTTTTATCGAGATTTTTAAACAGTAGTGCTACATTACTTTCCATGTCAGACGGCGCATCCCTCCCCTCGCTTGCCCACACCGCCTCGGCCAACACCCTGGTGGGCGCGGCCTATGTCAATCTGCGGCGCGACATCATCCAGGGCAAGCTCCCGCCCGGCTCGCGCCTGCGCGTCGAGCATCTGAAGGACGATTACGGCGTGGGCGCCGGCACGCTGCGCGAAGCGCTGGCGCTGCTGGTGTCGGATGCGCTGGTCATCGCGCAGGGACAGCGCGGTTTCCACGTCACGCCCATTTCGCTGGAAGACTTCCGCGACATCACCGAAAACCGCGTGCTCCTGGAAACCGAAGCGCTGCGCCAGTCGATCGCGGTCGGTGACGACAATTGGGAAAGCGCCGTGCTGGCCGCCTTTCATCGCTTGAGCAAGGCGGAGCAGCGCCTGGCGACGGACCCGGAAGCCCGCTTCGATGAATGGGAGCAGCGCAACCGCGAGTTCCACCGCGAACTGATCAGCGCCTGCCCTTCGCGCTGGATGCATCATTTCCTGGGCATCCTGTACCAGCAGGCCGAGCGCTACCGCCGCCTGGCCGTCACCCGCAGGCCCATCGCGCGCGACCTGCACGACGAGCACCAGGGCATCCTGGACGCCACGCTGGCGCGCGACGCCGACACCGCCTGTACCTTGCTCGCCGCCCATATCCGGCTGACCTACGACGCCGTGGCGCGGCTGCCCGCCGACCTCTTCACGTCGGCCTGACGCCCAGGTTGGAAAAAACCCACAGCACGCCCGCCACGGGCGTGCCCCCCGTTGATTCGCCTACATCACTTCTATAGAATCAGCAATTCGGGCCTGTGCCCATTCCTTTTCCCCCACTCTACCCACCGACAGGGAGGCGCATGATGATGTATCCCATGCTCAACGCCATCCCGCGCGTGTCTCCGCGACGCCATTAAGTCGTCGCCCGCGCGGACCCATCGCCAGCTTTCTATCTGGCGACTGGTCCTCCGCGCCCGCCTGAACCCCTGAACGCAATCGCTGGTGCCTGACAGGCACACGGCTTGTTTTCCCTTCTTTCCTCACAAGGACATCCTGGCGTGTCTTGTGCCGCCAGGCCATCGCAATGGCTAGAAAAAAAATCGACTTTCGAGGACAGGCCTTCAAGGACGTCCTGGGCT
>RCUK01002160.1_pt1 | contig 10989 bp, 11 predicted proteins | sample 2166381 | NCBI WGS metagenome assembly RCUK01 (sample SAMN09932809, study PRJNA488358) | compost metagenome | isolation source: compost soil in an enriched community | place: Germany: Experimental Botanical Garden
GCCTGATGCAGGCCCTGTTCTTCTCCGGCATCGCCTGCTGGCGCAACAAGCTGCCATTCCTTGTCTATGGCGCCTCCTGGGTTCTGGTGTTTCTGTTCATTGACCTCTGCGCCGGCCTGCTGGTCGCCATCGGCCTATCGCCCCAGCTCGCTGGGACGCTGCAGATCCCGTTCAACATCGCGGCGGGCGGCATACTGTATTGCAGCTTCTATCCGGCCTATACCTCCGTGTTCGGCATCAATAACGCCGGCGCGCATCTCGACGACAGCAACGGCGCCCAGGCATAGCGCCACGCGGCGGGGCCCGAGCGCCCTGCGCAGGCCCACCACACGTCCGTCCCGCGCAACAAACGCCACATCAATGGCGTAGCGCATGCCAAAGGTGTGCACCGCGGCGCACGGAATCAGCAGGATGCCCGATCTGGGTCCGGGCTGGCCTCGGCCCAGCAAACCGCGCATCCGGCCGCGCCAGGTCCTGACTATCAGCAAGCGAATACGGCCAGCCGGCAAAGGCGCGGCCCCGCTCATTGCACGCTCTGCAGCAGTTGAACCGCGATCGGAAACGCCAGCACGATGAACGTGCAGGGGAAGATGCAGCCGATCAGAGGCAGCAGCATCTTCACGGGCGCCTGCATCGCCAGTTGTTCGGCGCGCATATGACGGTCGCTACGGCACTGCGCGGCCTGCGCGCGCAACACCGGCCCCAGGCTGGCGCCCAGAGCCTCCGCCTGCGCCAGGGCTGCCGCCCAGTTGCGCGCAAGTGGGCTATTGCTGCGCTCGGCCAGCGCCTTGATCGCCGCGACTCGTGACACTCCGGCCCGCATCTCGGCCAGAGCATCCGCCAGCGCATCCCGCAATACGCCGCGCGGTCCGCTCTGAGCCGCGAGTTGCAGGGCTCCCTGCACGCTCAAACCCGCCTCCACGCACAGCGTCATCATGTCGAACACGAACGGCAAGTCCCGCTCGATGTCGCGGCGCCGTTTGACGCCCAGGCTCCTGAGCCACAGGCCCGGGGCAATTCCGGCCGCCACGGCCGCCGCCGCGGCCCAGGGGATCCAGGCCTGAGATTCCGCCGGAAACGCCGCGATGGCGGCCGCCGCCCCCAGCCCGCCGGCGGCCATCGCCGCGCTTCCGCACAACGCCGCAAGGTGGGCATAGCCCACCCCGGCGGGCAAGGCGGCTTGTTCGATCGCCCGGGTCAGCCGGATGCGCCAGCGCCACGAGCACAATGGCCCCGCCAGCGGCGCCACCGCCGATATCCACGGCCAAGCCGCCCGCCACCACCATGGCAGAGCGGCGGAAGCCTCTTGATCCTCCTCCCACAGCAACGGCCTCAAGATGATCCACGCAAGCCATGCGGTCCCTGCCGCCGTGGTCAACATGCCCAGATACAGCCACATCGCGACCTCCGGTCAGATATCGATCCGGATGATGCGCCGGATCATCAACACCCCTGCGGTCTCCAGCACCGCCACGATCGCCAGCACACCCCACCCCATCGGGGTGTGCCACAGCAATCCCATGATTTCCGGCTCCAGCCTGTCCAGGACCGCCAGCAGCAGCAATGGCAGCGCGCCGACGATCCAGGCCTGCAGCCGTCCCTGGGACGTCAGCGCCCGCAGCTTGGCTTGCAGCTGCAGCCTGGCCCGCAAGGTCTGGGCAATGCTCTCGAGCGCCTCCGCCAGATTGCCGCCGGTCTGCGCCGCGATGCGCATCGCGGCCACGACAAGCGAAGTCGAGTCGGCCTGCATCCTGCCATGCAGGTTATCGAGCGCGGCGTCCCATGGCACGCCCAAGCGCTGCTCGCGCAGCATCAGGCCGAACTCCTGTGCCAGCGGCGCGTCGCTTTGCTCAACGACATGACGCAGCCCGGTGGTCAATGCGACTCCCGCCCGCAACGAAGACGCCAGCATCAGCAACGCCATGGGTAGTTGCTCTTCAAAGCGCCGTGCGCGCCGGCGCCGCAGCCTATCCACCACCATTCGGGGCCCACGAGACGCCATGGCCGCTATCAGGGCAGCAATCAGGCTGCTGCCCGTCGCCGAAAACGCCAGTATTGCGGCCACTGCCGCACAGCCCATGGCGCCCGCCCACAACTGCGCCGGATCGATGAACAGGAACACTTCGCTCAACCGCACACCCGCTTCCTGGGTGTAGACCTCCCGGTAGCGCCGAAGCGCGGGTGCGAACCAGTTCTGAACCCGCCAGGCCAGCAGAACCGCGCAAAACATGGCAGCCCCTGCCGCAAGCCAGATCATGGCAAGCCTTGGGGAAAGACCGTGGTCTCCGGCCCGCGGCCCCCCGCATCCGAGAACCAGGCGGCCTCGAAGGCCGCCCCCGCCTCCGCCCAGTCCTGCGCAAAGCTGGGCAGGCCGCCACACCCCAGGAATCCCTGGGTCCGGTCATATCGGAACAGATCCTGCAATTGGATGCGGCCGCTTTCCATGCCGGCAACTTCAACGACCGATGTCACGAGGCGCCGCCCGTCCGCCAACCTGGCCTGCTGCACAACGATGTCCACGCTGGCGGCGATATGCTCGCGCACGGCGGGCAGCGGCAGATCCAGGCCCGCCATCAATATCATCGCCTCCAGGCGCGCCAGGGCATCGCGAGGCGAATTGGCGTGCAACGTCGTGAGGGAGCCTTCGTGGCCTGTATTCATGGCCGTCAGCATGTCGAACGCCTCTGCCCCCCGGCACTCGCCCACGACGATCCGATCCGGCCGCATGCGCAGGGCATTGCGCACCAGCTCGCGGATATCGATACGTCCCCTGCCCTCCTGGTTTGCCGGGCGAGCCTCCAGCGCCACCAGGTGATCGTGATTCAGGCGCAACTCCGCCGCATCCTCGATCGTGACGACACGCTCTCCGTCCGGAATTTCATTGGACAGAATGTTCAATAGCGTGGTCTTGCCAGACCCCGTTCCGCCCGAGACCACCAGGTTCTTGCGCATTCTTACGCACAGCGCCAGAAATTGCGCCATTGCGCAGCTCAGGGCTCCCAGCGCGAGCAGGTCGGGCATCTGAGGGCGACGCTGCGGGAACTTGCGTATGGTCAGGCTGGCGCCTTTCATCGCCACTGGCGGGATGATGGCGTGCACCCGCGATCCGTCGGGCAGGCGCGCATCCACCATGGGCGAGCTTTCGTCTATGCGCCGGCCCAGCGGCGTCACGATGCGTTCTATCACCCAGCGCACGGATTGCTCGCTGGTGAACGCCGCTTGATGGCGCCACAGGCGCCCCCCGCGTTCGACATAGATCTCGTCGTAGCGGTTGACCATGATTTCGGTGATGTCCGCCGCCGCCAGCAAGGGCTCCAGCGGCCCCAGGCCGACCGCCTCATCCAGCACCTCCCGGCACAGGGCCGCCCTGTCCGCCTCCGCAGGCAGTTCCGCATCCGCGGCCACGATGTGCGTCAGCAAGCGCTCGGCTTCGGCGCGCAACATGCCATCGCTCATGCCTGCCACATCGCGCCGGCGCAGGTCCAACGCATTCAGCAAGGCCGCGTGCAGGCGCCGGCGATCATGCAGCCGATGCTGCGGCGGCGCCGGTTGCGGGACGGGAGGCGGCAAGGTCGCGGCTTCGACGTTCGGCCGTTCCGCCGTCCTGGACTCCGACCGAGCCGTAGCACCAGAGCCTTCCGGCAAGGCGGCTTGCGGCTCCGCCAACGAGACTCGCAGCCGGCACGGTCCGATGAGGATCTCGTCATCGGGCAGCACCGGAGAGTGGCGCACGACCCGCACACCGTTGACCAGCGTGCCGGCGAGCGTGCCCAGATCTTCAAGAACAATCGCGGCGTCTTCGCGCAGCAAACGAGCGTGCTGGCGCCCCACCCGCCAAGTCACGATGCGCAAGCCACAATGCGCCCCCCGCCCGATCAGCACCGGCGCCGGGACGTCCATATTGCGCGTGGCCGCATCTTCGAATGTCATTTCTATCTTGAGCATCCGATCACTCCCGCGTAGACGGGCCGGGGCCATCCGATGGGACTCCCCACTGGGACCCCGCACCCGAATAGGGATCCCAGCCGCCAACATCGGCGGGCACCGCAGTGCCCAGCTGCGGGGATTCGGGAAAGGCGGCCTCGAGCGTTTCACGCCCGCGCCGCACGCGGTCCGCCATGGCGGGCTCACCTTGAGACACAATCTTCGGCGTGACGAAAATTGCCAGTTCGGTTTCGCGCCGCTGATACCGGCGCGAGGAGAATAGTGCGCCCAAGATGGGAATATCCTGCAGCAAGGGCAGTCCATTGACTTCGCTGCCTTGCTCTCGCGACAGGAATCCACCGATGACCAGCGTGTTTCCGGAACGCACGTTGAATTCGGTGGACGCGCGACGTGTACGCAATGCCGGCCCCCCTGGCAGACTCAGGGAGGTATCCACTGAGCTGGCTTCCACCTCGATCAAGGACCGGATGACCCCGTTGCGGTCGATCCGGGGCGTAATGTTCAGCGAAACGCCATAAGGCTTGAACAGGGTCGTGGGGTTGCCGCGAGCATCGGTGGAGACATAGGGCACCTCCCCGCCGGCCAGGAAGGTTGCGCTGGCGCCGCTGCGCGCAAGCAATTGCGGCTGGGCCAGCATGACGGCTTCGCCCGTTTGGGCCAGCGCCGCGATACGGGCCGACAGCAAGGCATTGACGCCAAAATAGCCCGCCGCCTGAGAGGCCGGGGCCGCCGTCTCGATTATCTGCTCGCCGGGCCGGGTCATGCGCCCTCGGGATCCGGCATCCCAAGCCAGGCCGGCATTGGCCCCACCTTGCGTCACCCCATCCCAGCGCACGCCGAACTCCCTCAATCTCGAGGTGGGGATCTCGACCACCTGAACATCCAGCAGCACCATGCGGTCCCAGCCCACCTGCCCCGTGAAATCCAGCACGTCGGGATAACGGTCCGCCAAGGAAGCGATGCGAGCACGATCGTCGTCGGACAGGTCATCGCCTTCGATCAGGATGCGCCCGCCCACGTTGGTGCTGCGAGCCCCCGGAATGCGTGATAGCAAGCTCTGGACTTCGCCTCGCAAGCGCGGGGTACCCGCAGGGACCACCCGCAACTCGTAGGCCGTGACCCGGTCGCGGCCAGCCCAGACATGTACTGACGACACGCCCTCCGCTCGGGCAAAGACCACGACCTCGCGCCCCTCCGCCGCCACCGCGCTCAGTACCTGGCTGTTGCCGATGGCGACCCGCCTGACACCCGGATGCGGCAAGATCCGTGTTTCACCGACCTGCAGCTCCAGCGCTTCGGTCGCGGACCATGCCGGCATGGAAGCCAGGCACAAGAAGAACAGAACGCCAAGGAACCGGATCATGGACGCTCCGAGTCAAAGCCAGTCCGCGCGTCCAGGCGGTCGCCATAGAGAATGGCCACGCCTGGCACGGGTTTGGGGTCGGAGTCCAGTCCGATGAGCGAGGCAAGATCGCTTTGCGAGGGCATGCTGACCGCTGCCGCGTCATCGCGATGACGCAACATGGCGGTCAGGGCGCCGGCTTGCCGCGCCGCGATGAAACGCATCGCTTCGTCCGGCGTGGCCGCCAAAGTGATATTGCCGGGGCCATCGGTACCGCTGCCCACCGTCAGCACGCGCATGCCTTGCAGCACCGGTACGGTGAGGTCCCGCTGGCGATGGGAGAAGGTCACATAGATATCGATTGCATCGCCCGCGCGCAGCATGTCCGCCAGTCCGCCCAGGTCCGTCCCCACCACGGTGAGCGCCCGCTGCCCGGCCCGCAGGCGGGATGCCAGCGCGGGAGCCGGCGCGTTGAAGGTCAGGTATCCCCGCAGCAGCGGCTCGCCATGCGCCACGTCCGCAATAAGCGTGGCGCCGAGCAGGCTGCCAAGCTCGAGCGGATCCAGGCTGGCGCTGGGCGCCCATGGCTGCGGGATCTCGCGTACGGCCACGTGCAGCTCTTCCAGCAGCGTGCCCGCGGGCAGGTCATAGGCCGCAACAAGGCGGCTGACCACGGGCGTGCGGGCCTCGGCCTCCAAAGCCTGGACTCGTTGTTGAACGTGCTCCCGCACCGCCCAGGCGGAGACCAGGCCGGCCAGCAAGGCCAGGGCATACACGCCTGTACGGCGCAGGCGCACGGCGCCATGGGTGATCCAGGCCTTCATGGCGCCCACCCGTTTACGCGAAGCCCGCTGCCCGCTCCTACGGGAACCAGCAACAGCATCATGCGTTCGCGCTCGCGCGTCCACCATTGCGCGGTACCCGCTACAAGTCCGCGCGACCATCCATGCCGCTTCAGGCCCGCTTCCAGCAGCGGCGCCATTTTCGCGGGAGGCAACGCATGCTGCCAGATGCGCTCCGACACTTTCACGCCGTCTTCCATCACGGCCACGTCCAGCCTGACCCGCGCGCCCTCCGGCAACCAGGCGGGCTGCGGGTTTGCGGGAAGAGTCCGTGCGCTGATCGACGAAATTCTGCCGACAGTGCGCCCCATACCCGCGCCATCAATCTGCGCCATCCAATGATCGTCGCCAACGCGCCCCGACAGGATGAGTTGCCCGGGCAGCACATGCAAGTCCGCCAAGGCAGGCTGCTGGCGGGACAGCGCAAGAACAAAGTCCCGCGGACTTTGGGGCACATCAAACACCAGCACCTGCGCTGGCATGCCATGCAGCCACATGCGATCCGCCAACAGCTCTAGCGTGGACCCTGCGGGAAAGCGCAAGCGCCCCAGGGCAGTTGCGTCGGCAGATGCGCTTGCAGCCGCGGCCATGGCGATCAGCACGCCACATAGAATGGCGCGGCAATGTCCGCGACATGTTTTCAACACACACAAGAACGCATTCATCTGCTTTGCTCCCTACGATTGCCCAGCCGTTCCGCAGGCACCACGTCCGCCCAAGCGGAGAGCCAATCCAGCGACAGCTTCGTCCGGCCCCAAGGCCCGTCCACCCGATCCACGGGGCGCTGCATCCGGGTTGCCGCCGATAAGGAAGTCTCCCCGGCCTGCCGCCAGCCCGTGCGAGCAGCTCCCAGGCGGCGCTGCGCGTCCGCATCGCCATGCGCATAGCCCGCGCCGCCTGCCACGCTGATGCGACGCGCAATCGGCAGCCATGCCGACTGATCGCCAGCCCGCGGCTGTGTTCGGACCTCCACGGAGAGCATGCGCAGCCCTGCGCCGAACCATTCGTCCTGCAACGCCGAGACACGCTGCGTGGCCACCCCGGGCAATGCAATGGAATCGCTGGACAATCCCATGCCCACGGGCGGGCGCAGCTCCTGCAACGGTTTCCCCAACGCGCCCGACATGACAGCCTTGCGGCTGGCCTGCGTTGTCTGCTGCGCCGAAAACTGCAGGCTGCCGATTCCGGCCACCGCCCAAAGCAGCAAAACCATGAGGGGCAGCATCAGCAGAGCCTCGACCACCGCCTGCCCCTGTTGACGCCTTCCAGTCCATGTCATGGCGTCGACCTTGCCTGCAGGGCTTCCTGCGGCGTAACCGCCGACAGTCGAGCTTGCCAATAGGGCCGAAACAGCGTGGAGGTTTCATGGCGGCCGTCGGCACGACGCTCAGGACGGGAAAAATAGGTTTCCGCAGCGCTGCTCACGGTGACGGCGCCGGTCCGCCCCAACGCGGCATAGCGGAACAAGCCGGTCGGCGCCGCCACGGCACTGTCCGCATCCGTGGTCTTGAGCGCCGCCGCGTCCAGGCTGACCGCCACCGCAAAGCGCAAGGGCTCGCGGCTACGCGACAGCGCCACCTCGCGATAGGCGGGCAGGCCCCCGCCCGGCCAGCGCCGTGCCGAGGCCATCGCGTAGGAATTGGCCATGGGGTTGGTTGCGCCGCTGAAAATGTCCCAGGATGTGGAGTTCTCGACCCATCTCCAGAAATCCTCTTGCGAGAAATCCACGGGAGGTTCGTCCACATACTCCAGGTCGTCGGGCGCCTTGCTCTTCTCGCCTTGGGCGGTGCCCCAGCCCATGGCATATTCGCGGAAGTAGCAGCCTACCCAGCGGTTTGACCGCAGCGCATGGTATGACTGGGTATCCAGCGCGCCCCAGCGCCCATCGGGGCCAAGCCACGTGGAACCCCGCCGCCGCAGTTCGTGGCGATGCAATGGACAACGCGGACTGACCATCCAGGGATTGCGCCGGGTCCTGCTGCGGCTGTCCAGGAAGCCGTACCGCGCAACCGCTAGTTCCGTGGCTGGCCGCAGGCCGGCCTTGCGCGTGGAAGCACTGCGCTCCACGTAACCGGCCCACCCGTCCGCCAGGAAGCGCAGTCTCACGGCGGACGACGGCGCCCCGCTACCCCCGCCGTGGCCCGCAGTTGACGGGAAGTTTTCGTCGAGCACCTTGCGCATGATGCGCCCGCGCGATGCGGTCAGGTCCGCGACGATCTCGCGCGCGGCGGCCTCCAGCACTTGATGCACGGTCCGGTCATGCTGATCGAACGCGCGAGCCAGCTGGACCTCGGCGTCGGACGGCGCCTGCGCGGTTTGATAGGCAAGCCCCATGTCGGGGCCAAACAGCATGGCGATCAGGCCGGCTGGCGGATTGCCGCGGCTGCGTTGCGACTGCAAGGCGTGGATGTATTGCGCGGATGCGCCAAGCGTGACCAGATGCGCCATGGCGACCTGATGGGCGATCTGCGAGCGGTTGATGTAAGCGATGGCGTTGAGCGCGCGCGCCTGCTCAAGCGCGCCGCTGTAGGCTGCCGCATCCGCCGCATGGGTCAGGCGGCCGCGTGCCTCCACCGTTTGGCCCAGGTTGTACAGGACGACGAGGGAGGCCGCGGCCACCGCCACCACCAGCATGCCCAGGACCAGCGCCTGGCCTTGCTGATGGATGGGCATCATGAGCGGATGTGCAGTCAATTTGCGTCCGCGGCATTGCCGGTAAAGGACTTGAGCGACCGCGCCTTGGTTTGCGCCGCAGCCTTTTGCGCGGCCTGCTGCGCGGCGCGCGTTTGCGTGCCCCCGTCCTCACCGGCAAGTTCACGCGCCATGGCCGCCGTCTGCGAACGCACCACCTGCCCAAAGTACTGATACACCGCGATCGCCGCGACGGCCACCAAGGCCACGACCACGATGTATTCCGTCATGCCTTGTCCCAATTGACGCTTTCGATGCCCCATCATGTCTGCTCTCCGATGCAGTGAATGTGGAGCTCAGTGTCGCCATCGCGCGGCGGAGCGACAATTCGTGGATGCCGAGGCGGACAAATCAATACCGCCTCATTGACGGGGCGCGTGGGCTGGGACACTGGGCTGGTGAAAGCCCGCTTTTGGCGCAGCCAGGCAGGACCGTGAACAGCGTGGCGCGATGTAACAGACAACGCAAACCAGCCCCATTTTTGGCCGAGGGTTTCCCCTATTGCCGACCCGTTGACCCAGCAGTAGATTTGAGTTGCCGGGCTGTCTGACACCCATCGCGTGCGAAGCCGGGCAGGAGCGCCTCAGACTCATCTTGAGCTGAGGCGCTCTTCCATTTCCCGCCAGGAAATTCTGCTTTTCCATCGCCGGCGGCGCCCTCCCGAACCAGCCTTTAGCCCGTGCCGCCACGGCTGCCCTGCGTGCGGCTCAGGCTCGGCATGTTCCGGCCCCGGCGACAGTTTACGCAGCGATACCGCCGGTGCCCGGCCTCAGCTCCCGATATGCCACGGCGCACATCGCCGTCGCCACCACGACCGAGGCAACGCAAAACAGGATACCCAGCGCGCCGTATGCAATCGAGCCGCCGGATTTCTCGAATACCGCGCGGCTCAACGTAGCGCGAGTCAGGGCGGCCGAGCCGATCAGCATCACTTGCGCACCCACCAGCGGCCATACGCTGGTCCGCAATGCCCTTCGCATGGGCCCAAAGTCATACTTCCCCGATACCGCCACGCTGGGCAGGCTCAGCGCAAAAATGCCGAGCAGATAAGGCAAGCCCCCCCACATCACCGCCCACGCGACAAACACGCAGACGAAGAACAGTGCATCGCCACCGACATTATTCAAGGCGGCATATACGAGGAAGGGCATCACGTCGTTCGCGGAAACAAGCGCCACTGCCACGGCAATAAACAGCACGATCAGCGCCAGGTACTTCCACCCCGCCCCGCGCAGCCTCCCAGCGGCGCCGACCGCCGAGCCGTTCAATGCGATCTGCCTGTGCCACGCCAGCGAAATTCGTACCAGCGCCAGCAGATTGACAACGACGAGGACGGCAACGAATCCAGGATGCATCAATTGGATCAACGTTGGCACGAGCAGAACAAACGGCAGCGACAGAACGAAAACGCCAAATGACCACGGCGCGTCGGTCATCAGCCGCGCGCCCTGCTGCCTGATGGCGCTTGCCGTCAGCGTGATAAGGCGACTTGCTGATAGCTTGCTCGGCACGGGATTCCTTTAGTGGGATGAGCGGGATGAGTCCGAAGGCGTTATAGCAGCATCCGGTACAAGTGAACGGCCAGACCTTAGAATGGCTGTCAGCGCACAATACACTCGCCCCGGCATGGAGGGGGCTGACCATGACCGAATCGATCAAGTATGTCGTTGTCCTGAGAAAAGGCTCCGAGACTGAAGTCATCTTTGGAGACGACCACGACGCAAAGGCGGGAAGCCGCGTGGCGCTCTATTGCACCGCCATGGATCTGTCCGGCTTTCACGCACGAGTCGTCCGGGTTCCTTCTCCGAAGAGCCGAGCGGCTACCCAGGGATCAGAGACGCGAACGTATTGGTTCCCGACCTCGGACGTGGCCTTTGCATTCGAGGTGACCGACGGAGAATTGCCGGCAGGGTTCGTCTCATAGCGGCCTCGTCATGCAGGACAGACATCTGGGCACGTCGGCGCGTGCTCTCAAGGCCCCTTCTCGCGAGCTGCCGACGGCGGCTGGATCAGCTCTATGGCATCGTCCGGCCCATTGCCGCCCACGCTTAGCAAGGGATTGTGCGCCTTGCACGCAGGACACTCGAAATAGCAGCCCTCGTTCGCGTCCGTCTCAATCGGCACGTCCAGTTGCTCTACCTTGGAACCACATTGTGTACAGGTCCACAT
>RCUK01002161.1_pt1 | contig 10979 bp, 9 predicted proteins | sample 2166381 | NCBI WGS metagenome assembly RCUK01 (sample SAMN09932809, study PRJNA488358) | compost metagenome | isolation source: compost soil in an enriched community | place: Germany: Experimental Botanical Garden
TGAACGTGCGTACCGTATCGCGGATCATGCCTACGGTGTCAGGTAAAGAGAAATCCATGTTCATCCTTGTCTTGCGTTCATCGGCTTAACCGGCGCGGCGAAACCGCGGAATCGTCACTTCGGGAGTGACCGCGTCGAAGGCGGCCTGCACCGCGTCGCCGACGCGCACTTCGGAGGGCGGCAGCCCCACGACATTGCTGAGCAGCCGCGGCCCTTCCTCCAGCTGGATCAGCGAGACGTTGTAGGGCACGTCGCCGGCAAAGGCGGGGTGGTACACCTGATGAAACACGATGGTCGATAGCACGGTGCCTCGCCCGCTCAGGCGAATCCACTCATGGCGCTCCGATAGGCATCGGGGGCATACGTGGTTGATGGGCGACCGGATATGGCCGCAATCGCCGCATTGCTGCAGTTTCAGCATGCCGTTGCGCGCGGCTTCCCAGAAGGGGCGATTCCATTCCTCGATAGAGGGGAGGGGCTTCGTGTAGGCGCTGTCTTGTTGGCTCATGTCGGATTTCCTCTGGCTCAGCCGGCTTGCAGGACCATGGCGTTGGAGCAGTTCAGCGTCATGCCTCGCCCCGTCACCAGGCACGTGTTGGCGCCTTCCACCTGGCGCGGGCCGCATGCGCCCCGCATCTGGCGCACACCCTCGACGATGTGCAGCCAGCCTTCCATGTAGGACTCGGAGAGGTTGCCGCCCGCCGTGTTCACGGGCAGTTCGCCGCCCAGCTGGATACGGCCGCCTTCGACGAACGGGCCGCTTTCGCCCGTGCCGCAAAAGCCCCCATGCTCCAGCCAAAGAAGAACGCTCATGCTGAAGTTGTCATAGAGCTGGGCGACATCGATATCCTTTGGCCCGACCCCCGCCATGGAATAGGCGCGCTTCAGGGCTTCCTTCTGATGCGGCACGTACCACCAGTCTTCTCGCTCCATGTTCTGCGTGGTGTACGCCTGACCCATGCCGGCGATCTTGACCACCGGCTGACGCAGGTCACGTGCGCGTTCGGCGGACGTGAGGATCACGCAAACGCCGCCGTCGCTGATCAGGCAGCAATCCAGCAAATGGAAGGGCTCGACAATCCAGCGCGATGCCTGATGGTCCTCGATGGTGATCGGGTCACGCATGACCGCGTCTGGATTGAGGGATGCATGGCGGCGGCAGGCGACCGCGACTTCGCCCAGCTGCCGGCTGGTCGTCCCATATAGCGCCATATGGCGGCTCGCAGCGATGGCACTATTGGCGGCCGCGCCGAACATGCCCCAGATGCCCCACGGGTCTCCCCAGCCGGATGAGCGGTTGAAACGATAGTTTCCCGTGCGCGCGGTATCGGCGAAGACGCAGGCCACGTAATCGGCCATGCCGGCCTCGATGGCCAGGGCGGCGTTCTGAATCAGCGCGCCGCCAGTACCTCCGCCCATCGTCATGCTGCCGGTGTATCGCGGGTCTATGCCCAGCGTTTCGCCCATGCGCAGATAGTTGAGCGAACCTTCCGGCGACGTCGTGCCCGGCATCGTCAACAAGCCGTCGATCTGGCCCTTTTGCAGGCCCGCATCGTCCAGCGCCCGGCGAAACGCTTCGGTAGCCAGGCTTACCGGTGTCGATCCCGGCAGTTTTCCCTGCGGCGTGGCGCCAACGCCAACAATGGCAACCTTATTGCTTAGTGAACTCATGTTTCCTCCTTTTTGACTTCAGCGACCGCGATAGACCGGTGCGCGTTTCTCCTGGAATGCCCGACGCCCCTCAATCCGGTCTTCGGTATCTCGCAGCAGCCCGAAGGCGTAGCGCTCCAGGCCGATGGCGCCCTCCAACGGCATGTCCATGCCTTCGCGCACCAGACGCTTCACCGCCCGAACCGCCAACGGGGCATTCGCCGCGATGCGCCGCGCAATCCCGGTCGCGGTTTCCATCAGGTCTTGAGGGGCCGTCACCTGGCTTACCAGTCCGAGCCGCAGCGCCTCCTGCGCATCGACACGATCTCCGGTCAAGAGCAGCAACATGGCGCTGGAAGCGCCTATCGTCCGTGGCAGACGCTGAGTGCCGCCGCCGCCCGGTATGCTGCCCAGCCGCACCTCCGACAGCCCGAAGCTGGAGTTCTCGGCGGCGATGCGAATGTCGCAGGCAAGCGCCAGCTCCAGCCCGCCGCCAATCGCATGGCCGTTGATGGCGCAGATGATGGGCTGGGCGATGTCCATGCCCGCCAGGATGTGGTCGGATTGGCTGCGACCGAATGTCAGCTCGGCAAAGCTCTCCTTGGGCGGCATCGTCTTCTTCAGGTCGGATCCGGTGCAGAACGCCTTATCGCCCGAACCCGTCAGAATGACGGCCCTGATGCTGTCGTCGGCGGCAATCCTGGCCCAGGCCCCGCGCAATTCAGCCCGGGTTTCCGGATCGATCGCGTTCATGGCTTCTGGCCGCGACAGGGTAAGCGTCGCGACGCCATCCTCGACGGCGAGTTGTAGTGACATGGTTTCTCCAGTGCTGAGGGATGCGCTATGCGGGTCGCACTAGCGCAAGAAAATCGGCGACGGCCGCGTCGGGTTCGCCGGCCAGGGAAAACTGCTTTGGAACATCCGCGCGCATGCGCGCCCAGGCGTAGCAATCGGCGGCCTTGTCCATCAATTCCTGATCGCTCAATGGCAGGGCGGACGACCCGCGCAAATCCTCGACGCGGCGCACATGGCAGGCGCCGCCACGCTCATGGATGCGCACGCTGGCCCAGCGAGGCAGAATCCCCGCGCCGGAGGCGCATTCGGCGTGAACACTGGGCAGGAAGGCCTGAATTCGTGGGCGGCGCACCTGTTCGTCCGTGAAACTCGCCAGGTTGATCCGGCCATCGGCCAGCGCGGCGGCCACGGCGTATTCCATGCTGAACTTGCCCTGCAGGCCCGTTGCCGGCCGGTGGTGGATAAGAGGCACCAGCGCCCCGGGGCTGGTTTCGATTTCCACGCGGTCAACGCGCTCAAGCGTCAAGCCATGATCGGCACGCAAGGCCAGAAGCGCGTCGAGCGTGCGGTGGGTCGCATAGCACAGCGGATACTTCTTGACGTCTATACCGCCGGCGATGAGCTCGAACGGCGTCTCGCCAAGACATTCCAGCGCGGGAGCCAAATCCTGGCCCTGACCGTAGAGCACGGAATAGCCTTGAGCGTTTCCCATGCTGTCGGGCGAAGCCGTGAACCCGGCTTGCGCCAGACGAGCGGCGCGCACGGCGGCTGCATTGGCCTGGCCCGCCTGGAAGGATTTAGCGTCGGCGCCGAAATTGGCTCGCGTCCCGGCTGCCTGCGCTACCGCCAGCCCGACCGCATGGGCGGTCTGCGTCGCGGTCAGACTCAAAAGATGCGCACACGCGGCGGCCGCGCCGATCACACCTATGCTGGCGGTGGCATGCCAGCCACGCGCGTAATGCTCGACCGCGATTACCCGCGCCAGCTTGCATATCACCTCGAAGCCGACCACATATGCCGACATCAGGCGCCTCATCGGCAGCCCTTCGCATTCGCCAAGCGCGAGCAGGGCAGGCCATAGCACCACGCTGGGATGGCCGCGCAACGGCGAGGTCACGTCGTCATAGTCCAGGACGTGGGCGGCGATGCCGTTGTAAAGCGCGGCGGACTCCACCGGCGCCCGCTCTTCCTGCCCCCAAAGCGCGGCTTGCTCGCCCGCGCCCAGCGTGGCCAGATAGCTCCTCGCCCTGAGCGTGGCAGGCTCCGAGCGGCCCGCGACTCCCACGGCATACGTGTCCAGCAACGATCTCGCGCAGAGCCGACGCAGCTCCGGCGAGAGCGTCGCCGGATCGAACCGGACGGAGAAGGCAGCAATCATCTCGGCGGCGGTCATCGGAGCACTCCCTGTTCGCGAAGCATGGCAACTTGAGCCGCATCGAGCCCAAGCCGTTCCCGGCAGACTTCTTCGGTGTGTTCGCCCAGCAAAGGCGCGGGCCGCAGGACATCCCCGGGTGTCCGGGAAAGCTTGAAAGGCGGTGCGCTATACACCGTTGCCCCCATCTCTGGATGAACGACCCGGCGCCAATGCCCGCGTTCCTCCAGTTGGGGGTCGTGGCGCAGGACGTCCGCGGCGTCGGCCACGATGCCAGCCGGCACCCCGGCCGCTTGCAGGACTTCCATGAGGGAAGGGGCATCCCTGGAAGCCGTGCAGCGCGCCAGCACCCGATCAATGTCGCCGCGCGCCTGCCAGCGGCCCAGGGCATGCCCGTATTCCGGCTTTGCCAGCTCTGGCGGATCGCCCAGCGCGCGGCGCAATGCCAGCCACTGGTCGTCGGTGGCGGCGGATATGGCAACCCAGCGGTCCTCTCCCGATGACGGATACACGCCCTGTGGCGCCCAATCGTCCTGGGCGTTGCCTCTCGGCTGTGCCACCTGGCCATTGGCCGTGTAATCCATTACCGCCGGTCCCAGCAGGGCAATGGTGGGTTCTATCTGGGCCACGTCGATGTACTGTCCCTTCCCGGTGCGCCGCCGATGGCGCAGCGCGGCCAGCACGGCAAATGCCGCGTGCGTGGGATTGGGGATGTGATCGGGAAAGTTGGTGCCGGTGCCCGCTGGCTGGCGACCAGGCTTGCCGCAAAGGAACTGCAGCCCGGTAACCGCACCCATGGTCAGCCCGTAACCCAGGTAGTTGGCCTGCGGTCCGCTGTCGCCTTGCATGGACATCGCCAGATAGACCATGCTCGGGTTGATCTCGCGCAGCGCCTCGTATCCCAGCCCCAACCGCTCCATGGTTCCAGGCGTGAAGTTGTTCGCCACGACGTCGGCGTCCTTGATCAGGCGCAGTGCCAGGGCACGCGCCTCTGGACGTTTCAGATTCAGCGTGATGCTGCGCTTGCTGGAGTTGCGGTCAGCGAAGTACCCGCTGCGATTGACGCCGGCCCGCCCGTCCTTGAACGGCTTTGCTTCACGCAGAGAATCCAGGCGATCGGCGCTTTCGATCTTGATCACGTCGGCGCCAAAATCCGCAAGCAGCTTGGTGGTGAAGGATCCGGCTCCGATCCAGGTAAAGTCGACTACCGTGATCCCGGCCAGGGGACCCGCGCTGTTCAGGTGTTCGCGTTTCATCCCGTGACTCCCGCGCGCAGCAACACCTGTTGCGCCTGCCATTCATATCCCAGCGTCTCAAGTATCTGGCTGGTGTGTTCGCCAAGACGAGGCGCGGGACGCCCCGCTTGCCAAGGCGTGCCGGTGAGCCGATAGGGCGCGCCAGGCAGCGCGAGGAGGGCGCCACTGTAAGGGTGCGGCACATCGTCCTGGAAAAAACGGCGGTGCCTGAGTTGCTCGTTGACCAGCAGATCGGCGCTGGTGCTGACCGGGCAGATCGGAATGCGCCTGCGCTGGCCTTCCTCGTAGAGTTCGGCCTTCGTCTGGCTGGCCGCGTAAGGAAGGAATATGGCCTCGAAGCGTTCCTTGGCCTCGTCGCTGGCGAGATAGGCCATATCGCCCCAGCGCTCCTCGCGCAATGCTTGCGCGCCCGGGGCGCCGACATCCACCAGCCAGTCCGTGGTCGCGGACCAAAAGCGATTGGCCGCGATCCCTCCGGCCATGAGGTAGACCATGCCGTCGGAGCAGGCAAACACGCCGGTGCCCGCCTGGCGCTGCAAGCCGCCATTCCGTCTGCGCACCGTGTCTTCCAGGTCGACGAACTGCACCGCGTTCTCCAGCGCCATGGCGACGCATTCCTGCATCGACACATCGACCTGCTGCCCCTGTCCGCCGCCGTCTTCACAGCTCCATAGCGCGATCAAGGACCCCACGGCCGCGAACTGCGCCGCGGCCAGATAGGCCTGGTGCCCATACGCGGCCAAGGGTTCGCTATCGGGATATCCCCCCAGGTACAGGAGTCCGCCCATCGCCAACGCCACCAGGTCGTCGGCGGCATAGTGCGCATAGGGTCCGGACTGGCCGAAGGCCGTGATGCGGGTCATGACCAGGCCAGGGTTGATCTTCTTGAGATCGTCATAGCCCAGGCCGCGCCGTTCCATGAGGCCTGCCGGTTCGGCCTCGATCAGGATGTCCGCGTTGCGGGCGAGTTCGCGCAGCAACGACTGTCCTTGGGCCTGATCGAGATCCAGGCACATGCCGCGCTTGCCCTGGTTGAAGTACGCAAAGGGCAGGCTGCGTTCGGGGTGAGGGCGCTGCTCCAGGAATGGACCCTCGCGCCGTGTCGAGGCGCCGCCAGGCGGTTCCACGAGCACCACGTCGGCGCCCATTTGCGCCAGCATCCTGCCGCAGTACTGCGTCGCGTGACCGCATAGGTCCAGCACCCGCAAACCGTGTAACGCCGTCTCCCTGATCATCTGTTGTTCCATATAGTGGACCGTTCAAATCTGTTGCACCATCACACTCTAAGCAGTAAGGTGCCGCTTGAAAACAGTCCCCCAGCAGATTCTGGTCCATATGGTGAAACTCATGTCAATCGAATTGCCGTCCCGCGAAACCGCCGCTGGCACGCAGGTGTTGCGCCGGGCCATGGCGCTGCTGCGCCTTATCACCACGCACAATCGGACCGGCCTGCGCCTGACCGATCTGCACCGCATGAGCGGGGTCGAAAAGCCGACGGTCCACCGCATCCTGCAGGGCTTGCTGGCGGAGCAGATGCTGCGCCAGGACACCACCAGCAAGCGCTACTACCTTGGCGCCGCGATGTACGAAATGGGGATCGCGGCCGCGCCCAAACTGGCCCTGCGCGACATCTGCCGTCCATTCCTGCGGGTCATCGCGGACCAGACCGGAGACACCGTATTTCTTATCGAACGGTCCAATTTCGACGGCGTATGCATGGACCGCGCCGAAGGCAACTTCCCGATCAAGGCCTTTGTATTGGACGTGGGGCGCCGGCGCCCGTTGACGGTGGGCGGGGGTAGTCTGGCCATCCTGTCCGCATTGCCGGACCTGGAGGTTCAGCGCATATGCGACATCAACGCCGAGCGAACCAAGGACAGGTTTCCCCGCTATAGCGAAGAGGACTTGAGGAGGGACATCGCGGACGCCCGGGCGCGCGGGTACGCGCTGAAGGATGTGCTGGAAATCCCGGGGGTGCGAACCGCGGCCGTGCCCATCCGAAGACCGGACGGCACCGCCATAGCCGCGATCAGCGTGGCGACCATCGCGCCACGGCTGGACCAGCACCGCAGTTCGCTGGTGGCCGGTTACATTGCCGAAGCGGTGGTGGCGGTGGAAGCCCAATTGGCGGCCGAGCCTTGAGCGGGCATTTTGGAGAGCCTGAAGCGGACGCAGACCGCCGGCAACAAGTCCAAAAGCACTAGCGCAATTGCACTTTGCCGCTGTGCGGTATCCGTGCTTACATCGTCAGATGCCGTCGCGGGGCGGCACCGGCGGAGAGCATCATGGCGCTGAGCGATGTGCGGGGCAACCCCATTTCCACTGATGAGCCAGCATCCCTGGCCGCCTACGAACGGGCGCAGACCCTGTTCCATGGTTATTACGGTGATCCGGTGGGGATCATCGACGAGGCGCTGGCCAACGACCCTATGTTCGTCATGGGCCATGTGTTGCGCGCCGGCATGATGATCACCGCCAGCGACCAATGCGTCGAATCGCTCCTGCGCGAAAGCGTGGAGGCCGCCGAGGGCCTGCACGACATCGCCAACGAGCGCGAACGGCGCCACACCGCCGCCGCGCGCGCCTGGTTGAATGGCGAGTTTTCGACAGCATTGCGGCGCTATGCCGACATTCTCATCGACTACCCGCATGACACGCTGGCCCTGCAGGTCGGCCATATCGGCGACTTCCTGCTGGGCCGCTCGGCCATGCTGCGCGACCGCGTGGCCGGCATTCTTCCAGCCTGGAACCGGCAGATGCCGGACTATGGCTACGTGCTGGGCATGCATGCATTCGGCCTTGAGGAAACCAACCTGTACGCCCAGGCCGAGGCTCAGGGCCGGCGCGCCCTGGAGCTGAATGCCCGCGATCCCTGGGCGGTACACGCGGTAGCCCATGTCCTGGAGATGCAGGGGCGGGTGGAGGAGGGCATCGCATGGTTGAAGGGACGCCGTGAAGACTGGTCCACCGACAATATGCTTTCCATTCACAACTGGTGGCACCTGGCGCTGTTTCACCTGGACCGCGAGGAGATAGCCGAAGTCCTGGATCTGTACGACAACCGGCTGCGCGAGTCGTCCACCGGGCAGGTGCTGGACCTGGTCGATGCTTCCGCCATGCTGTGGCGCCTGCTGCTGCGCGGCATCGACGTGGGGTCGCGCTGGCGCCAGCTGTCCGCCGTCTGGCAGCAGCGCGGAGGAACGGGGTACTACGCATTCAACGACGTGCACGCCTTGATGGCCCACCTGGGCGCGGGCGATGGCGCGGCCGCGCAACGATTGATCGAATCCATGGAAGAGGCGGCGGAAGGCGGCGGCACCAATGCGATGATGACCCGCGACGTCGGCCTGCCCGTGGCGCACGCGCTGGTGGCCTTCGTGCGCGAGGATTACGCGCTGACCGCGGATCTGCTGCGCGACGTACGTCTGATCGCGCATCGCTTCGGCGGCAGCCATGCCCAGCGCGATGTGCTGGCGCTGACTTTGGTGGAAGCAGCCTTGCGCGATGGGGCTCGCGCCCTGGCCAAGGTACTGACAGCCGAACGCATTGCCTTGAAACCCGCCAGCGAAGGCAATCAGAAGCTTGCCGCGCGGGCGGCAGCGCTATAGAGTCCGCCATGGCCCGGTCTTCTGGCGTCCACGCCGTGGCGCCCGACTCTCTGATAAAGACGTTCCATGGCTTCAGTTACGCCCACCCCGGTCGATACACCTGCTTCGCGATGGCTGCGCTGGCTGCCCGGATTGACGGTCCTGCGCTCATACAAGGCCGCCTGGCTCCCGCGGGATCTCGCCGCCGGCCTGGTTCTGACGACGATGCTGGTGCCGGTCGGCATCGCCTATGCCGAGGCGTCGGGCGTGCCGGGCGTTTACGGTCTTTACGCCACGATCATCCCGCTGCTGGCTTACGCCCTGTTCGGTCCGAGCAGAATTCTGGTGCTGGGGCCGGACTCCGCGCTCGCGGCGCCCATCCTGGCCGTGGTGCTCAGCGTCTCAGGCGGCGACCCCATGCGCGCGGTGGCCGCGGCCAGCCTGATGGCCATCGTCTCCGGCCTGTTCTGCATCGTCATGGGCCTGATGCGGCTCGGGTTCATCACCGAGCTGCTGTCCAAGCCGATCCGCTATGGCTACATGAACGGCATCGCGCTGACCGTACTGGTAAGCCAGCTGCCCAAGCTGTTCGCGATCCCGATCGAAGATGCCGGCCCGCTGCGGGAACTGTGGCAACTTGCCAGGGCGGTGGGCGCCGGCGAGGTCCACTACTACAGCTTCGCGGTGGGCGGGGCGAGCCTGGCGGTGATCCTGCTGCTCAAGCGATTTGAACGCTTGCCCGGCATCCTGATTGCAGTGATCCTGGCCACGCTGGCGGTCAGCGTGTTCCGGCTGGATGCCCAGGGCGTGAAAGTGTTGGGCGAGATCCCGCAGGGGCTGCCCAGCTTCGTGTGGCCGTGGCTAAGCGACGCGGACATGATCAAGATCGTGCTTGGCGGCTGCGCCGTGGCGATGATCTCGTTCGCGGATACCAGCGTGCTATCGCGCACCTATGCCGCGCGCATCCATACGCGCGTGGATCCGAACCAGGAAATGGTGGGGCTGGGCGTGGCAAACCTGGCGGCCGGCTTCTTCCAGGGTTTTCCGGTCAGCAGCAGCGCGTCTCGCACCCCGGTGGCGGAGGCGGCGGGCTCGCGCACCCAGCTCACCGGTGTCGTGGGCGCAGTTGCCGTGGCAGTCTTGCTGCTGGCCGCGCCGAACCTGCTGCGCTACCTGCCGAACAGCGCGCTGGCCGCCGTGGTGATCGCTGCCGCCATCGGCTTGTTCGAATTCAAGGACCTGCGGCGCATCTACCGCATCCAGCAGTGGGAGTTCTGGCTGTCCATGCTGTGCTTTGCCGCCGTCGCCGTGTTCGGCGCGATTCCCGGCATCTGCCTGGCCGTGGTCATCGCCATCATCGAATTCCTGTGGGACGGCTGGAGACCGCACTTTGCGGTACTGGGCCGCGTGCCAAATCTGCGTGGCTATCACGACCTGAAACGCTACCCGCATGCGGCGCTGATCGACGGCCTGGTGCTGTTTCGCTGGGATGCGCCGCTGTTCTTCGCCAATGCCGAACTATTCCAGCAAAGGCTGATGGAAGCCGTAAGGGCGTCGCCTACGCCGGTGCAACGCGTGGTGGTGGCGGCCGAACCCGTCACCAGTGTCGACGTCACTTCGGCAGACATGCTGCGCGAACTGAGCCGCAATCTGGCCAAAGAGGGCGTCGCACTCCATTTCGCCGAGATGAAAGACCCGGTCCGCGACAAGCTCAAGCGCTTCGAGCTGACCGAGATTTTCAGCGACGACCGGTTCCACCCCACGGTGGGAAGCGCCGTGGAAGACTATCTGGAAAGTGTGAATGCCAGGAAACCGGAGTCTAGCGCGCCTGCATCCTCGCGGTCTCCTGGCGCTGGTGGCGTGTGAGGTGGCGTCAGAGGAGGAAGGGGAGGCTGCCCGTAGCTGAAAGCGCGCCTAGCCCGGATAGCACCAACGAATCGCGACGATCGCATCCGGCCCGACGCGAGCTGAGAGCGGCATGAAAACAAACTGCCCCGAGTACTGCCAAAGATATTCCTATTCCTAACATGACGCTGCTTACCCTGAGTGAAGTTGAAGACATACTTACGGGAAGCTGAATTGATCGGGTGGATGGGAATTAGTTCCTGCGAAAGCCCCGCACAGGGGCCTAGGACTCCAAACCTTCGGCGTCCCCCTTCGGCACAAATACACGCAGCCAACCTCTATCCCCGCACGCCCTGTGCGTGCAAAAGAATTGTAGATATATCTACAATTATGTAGCGTCATTTACTTTCCAAGAGTAGGCTTTGCTCATGAACTGGCAAACGCTCATCCTCTCCTTGCCCACTGAAAACGCCA
>RCUK01002163.1_pt1 | contig 10966 bp, 9 predicted proteins | sample 2166381 | NCBI WGS metagenome assembly RCUK01 (sample SAMN09932809, study PRJNA488358) | compost metagenome | isolation source: compost soil in an enriched community | place: Germany: Experimental Botanical Garden
TTCAATTTTTTCCTGAGTTAGTTTTCTTATGGCTTCATCATTTAAACGAATTAAGTGATTTGATTTATAAAAAAGTTCCGAGATTAAAGCCATTAAGGGTACTTCCCATAAAACAGTGCGATACCAAAAACCTTCAATTGTGACTTTTATTTCAGAACCTTCCTGAGAAATATGAACTTCAGACGGATCATAACTGTATCCTTGCAGAAAATCTAAATAAGTGGGATCAAGATAAGGGCAATGATGTGACAAATAATGTTTTTCGTCTTTTGTCAATCGAAGATCAGCCATTGCATCAACAGATTTTCGAAGTAAATCTGCAAAACCGGCTGGAAAAATATGTTTGCCACGATTAATAAAACCATAACGTACTTTTGCTTTTGGAAAAAGCCTTATTACGGCATGCTGCATCGTAAATTTATAGAAATCATTATCTAAGATTGATTTCAAAAAAGTAGTTTCCATAAGACAAGTTTCTATTTTTCAAATTCCCTAACTGCTAAGATACGGCAATTTGAGAAAAGAATAAAATGGCCATAACAAAGATCCCAGCGTCTTTATTTTGAAACTATTTTAAAAGAAGCAATACTATTAGTATCCAGGAAAAATGTGATATAATCACCTATCGTATTATCAAACGTAATTTGAAATTCTAAACCTCCTCTTTTTTCTCTTGCATTTACGACTCTAACAGCCTGATTTCTTTTGTTTAAATAAAAAAACTGACTGGATTTTGAAATATTTTTTATCTGAAATGTTATTTTTTCACCTTTAGTGACTTCTATAATTCCAGATTCAGGAGCGATAATTTTATTATCTCCTCCAATTGTTTTATTATAAATTAAAGGTCCGTTAAGAAAATCTTCTTTACTTAATTTATGACCTAAATAAGAGCCTGAATCAGGGAAATGTTTCGCAAAAAAGTAATCGGGTTCTGTATCGAAATAGGCCGGTTCAAAATCTTTTACCATTCTGCCTTTAGAATTATCATAATAACCCTGACCCCAGGTAACGTCTACCAAACGCCATTTTCCATCAATTAAAACGGTATTCCAGGCATGATTTGAAGTGGTATTTTTTCGACCAATGTCTGCCAATCTGATTTTGGAATCACCACGAATAATTTCCGATTTTATTCCAACCAATGAAGCTAAATGCTGGTACAAAAGCGTGAACCCTTCACAAACAGCTTTTTGAGATTTGAATGTTTTTTGAAGCATATTATCATTCAACTCTTGTATTTTTCTCTGCTTTTCTGCTTCATTGCGATAAGAAAAACTTTGTGTTCTTGGAGGATTTAAAAAAGCATTAAAATCGTATTTAATATTGAAGGCCATCCAACTGTAAATAGCCCTTGCTTTGTCATAATCTGAATTAAAATCTTTATCGATTCTTTGCGCTAGTTCTTCTGTGGTTTCAAAACTTTTTGGATACTTTAAAACGGCCTTATCCACAGCGCTATATTTTTGCGCGTGAGAATATTGGAGAAAAAATACACTCAAAAAAAGGAACAGAAAAAAAATCTTTTTTATTTTCATGGAATTAAAAACATTCTTTAATAAGATTTCTGAGTTCTTTATCTAACTCAGCATTTGAGATTTTATTTTGATCTAAATCAAAATTGGCATTAAAAGCAGGCAATGAAAAAGTGGCTTTTATGTCAGCTCCGTATCTTGGTAAAGCATTGCGTCCGATTTCTAAAACTGAAGCACCTCCTCTCGACCCAGGTGAAGTCGCCATTAATAACATTGGTTTTTGCTGAAAAACTTCCTTGACGATTCGGGAACACCAATCAAATAGATTTTTAAATGCTGCCGAATAGTTATTGTTATTCTCCGCCAGAGAAACTACTAAAATATCTGCGCTTTTGATTTTTGCCAAAAATGCTTTAGCAAGGTCATGCTGACCCACTTCTTTTTCAAGATCAACACTAAATAATGGCATTGCAAAATCGTTTAAATCTAAAACTTCAACTTCTGCATTTTCGAATAAACCTGCCGCATAAGTGGCTAAATGTTTATTGATTGACTGCGTACTGTTACTTCCTCCAAAGGCTACTATTTTCATGGTTTCTCTTTTTGTAATGTTTCTTCTATTGGTTCTTTTTTCGGTTTGTCGATTTCATAAATCTCTTTGGCTATTTCTACCGAATATTCGTTTGGATAAATTTTCCCTCCATAAGATTTAGCATAGACTTTAGTAAATTCTGCTCCAAAATACAGAATTATTGCCGAATAATAGACCCAAACCAAAATAATAATTACAGATCCCGCTGCACCGTAAACGGATGCCACTGTAGAGCTTCCTAAATAAAATCCGATGGCAAACTTACCAATCATAAAAAGGATAGCTGTAACTCCTGATCCTATAAAAGCATCCTTCCATCTTATTTTTCCATCAGGTAATGTTCTAAAAATAATAGCAAAAAGAGTTGTAATACTCGCTAGGACAATAATTATATTAACCACATAAAACAAATAAACAGTACTTTCCGGAAAATATACTTTTAAACGTGAACTAAGTAAGTCTAAAGTTGTACTTATAAAAAGACTGACCAACATTAAAAATCCAACGGAAGCAATCATCGAGAATGACATTAAGCGGTTTTGAATAAATTTCTTAATTCCTTTATCTGGTTTTGCACGTAATCCCCAAATAAAATTTATAGAGCTTTGTATTTCAGCAAAAACTCCAGACGCTCCAATTAATAACATAACGATTCCGAATACGGTTGCAAAAACATTATCGCCCGATAATTGCACGTTTTTTATAGCTTCCTGAATCTGACTCGCCGCGCCGTTACCTACCAAACCATTTATTTGTCCGTACAATTCTCCTGTTACAGCTTCTTCCCCAAAAAAGAAACCACAAATTGTGATGATAATGATTAATAAAGGCGGTAAGGCAAATATGGTATAATAAGCCAATGCAGCACTTAGCTTAATAGCATTATCATCGTTAAATTCTAAAAAGGTATTTTTTAGAAGAAACCAAGACTTGGCGAATATGTTTTTAATTCTCATTTGCTGTTTTTTTTTGATATTCCCTCAAATTTAAGAATTAGTCAAAAATTTTGAATTGTTGCTTTTTGAGCAAATCTTATATTTTTACCATGTTGATTTTTACTAATTTTTACTTTAAAACTTTTGTATACTCTCGATCATTACCAAGATTTTTGATTTTTAAAATATTTTTGAACTCTTTTCTTGTTGGTTTTATCAAATAAGAGAGAGGATCTAACATTTTTCCTTTTATAGCTGTAATTGAATCTAATTTTTGCAAGTCTTGAGGCAAATAAATGCTCTTGAATTTAAGAACATTCTTTTCTAAAGATATCATTTCTATTTGCCAAAAAAGAGAATCTCTCGTACTTAAAATCAATTGGCCATTAATACGTTTCACCTTCTCATTGTATGATAATTTGTATAACGTATCCTCGATTTTCTGAGACAATTCTATGGAATCACCAACTACTTTTATATCAAATTTATCGTTAGTGTCACTGGTAATTAATTTTCCGTCCACAAGATTGTATTCTGATTTTAAGGAATCCATTTCTTTTCTGTGAACTCTGAATTTTAAAAAATATTCCCTTAAAATTCTGTCCTCTTCAATTCGTAAAAAAGTAGAATCTTTACTCCTATATAATCCTTTAAATTTAGAAGGAAAACTATTTAATTCAGAATCATTTATTGGTTGAGGGTTTTCAAAATAAAATTTGATACCATCATAATCTGCTGCTGCATCAGCCTTTTTGCATGAACTCGATATAACTAATAAAATCAGAATTAAAATTATCTTTTTCATAACCAATCTTATTGATAATGACAAAAAATCCCTTTATCATAAAGTGTCCATAAACTTGCTTTTTGATTAGCTGCTTTTAGCGCGCTATTCGCCCATGTATTGCAAGTATAAAAAAGACTGTAACTTCCTTTTGCTTCATAAAAAGCATCTCTTTTTCCGTAGCTATAACCCTGAATCCATTCAGGATTTGTTGGATTATTGAAGCTATCTGAGATAAAAACAACTAATTTTTGATAGTTTTCTTTTGAAATTAAAATGCGTTTGCAATTTTCGTTTTCAGCAAGACTTTTATAAAATGAAGTATGCATGGCAGATGAACTTACTCCAAAAATTGCTTTTAAGGCCGTGCTTGCTTTCAAATCTGACCATTCTGGTGTATGCAAATAAAAACCTTTGTCTCCCCAGCCGAATGCTACAAAATTCATTAAACTGTCTTTCGACTGTGTTTGGTTAAATTGAATTTGATTACGCCAATCTTTAATTTCATTTGCAACCGGAACGACAATATCGGTGTGAACTCCGTTGGAAAGAATGTAAATTGGAATTCCTTCTTTTTCATCAACTTGTGCAATATCTGAATTGACCGTGATTTTTGAAATCAGATACATGGAGATTAAATATAAAACGAGAAAAGTAATAATCCCCAGTAATGTCCAGCTTAGGAATCTGAAAGTTTTTTTTAGCATTTGGTTGGTTATTTTTGGATTAATAAATTAGGTTATTTTGTTGTAACCAATTTTTAAGCCAAAAAATAAATTCAGGAAAAATCTTGGAGAGTAAAGCAGGGAAATGGCATGCGGATGATACGGATTCGCTAGAGCGAAAGCGCTGGTTTAAACGGATTTTTTTCTCGTTTTTGTCATCCTGAGGAACGAAGGATCACACACGAATCTCCGCACAGAGAATCGCCCATCTTTGTCGAGTCACTAGTGTGATCCTTCGTTCCTCAGGATGACAAGATTGTGTGCAATTAAATTTTAAACATAAAAAAACTGCTGAAAAAATTCAGCAGTTCAAGTCTATTCTCTTTATTCTTGATTCTATTTTCTAAAATCTACACGTTAAAACGGAAGTGCATTACATCACCATCCTTAACGATATATTCTTTTCCTTCAACTTTGAATTTTCCTGCTTCTTTTGCTTTTGCTTCAGAACCGTATTGAACGTAATCTTCGTATGAAATTACCTCTGCACGAATGAAGCCTTTTTCGAAATCAGTGTGGATAACTCCTGCTGCCTGAGGCGCAGTTGCCCCAATGTTAATTGTCCACGCACGAACTTCTTTTACACCAGCGGTAAAATATGTTTGTTGTTTTAATAATTTGTAAGCTGCACGAATTAAAACTGATGCTCCAGGCTCTGTTAATCCCATATCTTCAAGGAAAACCTGACGCTCTTCGTAGCTTTCTAATTCAGTGATATCAGCCTCTGCTCCTACTGAAAGAATAATAACTTCTGCATCTTCGTCTTTCACTAATTCACGAACCTGATCTACATATTTGTTTCCGTTTACTGCTGAATTTTCATCAACATTACAAACGTACAATACTGGTTTTGCCGTTATTAATTGGAAAGATTCCATTAAAACTTCTTCGTCATTCCCCTGAGGTACAATAGTACGAGCAGATTTTGCTTGCAATAATGCCTCTCTGATTCTGTCTAAAAGTGCTTTTTCAGTTTGCGCTTCCTTATTTCCGGTTTTAGCGGCACGATTTACTTTCTCCAAACGTTTTTCAACAGTTTCTAAATCTTTCAGCTGTAATTCGATATCAATAGTTTCTTTATCACGAATTGGATTTACATTTCCGTCAACGTGAACAATATTGTCATTGTCAAAACAACGCAAAACGTGAATAATAGCATTACACTCTCTAATGTTTCCTAAAAACTGGTTCCCAAGACCTTCACCTTTACTTGCCCCTTTTACCAAACCTGCGATATCTACGATATCAACTGTTGCCATTTGTACGCGCTCTGGTTTTACCAATTCTTCTAATTTGTTGATTCTTGGATCCGGAACGTTTACAACACCAATATTAGGTTCGATTGTACAAAACGGAAAGTTCGCACTTTGCGCTTTTGCATTAGATAAACAATTAAATAATGTTGATTTTCCAACATTTGGTAATCCTACAATTCCTGCTTTCATCTGTTGTTTCTGTTTATTTTTATTTATCCTGAAGCTCTCAGGCTACAGCAATACTACTCTTCATTAAATTATAAAAGAGTCACTTATACTGACTTATATTTTACGTTTTGATTTTTTGTTTCTGCCAAAATGATATTTTTTGGCTTTAAAATTTTGCAAATATAAGATTTAATAGCTCGTAAGTGAAGTAAAAATGCTGATTAATATAATTTAAAGTATTTTCTGAAAATTTTTTGAACTTTTTATTAAGTTTTTGTTAAAAAATATTAATTTTATCAACTAACAAAGAAAACAATAAACCAAAATTAACCAAACCATGAAAAAGATTGTATTATTATTATTTCTACTAAATACGGCGTTTCTTTTTGCTCAAAAAGAAGTCAAAGGTACCGTCAAAGATAAGACAGGCACAGCTTTGCCAGGCGTTAATGTTGTCGAAAAAGGGACAAACAATGGTGTTTCAACTGATTATGAAGGAGGGTTTATAATTAAAGTTAAAGAAGGTGCTACACTGATTTTTAGTTATGTAGGGTATTCTACAATTGAAAAATCTGCATCAGATAGTAATTTAGCCATCACCTTAGATGAAAGCGGCGGACAGGTTTTAAATGATGTTGTCGTTGTTGGATCGAGAAATACTAAAAGAACTGTAGTAAATTCTGCCGTTCCTATTGATGTTATCAATGTAAAAGATGTTACGACACAAAGTGGAAAGTTAGAAATTAACGAATTGCTACAATATGTTGCGCCATCGTTTAATGCCAACAAACAATCTGGTTCTGATGGTGCCGATCACGTTGATCCGGCTTCTTTGAGAGGAATGGGTCCAGATCAGACTTTGGTTTTAATTAATGGAAAAAGAAGACATCAATCGTCTCTAATCAATTTATTTGGAACCCGTGGACGCGGAAATACCGGAACGGATTTAAATGCAATTCCAGCTGCTTCAATAAAAAGAATTGAGATTTTGAGAGATGGTGCTGCAGCACAATACGGTTCTGATGCTATTGCCGGAGTTATTAATATCGTAACTAATGACAACGTAAATGAACTTACTGGTTCCGTTACTTATGGTGTTTTTAATACCAATGCAAAAGGTGATTTTTTACCAGGAACGCCAAACACAAAAGGATTCAGATTAGACAAAGATGGATATGGAAACTCGTACGGGAAGGACCAGGATTTTGACGGAGGATCTGTAAAAATAGCTGCCAATTATGGTACATCCATTGGATCTAAAGGTGGTTACGTAAATGTAACAGGTGAGTTTTTAAACAAAAACAAAACCTTAAGACCTAGTTATGATTTCAGAAAAGGTTTTGGTGATGCCGAAATTCAGGGTGTAAATTTATTTGCCAATTTGGCTATTCCAATTTCTGATAAAACAGAATTTTATGCTTTTGGCGGCAGTAATTTTAGAAATACTGATGCTTATGCTTTTACAAGAAATGATGGAGAAAGAGTTGTAGAAGCTATTTACCCTGGAGGATATACACCAAGAATTACATCAAAAATTAATGACAATTCGATTGCAGCCGGAATTAGAACAGAAACTTCTGGTGGATGGAAATTAGATTTCAGTAATACTTTGGGACAAAATAAATTTCAATATGATATTAAAGGAACTTTAAATGCTTCGCTTGAAGAAAATTCTCCAACAGAATTTGATGCAGGAGGTCACAGTTTACTTCAAAACACTACCAATTTTGATGTTTCTAAAAACTACGCTGATGTAATGAGCGGCTTCAATATTGCTTTTGGAACAGAATTTAGAGTAGAACAATTTAAAATTTTCGCTGGCGAAGAAGGTTCTTACACAACTTACGATACTAACGGACAACCTATTACAGACCCAACAACTCAAAGCGCTCCTATAGATCCTATTTCAGGAGAACCAAGACCCGGAAGTTCTCAGGGTTTCCCTGGATATAGTCCTGCAAACGAAGTAAATGAAAGTCGTACCAACTTCTCTTTATATACTGACGCCGAGTTAGATGTTACGGAAGGTTTTATGGTAAGTGGAGCGGTTCGTTTTGAAAACTATAGCGATTTTGGTAGCACCTTAAACGGAAAATTAGCTTCAAGACTTAAACTTAGCGATCATATTAACATGAGAGGATCTATCAGCACAGGTTTCCGTGCGCCTTCATTAGCTCAGGTTTATTACAACTTACGTTTCACCAACTTTAATGCAAGCGGCGCAACAGAAGTACTTTTGGCGCCAAACGACAGTCCCGTAACAAGAGCTTTTGGAATTGAAAAATTAAATGAAGAGAAAGCAATAAATGGTTCGTTAGGATTTACAGGAACTTTTGGAGACTTCACAGCAACCATTGATGGATATTATATTAAAGTAAAAGACCGTATCGTTCTTACCGGATATTTTGATGCAAGCAGTTTAAATCTTGGTGTTTCTGAAGCGCAATTTTTTGCTAATGGTGTTGATACCAGCACACATGGTTTAGATTTAGTTTTCTCCTGGAAAAAAACATACGATTTCGGAAATATTGGAGCAACTTTAGTGGGTAACATTAACAATATGAAAATCGACGAAGTGAAAAATGGAGATTTAGATGCGGATACTTTCTTTGGAAAACGTGAAAAAGCCTTTTTATTAGCTTCGGCTCCGGACAGCAAATTCGGTTTAAACTTAACTTATTCTAAAAATAAATTTGATGGAGGTTTGGCTTTCACTCGTTTCAGTAAAGTCGTTTTGGTTGATTATGCTGATGAAGATGATGTTTATAACCCAAGATTAGTAACTGATTTAACTTTAGGGTACAGAATTAACAAAAATCTAAAATTAAGTATAGGTAGTAATAACTTATTCAATGTATATCCAACTAAGCAAGACGAGCAAGGTAATACTGAAGCCGGAGGTTACTGGGATGCCGTTCAAATGGGTTTCAGCGGAGCTTATTACTACGCAAGACTTGGATTTAATTTCTAATAAAATTTAAAACACATAGAAACGTAGATTTTCTCTTTTAACGAATTAGTATAGTAAGAACTTATTCGCATAGTTCTAATTTTAAGATTAAAAGCGAAACGCTTTCTCCGAATTGCAAAATCTATTCTTCTATGTGTTCTAAAAGCAAAAAATCCTGAGTTCAATACTCAGGATTTTTTATTATAGTCACAGCTTAAAAATTACAGCTTAAATTCTAATCCATTTATAATCCCTTTTTCTTCGTCAGTCGCTGTAAATCCGGATAGATCCCAATACTTAGTCAGAATCTTATTCTTTTTATTGAAAAGCGTTTTCTCTTTAAAAACATCACTTTCTTTGTAAGTAAAGTTTTGTCTGTTGAAATTCGTTGTGATAAAATTATTGCGAACCTGAATGTTTTTTTTGACCTGATCTTTTAAAATCAAATCATAAGCAATTTCTTCATTTGAACTTAGTAAATAATAATCTTCACCATCAATTCTGTACGTTACCTTAACTTGTGATCTGGTAACATTTTTAGAACCTACTTTTGTTTGTTCTTCAATTTGGGCGAGATTTCCAGGTTTTATAATAATACTAAATTCTATAATTAACTTTTTTGTCGGATCGTAAATAATTTCAAAAGTATCAAGCGCTTTTTTAGATTTATCCAATGGAGTTACAGACATTATATAATAATCCTTATTATTGGGATGTCCTGTTGTAGTAAACTCATATTCTTTCTTGGTTTTCGAATCTAACAGAGGATCAAAATATTTTAAATTTGAATAATTCTCCATAATGTTATTCAAATTATATCCCATTAAATCGGCAGAAACATCTGTTTCTAACAATCCATACGATCTATTTTGCTCTACTAATAATGTCGTAGTTGAATTCTTTTGATTCCCTTCAAATTGAAAATTCACCAATCCGTCATTATAATAAGAGTATTTATTATCTAACATGAAAAACTCACGTACATAAACTTTTAATCTATAGGCATTAGCCAATTTTTGCCTTGAATTAGAAACAATTTTTTGAAGATTTTTTTCCGGCTTTTCTTTAGAGACAACAATTTCGGCTAACTTATTGTTGTTGCTTTTAAGATAAACCACAAATAGATCTGGTTTTAAAGGCCCCCAACGAAGCGTTACTTTTTCGTAATTGGTCTCTGAAACCTGAAGATTAGATGCACCGTTCAATTCAAAAGTTACCTTTCCGTCTTGATTACTTAGTAATGTTTGTTTCGTTTTCATAATAAGCACAGTTGCATTTTCGATAGGCAATTGTGTTTCAATATCTTTTACGACAATAGAATACTCCACTTTTTGAGCAAAAATGGCAGTGTTAACGAAAATAACAAATAAAAGTATCAGTCCTCTCATAGGCAATTATTAAAATATTGTTATCAAATTAACAAAATAAATCATTATGTACCAGCAAAATACAGCGTAAAAATAATAAAAAACTTATATTTGATAAATAAAAAAATCCTGAGCAACTAAACTCAGGATTTTTTTGATTTTTAAATTGAATTAAAAGATATTATTCTCCATGTAAAAATGCCTGTCTATTCAACAAGGTTTCTTCATCTTCTACGTGGTTATCATCTGGTACACAACAATCGACAGGGCATACTGCAGCACATTGAGGTTCATCATGGAAACCTTTACATTCGGTACATTTTCCAGGAACAATGTAATATACTTCATCAGAAATTGGAGTTTGCGCATCATCTGCATCAACCTCAGTTCCGTCAGGTAAAATTACCTTTCCTTTAAGACTTGTTCCATCCTTATATCTCCAATCATCAGCACCTTCATAAATTGCTGTATTTGGGCACTCTGGTTCACAAGCCCCACAATTGATGCATTCGTCTGTTATAATTATTGCCATTGTTTTCTTAGTTACGAGTTAAAAGTTACAAGTTGAGAAATAATAATACGAAGATTTTATTCTGCTTTGTCTTATAACTTAATATAGCTTATTTTTGTGCAAAATTACAATCAAAACTATTCATAAACAAACATTATGACATTAGAAACAAAAAAAAGTGTTTTTGTTGAATTAGGAAAATT
>RCUK01002164.1_pt1 | contig 10954 bp, 7 predicted proteins | sample 2166381 | NCBI WGS metagenome assembly RCUK01 (sample SAMN09932809, study PRJNA488358) | compost metagenome | isolation source: compost soil in an enriched community | place: Germany: Experimental Botanical Garden
CCACCACAGAACACCGCAATGAAAAAAACGCCGCTATCACTAGCGGCGTTTTTTTTCGTCTGGCGCCGGCCTTAGAACCGCATGGCCAGCTTGAACATCCCCGACTGCTGGCGGTTGCCGCCACCGAACTGCGCATCGTAGGCCACGCCTGCCGTCGTGTTGCGGGTGATGGACATTTCAGCGCCCAGCCCCACCACGGCGGCGTCGCGCGCGATGGGAACGCCCGTCACCGAGAACGTGCTGCCGCCTTCAAACGCCAGTTGCTGCTTGGGCTTCACATCACCCATGGCGTGGCGCCATCCCAACGACGCAGTCAAACGGCCCGGTGCGCGGTCCGCACCGAACTCCCAGGCGCCGCGCAAGCCCAGCGTGGTGCTGGTCACATCGTCGGTTGCGCCCGACCCGTGCAGGGCCGCCGTACCACCCGATTCCTGGAAGTCGCGCGTGCGCAACTGGTTCCAGGCCAGACCGGCGTAGGGCTCGATGCTGGTGGCGTCGTTCAGCGGCAGCTTGTAGCCCAGTTCCGTGAACACTTGCGTCGACGAGGCGTGATACGACGACTCCAGCCGCTGGTTCAAGCTACCAGCCGCGATGTCGCGCTTCGTGTCGATGTCGTGCCAGGTGTAGGCCGCGCCTGCCATGAAGCGGATGTGGCCGGGACCCGCGGGGAAGTTTCGGCCGCCGAACATCGTGGCCGTGTAGCTGTCGACGCTGGTGCGCGACGCGGCGTCCGCGACCGAGCTATGGCTGCCGGTGTAGCCCACCGCGCCGCCCAAACGCCAGCCGTTGCCCACGGCGCCGTCGCCGCCCACAAAGAAGCCACCGGCCGACTGGCTTACGCTGGCCGCGTTGCCGTCACTACCGAACTTGCTCCAATTGCCAAACGCTTGTGCCCAGAGGGGATAAGCGCCGCTTTGCGGCAGCGCGTCGGACGAGGGCGAACCCAATTGGGCCGTCGGCCGTCCGGCCTGCATCGGTGCGTCAAGGTTGCCGCGCAGGTGGGCCATCGGCAGCGTGCGTACGGTGTCCCCCTGGCCCTGCAACACGCTGGCGGTGCTTGCGTATGCTTCGCCGGAAAGCTGCGTCAATGCCGAGCGCGCTTGCGCCGGCGTCATGGAAAGAACCGCCGTCGTTACCTGGCTGGCGCCAGTGTCCTTGCCCGCGCTGCTGCCGCTGGCGATGAGCGACGAGCCGGCTTCGGGGGCCGTCGACGTAGTCCCGTTGCCGTTCCCATTCGACGACGATCCATTTGCTGCCGATGATGATCCATTTCCGCTCACGGGCGGGTCTTCCTGGTCCAGCGCATCGCCCACGCTGCTCTCGTTGCCAGTTTCGCCCACGCTGCCGATCGGCACGTCGTTGCGCGTCAGCGTCATGAAGGCGTTTTTCGTGTCGTAGCTGAGCGTGGGGGTCAAGAACGCATACGCGCTTGAAGCGCCGGTGAACGTGCCTTGTATGCCGCCGTCCGCCGTCAGGATGTTGTACGTGGTGCGCGGCGCATAGTTGCCGTTGGGACCCACGTGTGCCACGCTGCCATCCAGGATGGCCACGCCGGTGACGTGGATGCGGTCGCTGGTGTTGCTGGTGGGGTCGGCGTGTACGCGATAGATGGCGTTTTGGCCGAAGCTGAGGTTGCCATTGACGGTGAGCGTGCCCATGGGCGAACCATCATTGCCCGGCGAGATGACTGCGGTCGGATAAAGGGTGGTGGTGCCCACTTGGCCGACGCCCGCCAGTACGACTTCGCGGCCGATATCCATCGGGCCGTTCAACTTGCCGTCGATTTCCAGGGCGCCGTCGGCGATCAGGATGGGGCCGGTCAGGCCGCTGCTGTCGGCGGTCAGGATCACCGACCCCGGGCCGGTCTTGACGAAGCCCTGCGTGCCTTGCAGCGGGTTGTCGATGATGTCGACGAACTGGCCCGACGCATAGGTACCGTCGCCAACGACGATGACAGGCGGGTTGCCGCCGCTGCCGACCAGGGTGATGGGTGCGCCTTGCAGGCGATAGCGGTCGGTGGCGAATTGAAGGCCCGACACGCGCACGGGGCCCGCGCTGCCATCCACGGTTACCGTGCCGGCCGCGCCCGTGAAGATGGCGTAGCCGCCGTCGGGCAGGGCGCCGGTGGCATTGCTGGGGCTGTTCCAGTTGGTGCTGGCGGCGGTCCAGGTGCCGTTGCCGCCACCCGCGCGCGAGGCGGATGCCGCGCCGTCGCCGTTCCACAGATTGGTGGTGCTGGGGCCCAGGATCAGGTTGATATGCTTGTCGCCCGTCAGCGATTGAATGGTGGCCCCGGGCACAGAGTCGCCGCTGACGTTGCCCAGCGTCAGGCCGTTGCCGCTCAAGGTGCCGCCGTACGACAGGATGCGGTAGTAGCCGGCGTTCACGCCCAGGGTGTTGACCGTGACGTTCAGCGTGGTGTTGTTAATGGCGGCGTTGCCGCCGACCGTGATGTTGTCGCCGGTGCCGGGTTGCGTAATGGGCAAGCCCGCGTAGCCGGTCTCGAAGGCGAACTCGGCGTTGTTCATCGACAGGTTGCCGTTGACGACCAGGTTGCCGTTGGAGACACCGGTCGGCGTGCCGACTTCGTAGCCGGGGGCGACCCGCGCGCCGCTCACGTTGAGGTCGCCATTGATGGAACCGAAGCCGGCGACGATGCCGTTTGATGTCGCGTTGACGTTCCCACCCAGCGTGACGCCGGCCCCGCCGCCGTTGCCGCCGATCACCAGCGTGCCGCCGTTGACATCAACGCCGCCGGGAAAGTTGGCCGAGCCATCGAATACTTGGGTATTTCCCGGGGAAACCGTCAGGTCGGCGGCCATGACGCCGCCGCAGTAAGTCGTGCCCAGCGCCAGCGTCGCCGTCAGCCACTTCTTCGTGCCGTAGTTCAAAACTGCATCCTTTAACTCGATTAATAATCCGAGGTTCAAACATTGCTGGATTGCTTTAAACGTATTGCTACGTAACAAGCCAATCTGCTTGAATCCAATGGGCTATCGAAAAAAAGGACGCAATTTATACCAGTTTTTTTATATAACCAAGAGTTAATGAGGGGATACCATCCTGATTAAAAACCGGCGGCGGTATGGATACCAACCGTAGTATTAATTAATCAATGATGGATACCATCCTGACTATATAAATCGTGCAAGTTGAAACATTAATTATTATTGAAAGACAAACTCGCACTGAAATGTTTTGACGCACGTGGTGCCAGATTTCACCTCCCCGCATTCGATGTCCTGAATGCGGGGATGGCTTGTCAATACCGCCAGGTCATATGCATGGAACCCGAGTTTTCACGGTTGCCGCCGCCGAACTGGCCGCTGTACGTCAGCCCGATGGTGGCGTTCTTGGTGATCGCGGTTTCGACGCCCAGCTCAGCCAGGGCGGCGTTGCGTGCGATGGGCGCGCCTGCCACGTTGAAGGCCTGGCCGCCATCGAAGGACATGACGGTCTGAGACTGCACATCGCCAAAAGCGTGACGCCAGCCCAAGGTAGCCTGCAGACGGCCTTCGGTTTGGCCCACCGTAAAGTCCGTCAACGCGCGCAAGCCCAGCGTGCTGGTGGTTTGTTTGCTGCTGTCACTCTGTCCGCGCAACGCGGCGGAACCGCCGGACTCCGAGAAACCGCGCGTGCGCGTGTCGCTCCAAGCCAGGCCGGCGAAGGGCTCGATACTGACGTGCTCCGACACGGGCAAGGCGTAGCCTAGCTCGCCGAACAACTGGGTGGTGCTGGCGCCATAGTCGGCGGTCAGCGCCTGGGACACGCCGGACACGCTGGCGTGGCGTTCGGTGGAAATGTCGTGCCAGGTGTAGGACGTACCGGCCATCAGGTTCAACTTGCCCGGGCCGACTTCAAACACTCTGCCGCCAAACAACGCCGCGCTGTAGCCGGCAACGTCCGCCTTGGACGAACGGTCGTCCACTTGAATGTTGCTGTCGGTGAACCCCACGGCGCCACCCAGTCGCCAGCCGCCGCCCAAGGCATGGTCGACGCCGGCGAAAACGCCGCCTGTCTTCTGGCGCACTTGTCCGGCATCGCTGTTGCCTTTCAAGGTCTGCCAATTGCCGATGACTTCGGCCCAGGCGGGCTGCGCGTTAGAGGACGGCAAGGCGGAAGCGGACGGGGTGCCGCCGGCTTGCGCGGTGGGGGCGCCCGGCCGCATGCCCGCGCCCAGATTGGCGCGCAGATAGGCCAGGGGCACGGTACGCACCGTGTTGTTAAAGCCCGTCAAGCTGGACGTAACGCTGGCATGTGCTTCGCCAGACAAGCTGTTGAAGGCTGCGGCCGTCTCGCCTTCGGGCAGCGTCAGGATGTAGTCGTGCAGCGGATTGCCGGCGGGCAGGCTGTCCAGGGCGTTGGCCACGGATCGCTGGTTGCCGGTTTGCGCCGCGTCGGCAAAGGTGATGGGGCGGGAACCCGGGCCTCCGGGCACCTGCTTGCGGCTAAGCTGCATCACCACGTTCTGGGCGTCGTAGCGCAAGGTGGGGTCCAGATAGGCGTAGTTGGACGATACGCTGCTGAACTGCCCGTTGACCGTGCCCGCGCTAAGAATGGTGTATTGCTGTTGCGCCTGGAACCCGCCGTCCGGCCCGATGTGAACCGCCGACCCCGCCAGATTCGCCGTACCGCTGACCACCACACGGCTGCTTGTCGACGATTGCGGATCAGCCGCCACCTGGTAGACGGAACCCGGCGAGAACGTCAGGTTTCCGGCCACGTTCAGCGTGCCGCCGACTTTGCCCGGCGCCAGGGTGGCGCCGCTTTGCAGTGTGGTCGTGCCAACCTGGCCCACGCCGTGCAGGGAGGCGCCGCTGGCCACGTTCAGGGTGCCGCCCAAGCTGCCGTTCACCGTCAAGGCGCCGCCCAGCACGTTGGTCTGCCCGCTGAAAGCGCTGGAATCGCCCGTCAATATGGTCGTTCCCGCCAACAGATCGATGGTGCCCATGCCCGGCGACAAGGAGCTGATGGCGGGGGCAAAGGTGTAATTCGAGCTGGAATGGTTGAAGACCAGCTTGCCAGTACCGTTGCCAAAGCGCACGCCCTGCGCCGCCTGCACCACACCCGGCGCCACGGGGGCATTGCCCGCGGCCGCGCCGATATTCACGGTGCCGGTCGAGCCCGTGGCATCGGCGATCCGGAGTCGGTTCGCCGTTTCGATGGTGGCGCCGTTGGACACGGTGGCGGTGCCATCGCCGTTATAGCCAACCAGGAAGACGCTGGAGGTTCTGAGCCTGGTTTGCGGGCCATCGGCGATGATGATGCCTTCGGTTGATGCGTTGAACCCCGCGATAATCTGAAAAGCATCGACCAGGGCGCCGTCGGTCGCCCTCAGCTCGCCCTTTGATCCTGTATTCAGGCCCAGGGCTACATAATCGTTCAACGATGAAAACTGGCTGCCGGCGCCGGATACCAATAGCTTGCCAACGCCGCCATCGTACGTGCCTACATAGGTTCGGCCTCCGGACGTGGCCGAGGCGCCACTTTTGATATCCACGGTGCCCGTACCGCGTGATCCAATCGTCATGCCGCCGGTGGTTGTCAGCGATGCGCCGGCGCCAGTGATTTCGACGGTGCCTTGCGAGCCCGCGCTATTGCCCACCAGCAAGCCGGAAGCTTGCGCCGTGCCGTGATCAGAAATCGCAAGGAGGCTGACGCCGCTGTCGCTGACGGTGAGCTGCCCGGACGTCAAAGCGCTACCGGAACCCACAATATTCAGTGTGCCGTGGGAGCCCGCGTGGGATCCCAGCGTGACAGTGGTGGACGCGATGGCTTTGCCGCCCCCCGTGAGGTTCAAGGTGCCCGTGCCGTAAAAGCCGACGTTTAATGCCTCTGCGTTCCATTGGGAACCGATGCCATTGACGGTGGCGGTGCCAGATTGAAGCTCAGAAACTCCGGCCGTAAAACCATTGGTGGAGTTGCCGATAATGGCGGTGCCACTGGTCAACTGGCCGCCATTTTGCAGGGTGAGCGATGGTCCACCGATGGCGCCAAGAAATACGACGCCTGCCTGTGCAATGCTGTTGTCAATAACGGGGGCGTTAGGCGTCACGCTATTAATGAATAGATAACCGCTGGTGCCGGGAAGCGATGCCGACGACCAATTCAGCGTGTCCTGCCAATCACCGCTTTGCGTGCCGTTCCATGTAATGTTCTGCGCGGTCGCCGGCGCAGCGGCAACCAGGCTTAGCGTGTAGGCGCCGGTCAGGCCAAGCGCTTGCAACGCAAGAACAATCGCCCGTTTTTTCAGTTGGTAAGGAGGCATTTTCGCTATTCAGTAGATACACGGACGACGGCGTAATGGCGCAAGTCTTCAATAGCCATGTCGCAGACGAACAGAAAATAAATTGAGTAAGACGGCACGCGGCAAAAAAATGACGGCGCGGTGCTGATCGGGCTCACAAACCAGTCGATTATTTTCAATCTGGGGATAACTGGAATGCGGTGAATGAGCTTGTCAATCACGCTGGGGAAGCTTGCCTTTTGCGAGGTGCGAAACAATCTTACGGATTGCTGACACGTTCAAAGCCGTAAAGAAGGGTTATGGAAGTGCCTATATTTCGAATTTCCATATGTCCCTGTTTCCCCTTTCAGGACGGTGTGCGAGTCGACGCACCCGACAAGGCATGCAGGCTTAATCCGCAACTGCGGGCGCGTTCGGACAGCGATTCACTTTGCGCCAGCGCGCGCCGGCTTTCTTCAAGCAGCACGTCCAACTGCTCTTCCAGCGTGGCCGCCATGACCCAGGCGCGTTCGGTAAAACGTTCCGAGAATTGATCCACGCAGTTTTTGCAGATGGCGGCGCCGTTCTTTTCAAGCAGCGGCGCGCCTTGTGCCAGCGTAGAGTGGCAAAAAATACAGGCAAGTGCGCGGTTCATGCGGCGGGCGGCTCATCGTCGGTTGGCGGGGGCGCCGTGGAATCGCGGCGCTTACCCTTAGACAACGGCCTGCCGGGCCAAGTCTTAAGCCGGCATTCGCCCTAGGACGAAGGTATTAATACAAAAGCATGAGATTCACACCGTGCCTTAGCCAGCGTAGGCGCGGTTTAACGCGACCGGCTGCGGCGTGACGTCGATAATGGTTTCGGCGGGCACCTTGAAGAACGCGGCGGTTGCGGCCAGCCGTTTGGCCTGATCTTCCAGAGACGAGGCAGCGGCGGCGGCTTCCTCCACCAGCGCGGCATTCTGTTGGGTGACGTCGTCCATCTGCGTAACGGCACGGTTGATCTGGTCGATGCCGAGCGACTGCTCCGTCGACGCTTCCGTGATCTCGGCCATGATCTGGGTCACGCGCTGCACCGACGAGACGATCTCCTGCATGGTTTCACCGGCTTGGCGCACTTGCTCGGCGCCACTGTCCACATTGCCGGTGGATTGCTCGATCAGATCCTTGACCTCGCGGGCGGCTTGCGCGCTGCGTTGCGCCAGCGACCGCACCTCGCCCGCCACCACCGCAAAACCCTTGCCTTGTTCGCCGGCCCGGGCGGCTTCCACCGCCGCGTTCAGGGCCAGGATGTTGGTCTGAAACGCGATGCCGTCGATAACGGACACGATTTCAGCAATGCGGCGCGAACTGTCCGAGATGCGGGACATGGTTTGCACTACCTGATTCACCGCGTCGCCGCCGCGCATGGCCACGCCACGGCTTTCGGCGGCCAGGGCGTTAGCCTGGTGCGCATGGGCGGTGTTCTGCTTCACGGCGGTGGCCAGCTCTTCCATGCTGGCGGCGGTTTCTTCCAGCGAGGCGGCCTGCTCCTCGGTGCGCGAAGACAGATTGGTGTTGCCCGATGCGATCTCGGCCGCGCCGGTGTTGATTTCATTCACGCTGCGGCGTACCTCGGCCACGGTGCGGGTCAGGCTGTCCTGCATGCGCTTCAAGGCCGCGAACAACACGCCGATCTCGTTGTCGGCTTCGGCGGCCACGCGATGCGTCAGGTCGCCCGAGGCGATGCGGTCAAAGTGCACGGCCGCGTCTTTCAGCGGCGACAGTACTTGGCGGCTGATGAATCGCCAGCACCCAAGCGCCAGGATCAGGGCCAGGCCCAACATGACGATCGCGGCGGCTTCGGCTTGCAGGTAGCGCCGGTCCGAGGCGTCATTGATCTCGATGGCGCGACGCTCGGTGTGGTTCAGGATGGCGCTGATCCGCTCTTCGAATTGCGCATCGGCGGTACGGGCCTGCGCCACGGCGTTCACGTAGTTGTCGGCGGACTGCTTCTGCAGCGCTTCCCCCAGGGCGTCGATGCTGCGCACGTAGGCGTCGAACACGCCGTCCAGGTCCGACGTCATTTTCCGGGCGGCGTCCGACAGTTTGGGCACCCGCTGAAAGACGGCATAGCGCTGACGCGCGTCGCCCAGAAACTTGGCGGCCTGGTCCACGCTGGCTTGCGCCTGGGACGCGCGGCCGGCTTGCACGTCAAGGTAGGCGGCCACGAGCGTGATGCGGGTGCGCAGCAGCAGCACCTGGGTCTCGTAAAGCGGGCGGGTCTGCTCCGTGGACACCAGGTTCAAGTCGTCGACGGCGTCATCGGCCGCCTTGGCAAAAGACCAGCCCATGGTGGTGGCGCCCGCCAGGGCCAGGACAAAGAGAGTCAGGACGGCGAACAGTCCAGTTCGAATTTTCAGGTTCTTAAGCATGCGCGAGGCTCCTGCAAGGGCTGCCGGCCATCAGCCGGCCGCCGTGATCTAGTGATAAACCCGCGTCAAATGTAAATTTGCATTACAAATTTAACAATTGATCATTTTTCACTGGCACGTTCTTGTTTTGGCAACGCAAGGAGGCGACGCGGCACAGGACCGCCCCGGGGGGCACATCGCGGAATCGCTCAGAACAAATCCGCGGTGTCGCTGCGCATGAAGCGCAGAAAGCGGTGGGCGGCATCCGGCAGCGGTCGGGACACATGGGTCTGGACCTGGATTTGCCCGCCATTGAGCAGGGCGTCGTCGACCGGCCGGCAGATGAGTTTGCCGTCGTTCAGTTGTGCGGCCGCGGTCAGTCGCGCGCACAAGCTCACGGCGTTGCCGGCCAGCACATAGTGGTAGACGGCCTCGGGATAGTTGGACGTGAACGCCGGCGACAGGGTGGTGTTGTACAGGCTTGCCGCCGTGTCCAACAGCCGCCGCAATGCGCTACCGCCTTCGGGCAGCGCCAGCGGATACGCCGACAGTTGGGTCAGATGCACCGTGCCGTGGGCGGCCAGCGGATGGCCGGGCCGCATCACCGCAACGATCTCGGCCGGGCGCGCGTAGATCACCGCGATGTCCTTTTCGGCGGCGTGGCTGTAGGTCACCCCAATGTCGGCCTGCGCCGAGCGCACCCGTTCGGTGACCAGGCCGGCGTCCAGCACCGTCAAGTGAAAGCGCACGCTTGGATGATGGGCCTGGAACGCGGCAAACTTCGGCGGCAGCGCACTGGCCGCGACGCCATGGGCGCCGGCGATTTTCACGGTCTGCGTGTAGCGGCCGTTGTGCCCGCCGATCTCGGCATAGGTGCGCGCCGCGTCGGCTTCCACCCGCCGCGCGTGGTCGGCCAGGATGCGGCCCACTTCGGTAACGCGCATGCCCTTGGGGTGCCGCTCGAACAACTGGTTTTGCAGGCGCTGTTCTAAGCCCGCGATCTGCCGGCTGACGGCGGAACTGACGACGTTCAGCCTCGCGGCGGCGCCGTTGACGGACCCCGTGTCGACGACGGTGAGGAAATAACGAAGCGCTGTGCTATCGAAGTGGAATCGCTTCATTGATGTGGATGCCGTAAATCTCAATGTCGAGTCCAGGTGCTTGGCAGCCGCAAAATCGGCGCGCGCGGGCGGATGGCATCGGAAACGGCCTTCGCAAGCGTGGAATTTATGCCAGCAACACCTTCTGCCACAATCGCAAAATTATCAATATTGCATTCTAATTTCGGCAACCACCGGGATATGGCCACTTCATGGGCCACCTCATGGGCTATGTTGCCGGCAGCGTCACCAACACATCGGCAGCGCGCCAGAAATGCAAAGCGCGCCCGAAGGCGCGCTCAGTAAGCCGGCATTAAATCAGCAAATCAATCCACGACAAATCCACCTGGGCCGCTGTGGCCCAGCAGCTCTCGCGCGCATTGCAAGGCTTCGGCGGGGGTGGCCACGGCCAGGAACGGCATGCCGAAGGCGCGCGCCATTTTTTCGCCACGCTTGCGGATCTTGTCCAGCGCTTGCGGTTCGCGTTCCACGGCGATGAACGCGCGGCAACGCGCTTTCAAGCGCGGCATGTTCAGCGTCTGCCATTCGATCATGGCTTTGCGGTCGTCGTGGCCAGCTTCCTGGCGCATGTCCGGCACCACCATGACGAAGGACTGCGGGTTGTCCACCAGCATCTCCATTTCGCGTATCCAGGTGGCGGCATAGCCCTTGGGGGCGCCGCCATGCTTGGCGGTCACGATGGGAAAGCGGGATAGGTCGTGAAAGAAAAAGTGATCGCGGTTCATTCGAATTCTCCGTGGGCAAGCGCGGGCGCGCCGGGTTTGCAGCCGCAGCCTCCGTAAAGCACCAGGCTGTAGGAGTCCAGCAGGAAGCCATTGCGCTTGGCGATCTTGCGGACCAGTTGCGCCACGGCGGGGTCGCTGGACTCCAGGATCTGCCCGCAGTGCGTGCAGACCAGATGGTCGTGATGTCCCTTGTCGTTAAGTTCGAACACCGTGGTGTGGGCGTCAAGCTGCGTTCGTTTGAGCAGCCCGGCGTCTTCAAGTTGCGTAATCACGCGATACACCGTGGCCAGGCCGATATTGCTGCGCTCTGAAAGCAGGTTGCGGTAGATGTCGGCCGCGCTCATGTGCTGATTCGCGTGCTGGTAAAAGAGGTCAAGAATCTTGAGACGGGGGAAGGTGGCTTTGATGCCGGCGTCGCGCAGCCGCGTGGTATCCATATGATTTCTCCGTTCGGGGGGCTGATGCCCGATTGATGAGAATGATGTACATT